>ERZ1035006.610-NODE-610-length-27429-cov-77.136809_pt1 | contig 27429 bp, 16 predicted proteins | sample MGYA00520694_ERZ1035006 | MGnify/ENA primary metagenome ERZ1035006 (study PRJEB33766, sample SAMN09781746) | gut metagenome | biome: gut microbiome | host: Homo sapiens | place: Madagascar | study: EMG produced TPA metagenomics assembly of the PRJNA485056 data... | reverse complement strand
GTTTACGTTCCAACCTCTCTTATTCTCCTTTGGCTGCTTTAGAGCTTTATGTTAACGAATCTAACTCATAGTTTTAACACTCCTAACTCTATGAGTTATGGGGAAGAAAACTATGAGTTACGATAAGAGAAACTATGAGTTACGGGTGGGAGAAATTATAGGACAAAAAATATATGGGACAAATTGAATTTGTCCCATGTTTTATTGATTATGGGCAGGTATCTTACCTGCCCTCCCAGTTACAGTTTTACTCTAGAGTAAGCCAACCATCTGACGTCCAGCGGATTCGCTTCTGCACCAAGATGCTGGCGCCATTCTTCGCCACACTATAGCCATGGCAGAAGAAGTAATCGCCATCTGCGAAGGAATAGGCTGAGCAATGGCCCATCGCCTCATACTCCTTCTTGTCGCCCTCCAACAGCAGCGTACCACCGCCTTGGAGCATCGGCTTGCCTGCCTTATCGAGATAAGGACCAGCCACCTGCTTGCTTCTGCCCACGGCTACGCGATAAGTACTCTTCATGCCCTGGCAGCAATAATCCCAACTCACGAAGAGATAGTAATAACCACCATGCTGCATGATGAACGGAGCCTCTATGGCATTGGTACCCGCCTCCTTGGAGGTAGGATTGCTAGGCACATCAGAGCGCTCTGGCGAATAGCGACGAGCTATGGTTACGGGCTTGGCACCCTTCTTGGCATGCATATTCTTATCGAGCGGTATCAGCTGAATACCATCCCAGAAGGAGCCCCAAGTCATCCAAGGCTTGCCCTTCTCATCGATGATGAAGTTAGGGTCGATGGCATTCCAGTTGTCACGACTGCCCTTCGAAGCCACGATGCAGCCCTCATCCTTCCAGCCATTCTTGTCGGCTAAGCTCTTGTTGCTCAGGAGTCCGATGGCAGAAGTATTCTTGCCAAAGGTAGAGCAAGAATAAGCCATATACCATTTGCCACGATACTTGATTACATCTGGAGCCCAGATATGATTCTCGAAGCCCGGCACGCTATCGTGTGTCCAAGCCGGAATCTTACCATTGGGCAATACGCCCTCACGGCTCAATGTCCAGTGCTGTCGGTCCCGGGAAGTCATCTGCGCAATACCATGCCCCGTGCAGTAGAGATAATAAGTACCGTTTTCGCATGCCATCACAGGGTCGTGGACAAACGGAGTGTCCACCACCACAGGCTCTTGGGCAACGGGTGATTGGGCATGGACGATGCTACCGCCTATTACAGCAGGAGCAGCAATGATGATTGCTGCTCCCAAAAGTATTCTAGATATATTCATAAATAAATATCTTACTTATTTACAAACTTCTTTCCATTCACGATTACTACACCCTTGTAGCTCTTGTCTACCTGCTGACCAGCCAGGTTATACCACTTGCCATCACCTACCTTATTAGTAGTGATCACTGGGTTAGCAATACCTGTTGGAACCAAAGATGAACCATCGATGTAAGAGCCCTCGTTAACGAAGAACAAGGTAATATCACTAGGTTTAGTACTTATTGTAGTAGTGAATGAATAGTTATAAACCTTCTTTGAAGTGGTAGTGATGGTAGAAGTCATGGTAAACTTACCATTATTATCATAACTTACCGTCATATCTACCAAAGAACCATTCATATCTTGACAGAACACTGCTCCATCATTGGAGAAATCAAAGTCTGATGTACAACCTGTATTGCTAACTGTCGTATTGTTCCAGTTATCATTGCGAATACCAAAGTACTCTACATAGCCAGAAGTATGATGGGTTTTGTTAGCTCCATACAAGCACCAGTTGCACCAGTTATGGGCTGCATTGCTATAGTTATAGAACTTAAACTGAGCCTTGCTACCCTTCTTCAATGTATAGTTCTCTTTAGAAAAGTTGTTCCACCATTCTGCTGTTGTATTCTTGGATGTAGATACTGGATAATATACAGGAGTCTCCTCCTCTACATCAGCATCTATGGTGAGGTCGAAATCCTGTACATAGTAGTAATCATCCTTAGAGATGGTCATGGTCAATGTTACATCGCCCTTACCCTTCACCTTGCCATCATCGGTCAATACCGATGTATCGCTAGACTTCCAAGAGATGTTAGCACCCATCAAGCCCTGAGTAGGCAATGATGGAGCCTCATACAAGGTAGCATCATTCTCAAATGGCAAAGACAGCTTTTTGAGGGTATACTTGATGGCAGCCTTAGCCTCAGCCTTCACTGCCCAAACCTCCTGCTGAGCTGTATAGTTCTGCTGTCCCATAGTCTTGCTGCCGTCTGATGAAGACAATGCAGAGATGGCAAGAGCTGGGATGTTGGTATAGTCGATGGTCTGCTTAACCAATACACCACGATAGGTTACACCGCCGATGGTGAGGTGGATAAAGTCTGTGCCTGCTGTACGCTTCCAAGTACCATCCTCGCTACCTGTGATGGTACCATCCTCATGGAGGGTAATGTTAACTGGAGTCTCATAAGCCTTGGCTTTTGTGTTCTGACCATACTGATGGCGCATAAATTGGTAATCGCCAGCTATCTCGCTATCCTTGACAGATGCCTTGGATGCGATGTCTGAATGGGTAACAGTCTCGCCATCAAACTCGAATGGAGCTGCCATCAACCAGCCCTCATCATTCAAGAATAGCTGATGAACACGCACCTGATGGCCCTCGCCACCATTGCTGAAGCGAGTGTGATAAACTACGAATGCACGTCCCTGCTTGTCGATGAAGGCAGAGTTATGTCCCTGTGCTATCTCCGCACCAGACATCGCATCCCACTTATAGCCACCGAAGAGCAATACGCCACGGTTATCAGCTGTAGTAGAACTATAGTTCATCTTATAACTATTATAAACGGCAGAAGTACCATTGCAATCTACGAATGGACCGTCAGGATTATCAGAGCGGAAGATGCGCATCTGATAACCACCATCACTAGTCAAGCCACCATAGCTCATGAAGAGGAAGTAATACTTGCCAATCTTCTGGATATAACTAGCCTCGCCAGATACATAGTAACCACCTGCTATCTTCTTGCCGAAGTAAGGATCGCTAGTACAGTTGGCATTGGCTGCTCCAGGAGTTGTGGTAGAGCCATTCACCTGATAAGGGAATTTATAAGAATAATCACGAAGACCATTGCTCTTGTCCAAGCGAATCATAAAGATGCCACCCGACCATGAGCCATAGCTCATCCAGAGATTGTCATTGTCATCATAGAACACGCATGGGTCGATACAATTTGGCCAGTATGTTCCCCACTTATCAGCTACCTTATATCGAGTTGGCAATGAGGACTCACCTGTAGCGATGGCAAAGTCGGTATGTTTCCAGTCATCTGCTGCAGCATACACATTATGCTCGTATGTGCCTTGGAAGCCAGAGAATACCACAGGTCCCTGATATACCCAAGGTCCCTCGATATTGTCGGAGGTGAAGCAAACGATGGAAGAACACCAATGATCTCCGTTCAAGCTCATATACAAGCACCATTTCTTCATGGTCTTATTGTATATAATATCTGGAGCCCACTGATTACCCTTTACAGTATATCCCTTAAACTGCCAACCGTTTGCATTGAAGTTGCCAAACTTCTGGGTCTTTCCATTCAAGTCCTTCACCTCGGTGATAACATGTGCCTTATAAGCATCGGCATAATTAACCAATGTGCCCTGCTTGTTAGCAAAGAGGCTGTTCACATTGCCGGTAGCCTCCTCACCAGCCTTGAAGGTGGTCCACTCTTGATAATTACTAGCAGTAGTGGTCTTGCCTCTACCCAGGTGAGTGCCATATATATAATAGGTAGGAGAGCTAGGGTTGGTGATGTCGTCCATCACGATGGAAGGGTCATGGCACACCACACGCTTATTATATGCTCTTGCCTCGTAAGCCTTGGATAAGTCATTGTCTGTGACTTGGGTCTGGGCATTGGCGCCGATGGCAGCCAATCCCATCATGGAGAGTAATAATTTCTTCATCTTTTTACGAAGTAGTTAATTTGATATTGTATTTATGAACCGAAAAAAGGCAAGCCTATGGAAACAACAGGGCTCCATAGGTCATGCCTTTTATAGTATTTCAAAGATTCTCTTATCTACGACGAGCGTAGTGCTTGCGAGCAGATGCTGCGCCAAAGTTCAAGTGGCTACCATCAACAGAGAAGCCAACCTGTACATCAGATGGATCGAAGTTGTTCAAACCAAGATAATACTGGTTATAAGTATTACCATCAGTTCCAACCATGATGAACTGAGCATCTACTGTACCATTACCGCAGTTAGTAAAGTAAGCTGTTACCTGAGCACCATTCATAGCTGCCAACCAAGTTGCCCAGTCTGCCTGACCATCAGATTTGACGCTTGCTTCATAACCAGCGCCCCAGCCCCAGTTGTCAGCACGAAGCACTGTCTGTTCTGCATCTCCACTACGGAGCACAGCCAGGAAGTTGTTCCAGTTGCCTCCCAAGTTGCTATAGTTTGTAAACTTGATTACAGCAGTCTGACCAAGAGCAATCTTCTCAAACTCTGTATATATTGGAGTAGTCCACATTGTGCTATTATCTTCTGCTCCAAGAACAGAAGGAGACATCGTTACAGCCTTAACAGCTGACTCAGCAACAGTTACATCAACCGTAGTCTTCTTGCCATTCTCTGTAGTGATAGTTACCTGCTGTGTACCAGCTGTAGCAGGAATCTTAGAGAATGTCAACTTAGAGTTGTCGAGCACTGCAGGATCACCCTCTACGTAAGTAGCAGTAACCTCCATACCTGTTGGGTCGAATGCCAATGTATGGTCTACGCCCTTAAGTGCAGCAGAATTGTAGAAGTAGTACTTGGTACGTGAAGGAGCCTTGGTAATCTTAATGCTCTTGATACCTGCAACGACATTTATCTTAGCAGAAGCACTTACTGACTTCTCGGCTGTCTTACCAAACATAGTCTTGTTCAAGGTAGCTACTACATAGTACTCACCTACCTGATCCAACTTGCCATCAGCGTTAAGACCTGTGCCTGGAACCAACATGAATGAAAGATCAGAAGCAGCAACTTCCTTCACTGTACCACCGCTATAAGTAACCTTACCCTTGATGCCAGCTGTAGCCTCAGCCAAAGTAGAGTTCTTATCTACCTCCTCAGGTACATTAATCAATTCCATAGAAGATGGCTGCTGATCAACTGCATCAGCTACATCAACCTCTGCCTTGTCGAATACATAGTGGCAACCATCTGTAGTAAAGTCGAGATAAAGATCACCAGATTCTACACCAATACCAGAATAGTTCTGAACGTAAGTTTTACCATCTGTACCCTCTACGGTAGCCACTACATCAGCTGTATTGTCACCATTGTTTGTAACAGCTACTGTAACGTGAGCACCATTCATGGCTGCCAACCATGTTGCCCAGTCTGCAGAACCCGTGTTACTATGTGTACAATTAGTGTAGCCATTATCATAGTTAGTGCTCCAACCATAATCGTCAGCACGAAGCACGGCATATTCCTTAGTCTTGTCCGCACTACGAAGCACTACATAATAGTTATTATAATTATTGGCCCCTGAAGAATAGTTTGTAAATCCTACTGTATAAATCTTGTTGCTTGGCACTTTGATATCTTGATCAAGGTGAGAAGCCCAGAATGCATCGCTATTATCCTCGGCACCAAGAACCAATGGAGAGATAGTAGGAGCTTGACCCTGATTTGCATTAGCAATAGAGTCTGCCTTCTCTGAAATCCAATCAGGACCGTTTACACTAAACAAGTCACTGCCTTCACATCCAGTAAGTGCAGTCAAGCCCATGGCTGCCACGCAGAATACGGATGCTAATTTATTTAGGTGTTTCATATTTTCTATTATATATAAATATGTGAATGTTGTTAGATTATCTCATGGAGCCTATATTCCAAGGCTCTATGAGATAAGAATATTAATTGTTACTTGCTCAAGTCAACTACTGGGTGAACAGTCCACTTCTGCAAGAACTCTGTAGAGTTGTCTATACCGTCATTAGCAGAGTTGCCCTTCAAGTTAGGGTTAGCATTCAAAGTACCCTGATAGATTGGCAAGAACTCGTGACCTGGCAAATAATTGTCGAATGAACTCTTCAACTCTGGGTCAATGCCAACCTGAGAGTAGCTTACAGGCTCCTTTACCTTATAACGAGAGCGACGGAATGTTCCGTGTTCCTTCAACTGAGCCAAACGACCCGCGTCATAGAAGAATCCCCAACGGATCAAGTCGAGACCACGACCGTACTCACAACCAAACTCCTTTGGACGCTCTACATTGGCAATCTGCTCAAAGAGCTTATCCTTTGAAGAGAAATCTGAAAGTTGCAAATCTTCCAAGCCTGCACGCTGACGGACCTCATTGATCCAGTCAATAGCCTGCTGGGTAGGACCATTAACCTCGTTCTCACACTCGGCGGCACGAAGCAATACGTCAGAGTAACGCATCAGGCGGAGGTTGATACCATCGTGAAGACCTGATACCACCTTATCATAAAGGTTGGTTCGGAGATTGGTATTCTTAGCGATTGGCAGACCACCGTTGGTATTGTTGGTCTTGATTGTATCAGCAATGGTCAACTCCTTGGTGTAGCAAACATTACCATTTGCATAGTTCTCCCAATCATTCTCGTATGTACCAATAGTCCAGTAGAGGCGTGGGTCAAGCTTGCCAGCCTTTGTCTTCTCCTGCTTGAAGAGCTGATAGAGCCATGGAGAAGCTGAGATATCTGCCCAACCACCAAAGTCGCCAGGTGCATAGTTAGACTCGATGGCAGAACCCTGTGTAGCGTTAGGGCTAGTATTCACTGGAGTCCACTCATCATCTACACCCTGTGAACCATAGTCGAGGAACTGTACCTCGAAGAGGCTCTCTGAATTGTTCTCGTAGGCTGAACCCTCACGGAAATTGTCGCCATAATCTGCTGTCAACTTGTAAGTGCCATACTTCTTATTGATGATATCCTTCAATACATCCAAAGCCTCGCTATACTTATGGCGCTGCATCAAAGCACGTGCATAGTAACCAGCGGCAGCACCGCTAGTAGCACGACCCTTAGCCCACTCACCACCAGCATCACGAGATGGGAGGAGAGTCATAGCCTCAGAGAAGTCTTTCTCCATCTGGTCATAGACCTCATCAGAAGAGTTGTTGGTACCATAAAGACCATCCAATGAAGAATAGGTGCTATATGAGGTGATCAATGGAGGATTCTGATAGTAACCTGCCAAGTTATAGTAAGCCAAGCCACGGATAAAGAGTGCCTGACCCTTGATGCGCTTCATGTTCTCAGCGAGCTGAGTATCATCTTCGCCTGTGCGAGAGAGGATGAAGTTACATACATTGATGGTATAGTACCAGTCACGCCATGACCACTGACAGATCTCATCTGTTACAGGATCATTGAGGTCATCGAATGGCAAATACCACACCTGTGAAGAGTTCCAAGCCTCATCACCACGACAAACATCAATGTTATAACCAACACGAGCATAAGTACCCTCCATACGGATGTGGTTGTAAGCTGCAATCACGCACTCTTCCAAATCATCAGCATTGAAACCGAATGTACCGGTTGTCTGCTCGTTAGGGTTTGTCAGTTCCAACTTGTCTTCGCACGATGTCATTCCCATTGCGCCGAGACCGAGGAACAGAGCTAATGATAATTTATATAGTTTCATAATTGAATATTCTTTTAATAATAATGATTCACGTACTTTTATCTAAACTCTTTGTCTAATAGAATTAGAAGGTGAAGTGGAGACCACACATGAATGTTCTAGCACTTGGGAAAGAGCAGAAGTTGTAACCTGGGGTAAAGGTACCACCAGCATAGTCTACGTTATATCCCTTGTAGCCAGTGAATGTGTAGAGGTTCTGTGCTGATACATAGAGACGTACACCACTAACATAACCACCAAACCAGCGATCTGGGAAGTTATAGCCCAACTCTACGTTGGCAATCTTCCAGTAAGCTGCGTTCTGAATCTTGCGAGAGCTGAAGAGGTCGTTCCATGCCAATGTGGCATTGTTGGTAGCGTATGTACGTGGTACATTAGAGATATAAGTACCATCCTCAGCGAAGCGGTTGGCATCGCCCATAGCTACGTCCTTGTTAGCCCAACCATAGCAAGAGTTCAAGCTGTTGTAGATGTCATCAGATACGTGATAGTTCAATACACCGTATGTAGAAATATTCAAGTCGAATCCCTTGTACTCCATGTGAGTGCTCAAACCGAAGTTTACCTTTGGAAGACCGCTGCCCAATACAGTCTGGTCGTAAGCATCGATAACACCATCAGGCTCTCCGTTAGGGCCAGAGATGTCCTTATAGAGGCAATCACCAACGTTGGCACCGCTTTGAGTAGCGTGGTTGTCGAGATCTTCCTGAGTACGAGCGATTCCCTCGTATACCCAACCATAGAACTTACCAATCTCTGAACCTACGTAAGTAGCGTAAGCACCAGTGATGTATGAGTCGGTACCGAAACCAAGAGAGGTTACCTTGTTCTTCAAGGTGCTCAAGTTGGCACTGATATCATACTTGAAGGCATGGTCGCGGTTGCGATATGTAGCTGAGAACTCGAAACCACTGTTCTCCATAGAGGCAGCGTTCATTGTTACAGAAGTATTAGCCACACCTGCCTGAGCTGGCACTGGTACTGAGTAAAGCAAGTCCTCAGACACGTTCTTGTACCACTCTGCAGTGAACTCCAAGCGGTTGTTGAACATAGCCAAGTCGAGACCGATGTTGGTGCTCTTCTTCTTTTCCCAAGCGATATCATTATTAACGTATGTAGATACGGCAGAACCAGTTACAGGATTGTTACCGAAGCTGTAAGTCATGTTGTTACGGCTCATGGTAGCCATGTACTGATACTCACCGATGTTCTCATTACCGAGCACACCGTAGCTGGCACGTACCTTGAACATATTGACGATATCACGGCTGATAGGGAAGAACTTCTCCTTATCGAAACGCCAACCTACAGATATTGATGGGAAAGTACCCCAACGGATGTTCTTGGTCAAGCGAGAGCTACCATCACGACGGATAACAGCTGAGAGCAAGTACCTCTCATCATAGTTATAGTTCAAACGTCCTACGTAAGATGCCAAAGCGTGCTTATACTCGTAAGAAGAAGAGTATGTATTCTTGGCATTCTGGAGCTGGAGGAAGTAAGGCTCTGAGTACTCAACGCCCCAACCTGTCAATAGGCTTGTGTTCTCCTCCTCGTAGGTCATACCAGCGAGCAAGTTGATATTGTGCTTGCCGATTGTACCATTATAAGTCAATGTATTCTCAACCAAAGCATCGCCATAGTTACGAGAGCCCTTGGTCAAGCGCTCATTACTCTTATCGAGGTATACACGGTTGCTCTGAATCCAAGAAGGAATCCAAGTCTTATCTTTAGCCTCGGTCTTGCTATAAGAGAGGTTGATGTTGTAGTGCAAACCGTGGTTCTTGCTCTTGATGCCTACCATGCCGAGCAGGTCAACATCAGCAGAGAGAGTACCTACGAAACGGTCTACCAAAGTGTTACGCTGCAAGAGGTTGTTAACCAACAATGGGTTAGAAGCAGAGATATCACCATGTACACCATCATAATATACACCATAGCCGTAAGCATCGTAGCGATAGCCGCTAGCTGCACCTACCTTGTCATCGAGTACCCATGTAGAGTTATCGTAAGCCTTGATAGTAGGCTGCATCAAGAGAGTACCACGAAGCACGTTGGTTACATCACCATAAAGACCCTGTACATACTCTGAGGCATTGGAAAGACCCATGTTATCCTGGTCTGAGTGAGAGTAAACCATGCTGGTGCGGAACTTCACAAACTTGGTGTCCATTGTATTGTTGACACGAGCTGTGTAACGCTCATAGTTAGGACCTGCACCTTCCAAGGTACCCTTCTGGTTGTAGTAGTCGAGAGATACATTATATGTACTGTGAGCACTACCACCGCTGAGGGCTACGTTGTGGTTCTGGCGGATACCAGTCTTGAATACCTCGTCAAACCAGTTGGTATTGGTAGCATCCTGGAAGTGATACTTACCATCCTCGCCCATCTTGTAACCACCAGGCAATGCGGTGTTAGAGTTAGCACAAGCCTGACCGATATAGTTGCTATACTGGTCAGCATCCATTACATCATATACATCGCTAGGGATGTAGTCTACTCCGAAGTAACCAGAGTAGTTCACCTTCAAAGGCTGGTCTTTCTGACCATTCTTAGTGGTGATGATAACGACACCATTAGCTGCACGAGAACCATAGATGGCACCCGCAGAAGCATCCTTCAAGATCTGGATGGTCTCGATATCATTAGGAGAGAAGTCACGGATAGTGGTACCCATAGGCACACCGTCAATGACATAAAGAGGAGCTGTGCTACCGAAAGAACCGATACCACGGATACGTACACTTGGGTCGGCACCAGGCTGACCATCAGAAGTAATCTGCACACCAGCTACCTTACCCTCGAGCATGGTAGAGATGTTAGAGTTAGATACCTTCTTCATCTCTTCTGCATTTACGATAGATACAGAACCGGTGAGGTCGGCCTTCTTCTGTGTACCATAACCTACTACGACTACCTGGTCGAGGAGGTTATCATTAGTTGAAAGCTGGATAGTCTCCAAGATGGCACGTCCACGTACTGCGATTTCACGCTCCTTGAAGCCGAGATAGCTTACTACGAGAGTAGCGTTACCTTTCACGCGGATTTCGAAGTTACCATCCAAGTCGGTAACTGCGCCCGTCTTTGAATCCTTAGTCTTAACTGTAGCACCAATCAGAGGCTCGCCCTGATCATCTACAACCTGACCCTTGACTGTGATGACTTGATCCTGTGCTACTGCCGCCATTGTAGGCATTGGAGCTACGAATGAAGCACCACCGACAGCACCTAGGCATAACATCATTGAGAATAATTGTTTCCTCATTGCTTATCAATTTTTAGGTTTATATTTTATTGTTTATTAATTCCGATTTTATTGTTTATCTATTCAGACAACAGTAAATTTTCGGTGGCAAAAGTACAATTAATAGCAAAATAGTAGGTGGACAAACGCAAATATTAGGTGGATAATCTGCAATTTGGGTGTATTTTTGACCTTTTTACGTACTTATCCACCTTTTGTGTTCCCACACAGACAATTTAACAAAAAGAAACGGAAAATAAACAAATGATGCATAAAAACAAAAGAGACTGCTTGATGTAGGTCAAGCAGTCTCTTGTTTTTATACCACAAACAAGTGGTTTATAAAATTATCTCACTGATTTATCTATCTTAAATAAGTCATTTACGATTCCTCTTCCTGCGTATCCTTGAAGGAAGAAGGCGACACGCCATACTGCTTGGTGAAGCAGCGGGTGAAATACTTCGGATCATTGAAGCCTACACGATAGGCTATCTCCGTGATGTTGCGATTGGCCACATTGTCGATAATCATTCGCTTGGCGATGTCGAGACGATAATTGCGAATGAACTGGGCAGTTGGCAAACCGGTCTCGGCTGACAACTTCTTGCTGAGCACACTGCGGTTGAGCCCCAAGGCATCGGCTAGCTCTTGCACGCCAAACTCGGAGTCGTCGTACTTCTTCTCCATCACTTCCATCACCTCGTCCATAAACGGACGCTCGTTCTCCTTCACTTTCTCCTTGTCAGCCTCGATAGATTTCTTCTGGCTCTCCTGATAGCGCTGCTGGTTGGCAAGGATTGTCTGGATGCGACTCTGAAGCTTGCCAGGCTCATCGCTATCCTTGAGCGCAGCCTCGATAGGACGATACAATGCCTCCACCTCTCGCTCACGCATCTTCTTGAGCTTATGCATATAGGCATACTGGAGGAAGGCAATGACACCTATTATTATAACAGTAACAAACCACCAACTCTTCCAGAAGTATGGGGTAACGCTGACGGCTACCGAGATAACCTGCTCCTTGTTGGAGTCGATGGATGGCGAATACTTCACCTGAAACTCGTAGTTGCCGGCTGGCAGCGTGGAATATCTGACACTGTGCTGACCGGGACGCAGATTGACCCACTCATCCTCATAGCCCTTCATGCGATAGAGATACACACCCTGCGTCTCGCTACCATAATTGAGTGCAGAGAAATTGATGGTGAATGACTTATCACTCTCGTGCAAACGAATCTTCTTGGCGATGGTGATGTCCTCGTCCAGATAGTCGCTGCCAGCGAATACGGGTTGGTTATCTACCTGCAAGCCCGTGAAACAGAGACGCTCCACATTGTTCACCTTGCGGTTGATGCCCAAGAGGCGCATCATACCAAACTCCGTACCGAGGTATATCTCGCCCTTAGGAGAACGAATGGCTCCATTGAAATAGAACTGGGAACTGAGCAAACCATCTTCCTTGAAGAAACTGCTAAACACCTCTGTCTTAGGATTGAAGATGGAGAGTCCATTCTTGGTGGCTATCCAAAGCATACCCTGATTGTCCTCAACGATGCCCATCACCGCATTGTTGGCTAGACCATCGGCAGTGGTATAGTTCTTGATGTGGCTCTTGCCTTCCTTGTCGGTCCACTGGCAATACATACCATAACCATTGCTGCCCATCCATATCTTGCCATCCTGGGTTTGGCAGAACGACATGATCTTGTCGAAGACACCACTCTTCGGATTATCCAACTTATAAGAATGATAGGTTACGGCGAAATCTCCCTTGCCTCCACGACGCGACTTGAGATCTACCTCCACCATGCCCTGAATGCAACCCATCAAGAGTTTGCCATTCTTAGTCACCAACCTGCCGATGCAACCTCGGATGTCGAGACAGTGAGGGAATGGCAGGATGAGCTGCTGGCGCTTCATATCATAGAAGAACAAGCCATCGTTGCTACCTATCCACATACCGTCATTGATAGCATCGTAAGCCAAGGCGCCAATGAAGGAGAGCATTTGCTGGTATCTATCGCCCACCAAAAGACGGGTGAGTTTGCCCGGCTGGCTCAATGGCATCACGGCAATGCCCCCACCCCAGGTACCTACCCAAAGGTTGCCATGACCATCGGCAGTGAGGGTGGACACGCTGTTGTGAGGCAAACCGGAGTTTGCCACCGTATAGTGAGTGAAACTTTTAGAGTGGGGGGGTAAGGCGTTCAAACCACCTTCCACCACGCCCGCCCAGAGGGTTCCGTCGGGTGCGGCATACATGGCATTGACTGCATTGCGAGCAATGGAGCCTGGATCGGAAGGATTGTTCTGATAGAACTCCAACTGCAAGAGGCGTGGGGTTAACTTGGTAACACCACCCGTCTCGGTGCCCACCCATATCTGTCCATCCTTGCAGAAAAGACTGTTCACGAAGTTGCTGCTCAGCGGATTAACGGCAGTATTGCTATTCCAATGGTCCACAACGCCCGTCTTATCATTGAGGATATCTACACCACAAAGGGTGCCCACATAGAGTTCATCGTCCGGGGATACGGCTAGGCTGGTAATCACCTCATGCTGCAAGGTGTGGTGGGCATCGCCTACATGAAATTCTTGCTTGGCACTATTGAAGAGTCCCAGGTTGGTGGCAAGCCATACCTTGCCATGATAAGAGATGATGGCTCCCGCATATCTGCCATAGAGCGGCAGGAAGAGGGAGGAGAGATCCTTAGCCATCAGACGATTGCCATGGGCGGAATACTCGCTCACCTTGCCATCATTGCAGATGACCACGGTGCCGTGATGATACACATCGCAAAGACCCAAGTCGGGAGCATTGAATGGATAAGAGGTGGTAAGCACGCTGTTCACCTCGCCCTTCTCATTGAAGCCAAAGCGAGTGAGCTGGTTGATGGAGAGCATCCAGATATTGCCCTTGGCATCGCAATAGGTGCGAGTACACTGGGTATGGAATGCTCGATCCAGTTGTTTCTGGATAGTTTCGTTCTCACAAGGTGGAACGATAGGTTGCATGGTGTTGAGGTCGAGCACCTGTGGTCCTTCTTCGAAGGCTATCCAAAGGCGCTTATAATGGTCTTCGTATACATTGCGGCAACTGTTGCTGCGCAAGCCGATGCCAGCAGTGCCAAGCCCGAAGTTTACGAAGTTGTAGCCATCGTAGCGTACCAATCCGCCACCATGGGTACAAATCCACACGAAGCCGTAAGAGTCTTGGAATATATCATCGGCAAAGTTATTAGGCATTCCCGCAGCCATGTTGAGATAGCTTACGTTATACTTACTAGGCATCCCGCCTTGTGCATATCCGCCCAAGGTAACGATCATTGCTGCTATGAGGGTTAGAATATATCTTCTAATCATTACTTTCCTTTCTTCCTGTCCTCTATTTTTGCATAGATGACCATACCAACTCCTAACAAAGCAAGAGCGATATACATACTAAAAAGATTCCAATTCATAGCTATTGTCTTTTTTGTTCTTTGCGATCCTCAATCTTCACGTAAACCAATGAGCCTATAGCTATAACAGAAAGGAACAAATACATTCCTAATATTCCGTAATCCATATTATTTACCTTTCTGCTCTCTTCTACTATCTAACTTAACATATACAAAAATGCCAGCACTCAACAATAGCAAGAATCCATACATTATCATTAATCCTGTATCCATATTATTTTCCTTTCTTCTTATTATTTTTTTCTTTACCAGTTTTTAAACAAAATACACCTAAAAGGAAGAATATGGCAGCTATAACAACTGCGCCAATAACAACCCATACGGAATCTTCTTGACCAAACATTCTGGCTAGAACATAACCAGTTATTATGTACTTAGCTATATCTAATAGCCATTTTCCTATTTCTTCTAACATATATAGTTGCTTTGTTTTTAAACTCTGCTGCAAATTTACAAAGAATAATTGAAACGAAAGAATATTTTTATGAAAAAAAAGCAGGCTAACACTGATAACTGCGTTAGCCTGCTGAGATATGAAAGCATCAAGTAACTGATACTAAGTCTTTAGAACTCTAGAATCATTGCCTGACGAGGACGGAGCTTGACATTCTTGTTGATGAGGACGGTGCGACCATTGGTTACATCTGTAGCCTTCTCTGCATCGCCGATAATCTCGGCATAGCGAGATACATTCAGCTCATTAGCCTCGTTCTTGCCATTGATGATGGTCATCACGCTCTTGCCCTTGTACTGGCGAGCGATGACATATACACCCTTCTGCGGACAGAACTGAGTCTGCTTGCCCTTGGTAACCACCTCATTGCCCTGACGCCAGTGCAAAAGTCGGCTCAACCAATTGAACATCTGGTTCTCTGTCTGCGTTCTGCCCTCAGCGGTAAAGGCATTATGCTTGTCGCCTGCCCATCCACCAGGGAAGTCCTTGCGCACATTGCCATCGGTTACGCTCTTGGTACCATTCATCAATACCTCGGTACCATAATAGAGCTGAGGGGTACGGTTGATGGTAAGGAGCAAGGCGAGTGCCTGCTTCAAAGCCAAGGTATCCTTGCCCTCGCCGAGGAAACGGTCGGTATCGTGATTCTCCACGAATGCCATCACGCTCTTTGGATTAGGATAGAGATAATCATAGCAGAGCACATTGTAGATGCGGTTCATACCGTTCCACCAGTCATCAGTCTCCTCGTTCTTGGCACTGTTGATGCGGTCGAAGAAGGCGAAGTCCATCACGGTTGGCAGATAGCTGTTCTTCTCAGAGAGCTTGCTGTCCTTCTGCCAAGCAGCGGTATAGGCTGGCTCAGTAACCCAGGTCTCTCCCACGGTGTTGAAGTGAGGATATTCATTGTTCAATGTCTTCATCCACTCTGCCATACCATCACGGTCGGCGTATGGATAGGTGTCCATGCGGATGCCATCGATGCCTACACTCTCTATCCACCACTCGCTGTTCTGAATCAAGTACTTCATCACATGAGGGTTGCGCTGGTTGAGGTCTGGCATACTTGGCACAAACCAACCATCCACCGTCTCATGGAGGTCTGCCTTGCTAGCGTATGGGTCCAAGACTGGAGTCAACTTATAGTTGGTCTGCATATACATATCGTTAACGGTTCGGCCGCCATCCATCGTACCTATCTTCTTCTGATGCTCCGGAGTCTGGTACTCAGGCATGAGCCATTCTGGGGTATTAAACCAGTCCTTGGATGGCATGTCGGCTACCCATGGATGCTCAAATCCGCAGTGATTGAAGATCATATCCATTACCACCTTCAATCCCTTCTGGTGTGCTTGGTCGATGAGTGCCTTATACTCGGCATTGGTTCCGAAACGTGGATCTACACGATAATAATCGGTAGTGGCATAACCATGATAGGTACTATTCCTGCCATCGTTAGGACTATCATTCTCCAAAACAGGGGTAAACCACAAGGCGGTTACACCCAACTGGTTGAAATAATCCAAGTGCTGACGGATTCCCTCCAAGTCACCACCATGACGAAGGCTAGGAGCCGTGCGGTCGCAAGCCTTATCACGCATGGTCTTGATGACATCGTTCTTAGGATTGCCATCGGCAAAGCGGTCTGGCATCAGCATATAGAGCACGTCCTCGTTAGAGAAACCGATGCGCTTATCGCCTGCCATCTCTCTATTCTTCAAGAGATACTTTACCTTTTTGGTTTGCTTGCCCTGCTTGAAGTTCAAGGTCATCTCGCCCGCCTTCGCGTCTTTCAGATTAAGATACACGAAGAGGTAGTTAGGCGAATCAAGACGGGCGATGGAGTCAATGCTCACACCCGGATAATCCACCGATACCTCGGCATTCTTGATGTCCTTGCCATACACCATCAGCTGGAGAGAGGCATCCTTCATGCCCACATACCAGTTGGTAGGATCGATGCGGCTCACGTTGACAGCCGCATTCATACTCATTGCGCTACTCATAAGCAACAATAATGATACTATATTCTTTTTCATTGTTACACCTTATTATATTATATAGGATTTCATGCCCTTTATATAGAGGGGGCACTCCCTTATTTCTGATAAAGAATCAAGGCAGACTGTCCATCCACCAAGACTTCCTTGCCTGATACATGACCAAGTCCTTCCTCATTGATAACACCGTTGCAGCAAGCCACGGTGTATTCTCCCTCAGGGATAGCCATCTCCTTCGCCTCCTTATTGAAGTTGAAGATGACGATGATGTTCTTCCAAGCATCGATGCCCTGAAGGTCCTTGAGTTGGAATCCTACGAGGCAATCCTGCTTGACACCCTTGGCATCCTCGCTTGGCAAGAACGACAAGTGCTGACGTACCTTATCACCAGTAGAGAGGCGGAAGGCTGCATGGTTCTTGCGCAACTGGATGAGGTTCTTGTAATATATGAATACCTGTGGATAACTCTGTAAGTTATTCCAATCCAGATGGTTGATACTATCAGGAGAGTTATAACTATTATGTACGCCCTTCTTATCGCGCAGCATCTCCTCACCACTTAGGATGAAAGGTACGCCCTGCGAAGTGAAGACGGCAGTCTGGGCTAGTTGGTCGATGCGAATCAACTCTGCCTTACGCAAATCCTCAGGGATGTTCTTGTCGGTAAGCGATGGGATGCTAGCCTTCAAGCGGTCAACCAAGCACATATCGTCGTGGCAACTTACATAGCTAATCTGCTCTGTAGGATTGTTGGTCCAAGGCTGCTTGTCATAGTTTACCTTATTCATATCCACCTGTGGATGAGCTATACCGCCCACGATACCAAACTTCAAGCTCTCCTCCTCGCCAGGCAAACCAGCAAGAAGTGCGCCCTTATGGTCGTCAGAGAATGGACCACGGAGGGCATCACGCATATCATCAGAGAAAGCACCAATGCCCTGAAGCTGCTGGGTATTCGCCTTCATCGCCAACTTTTCCGTTGGATAAGCACAACTGCCTGCGCTCCATCCCTCACCATAGATATAGATAGATGGATCTATCTCATTCACCATCTGGCGAATCTTCTGCATAGTCTCGATATCATGCACGCCCATCAAGTCGAAACGGAAGCCGTCAATGTGGTATTCATTGATCCAATACTTCACGCTCTCCAACATAAATTCACGCATCAAAGGCTTCTCTGAGGCGGTCTCATTGCCACAACCTGAACCATCAGAATACTTACCTGCCGCTGTCTTGCGATAGTAATAGTCTGGATAAGTGCGCTGGAAATTGCTATTGTTGATATTGAATGTATGGTTATATACCACGTCGAGAATCACTCGGATGCCTGCCTTGTGCAGTGCCTGTACCATCTCCTTAAACTCCTTGATACGAGTTTCAGGCTTGTAAGGGTCTGTGCTATAACTGCCCTCAGGCACATTGTAGTTCTTTGGGTCATAGCCCCAGTTATATTGAGGGGTAGAGAGTTTGGTCTCATCTACCGAAGCATAGTCAAAAGAAGGGAGGATGTGAATGGCATTCACACCGAGATTCTTCAGATGCTGAATAGCCTTAGGCTCTGTGAGAGCCAAGAACTTCCCCTTGTTCTGCAAGCCAGAAGAGGCATCTATAGAGAAGTCACGCCAGTGCATCTCATAGATAACGAGGTCGGCTGGCGACTGAATGGCTGGGCGAACGTCGTTTTCCCAACCAGCAGGGTTGGTTTGAGCCAAGTCGATGATGGCTCCACGGTTGCCATTTACGCCCACAGCCTTGGCGAAAACACCAGGAGTTTCGCCCTTTCCCATGTCGAAAGTATAGTATTTACCAGCCAAATCGCCCTTGATGGTAGCCTCCCAACGGTCCTTTCCGGAGGCTTTCATCTTGACGGTTTTCACAGCCTTGCCAGCTTCACCAGCATTGTAAATACGCACTTTTACCGTATTTTTAGGAGTAATTTGGGTAGAAGCACCCGTATTTCCATCTACTTCAACACTTGTAGGGGCATTCAATTTAAAAATAGTTTTTACCTTAGAATACACCATCTCATCGAATGTATTCTGGGCAAAAGATACACATGGAATCATTGTTACCATAAGCGATAACGATATAGTTCTTATTGATTTCATTTGGATATCGGCTTTTAAGTCTGATTATATCTGATCATATTTTGTAAAGAAAAAGCAGAATTAACTACGCTCATTTCGGGCGTATTTAATTCCGCCTTGCCAGTCGCCCACAAATACTGCAATTACAGAGCGGTAAAAGTGGGCGATATTTCTTTATTTAGCGAGCAATGAGATGGCGAAACCACCACCACGAGCCTCCTTGATCTTCAAGACATCACCCTTCTTCACTGTCTTGTGAATAATCTGGTATGCCTTAGGGTTCTTCTCGTAGTCAGCATTGGCTGCATCCTGATAGATGGCGCAGTTATACTTCTTACCCTTGTCGAGGAAGTCGAGCTTCACTACGGCTGTACGAGCTGTAGCATCGGTCTTACCACCTACAAACCAGTTGTTGGTACCCTTAGCCTTACGTGCCACGGTGATATACTTAGCTGGCTCTGCCTCCAAGTACTTAGAGTCATCCCAGTCGCAAGCTACGTCACGGATAAACTGGAAGGCATCGTCATACTTCTCATAGTGCTCAGGCAGATCGGCTGCCATCTGCAATGGACTGTACATCACGAGGTAGAGAGAAAGCTGACCACAGAGAGTAGTATGAACAAAGCTCTTGTTGTTGCTCCATGTAGAAAGCTGAGTCTCGAAGATACCTGGGGTATAATCCATAGGACCACCCTGCAAACGGGTGAATGGCAACATCACTGTGTGATAAGGGACTGATCCTCCGAATGCCTCATACTCTGTACCACGGGCACTCTCATTACCAATCAAGTTAGGCCATGTACGGCAGATACCAGTAGGACGGGTAGCCTCATGTGCATTCACCATGATGTGATGCTTGGCAGCCTGCTCTACCACACGCTGATAGTGATTGTTCATCAACTGACTATAGTGATACTCACCACGTGGGATGATGTCGCCCACATAACCAGTCTTCACTGCATCATAACCATACTTATTCATCAAGTTGAAGGCATCCTCCAAGTGGCGCTCATAGTTGAGAGCGGCAGCAGAAGTCTCATGGTGCATCATGAGCTTCACGCCCTTAGAGTGAGCATAGTCGTTGAGCATCTTGATATCAAAGTCTGGATATGGAGTAACGAAATCGAAGACATCGAGCTTCTGATGGCCAAACCAGTCTTCCCAGCCTTCGTTCCAGCCTTCTACCAATACTTCCTGAAGTCCGTTCTTGGCAGCGAAGTCGATATAGCGCTTCACCTCCTCATTGGTAGCACCATGCTGTCCGTGAGGCTTGCACTTGCTATAGTCTGTTACACCAAGACGAACAGATGGCAAATCATAGGTGTAGCTCCACTGCTTGGTACCCACGATCATGTTCCACCATACACCACAGTACTTGGTAGGGTGAATCCAAGAAGTATCCTTGATCTTACAAGGCTCATTGAGGTTGAGAGTCAACTTGCAAGAGAGCATATCACGAGCATCATCACTGACGAGCACGGTACGCCAAGGCGAATTGAATGGAGTCTGGATGAACCCCTTCTTGCCCACAGCATCAGGTGTCAACCAAGACTCAAACACCAAGTTCTTGTCGTCAAGGTTGAGGTGCATGGTAGGATAATCCAAGCAGGCTGCCTCGTGAATATTGATGTAGAGACCATCCTTGGTCTTCAACTGGAGGGAAGTCTGCACACCGGTATCAGAGAATACGGTGGTAGATGAGTTGCTCTTATACTTCTCACGATTAGCTGAGATAACAGAGCGGATACCTGTCAATGGAGTGATGTTGTACTCATACTCCTGGGTATCGTAATCACCTGGAATCCAGTAAGCGGTATGGTCGCCTGTCATGGCGAACTGGGTATGTTCTTCCTTGATGATGAAGTAGTTGAGAGATTCCTGCTGAGGGAACTCATAACGCAAACCCATACCATAATCATACACACGGAAACGGATGATGATGTTACGATTGGAAGAAGCCTGGTTCAAGTTTACCTCCATCTCGTTGTAGTTGTTGCGGATGGTGGCAGTCTCGCCCCAAACTGGTTTCCAAGTCTCATCAAATGTGGATGTCTTGCTGCCCGTCTCGGTGAAGCCATCCATCAAGTCAGTTTCCTCCATGCCCTTAGAGGCATGCTTGTCTTTCGCCAACTCCAAGCCGAGGTGAGAAGGCTTAATTACTGTTTTTCCTTTGTAGGACATCTCGTAGGTAGGCTGTCCCTTGTCGGTCAATGAGAAGGTCAAACTGACATTCCCATTAGGCGACTTCACAGTCTGAGCTGCTGCCAGCATAGGCAGCAGCAGACCCAATACTAAAACATTCAGTCTTTTCATTTGCTTCTTTTCAAGTTATACTAGTTGTCTTGTTCTTAATTCTTAATCGACTAGAATCTTCCACCCTGCGCTATCAACTCGGTGATATTCTTGAGATAATCCTTGCTGGCAGCCAACTCCTCAATATTGAGGTGCATACGATAACGCCAGTAATGCTTAGGATTAGCCGGAATGTTGATGCGCTCGGCATTGGCATCTGGCAGGCGGAGAGCCTCGTCGATGGCAAGCCAATCCTGAATGCTCAAGATGCAGAGCATAGATGGAGAGATGAGATGACGAGCGATGATGTCTCTAGCAAGCCAGCCTGGCAGTGGATGTGGAGCGGGTCCCTCACGATAGAGCATCGTGTTGTAATACTCCTGGGTGCGAGAGATGTTCTCATCCCACCACTGGCGAAGCGTAGGCATATCGTGGCTAGAGATGGTGCAGACAGAGCGGTAAGGATTGCGGCTCAAGTGTCCAAACTTAACCGATGGATCCTTTGGCATGCTCTGGAGCTCCAAGCTCAATATCTTCAGTTCGTTCATCACCCATGGCACACAGTCTGGCACCATACCGAGGTCTTCGGCACATACCAACATGCGGGTGGCCTGTATCAGCTTAGGCAACTTCTTCATAGCCTCCCCATACCAGAACTGGTTGTTGCGACGATAGAAGTAGTCGTTGTAGAGGCGATTGAATGCCGCCTTGTCATTATCATAGAGCGACTCATAGATGAAGTCGAGCTGCGCTGAGATACGTGGGTGGAAGAGCTCTGGGTTCTTGTGGTCACGCACGAAGAGCACATCGCTAATCAATGCATACAAGCCATCACGCAACCAAAGTTCCTTCTCCTCCGTAACACCGGCAAAGAGAGCCTCCACCTTGCGCTGGGTATCTACCTCTGGCTTCATCTGATAACGCTCGGCATCCAAGCGGTCGAGATATTTTTCCTTCACCTCATCGGCACGCTCATGGAACATGCGGTCCAATACCCAGTCGGTAATGAATGGACGGGTGAAGCGATCCTCCTGGAAGTTCAGTCCGTAACCCTGAATCTCATCACGAGTCATGGCGAGAGCTGGAGCAAACTGGCCGAGCAGTCCGTGAACGCTATCCACAGGAATCTCCCAGATGCGGAAGAAACCGAGCACGTGGTCGATGCGGTAAGCATCAAAGTACTTAGACATGTTCTGGAAGCGGCGAACCCACCACTGGCAGTCGTCCTTGATCATCTCATCCCAGTTGTAGGTAGGGAATCCCCAGTTCTGTCCGTTGACAGAGAAGTCATCTGGTGGCGCACCAGCCTGACCATTGAGGTTGAAGTACTTAGGCTCCATCCACACATCGCAGCCATGGCGGTTCACACCGATAGGGATATCACCCTTCAGAATCACACCCTTAGCCTTGGCATGCTCATGGGCAGCACGCATCTGCTGGTCGAGCACAAACTGTACGAAGTAGAAGAACTCCACGTCCTGATAAGCCTGAGTCTTAGGATCAGAGAGAGCCTTGCGCTCAGCCTCATCCCATGTCTTATGGTCAGGCCACTGGGTAAAGTCGGCTGTGCCATTCTTATCACGCAGATAAGAATACTGTGCGTAAGGCACGAGCCACTGTTCTGTATCCTGGAAGAAAGCCTTGAACTCGGCTGTCTTCATCATCTTTTCACCTTCTTGCTTGAAGATTTGGCGCAAGTAAGCGATCTTAAAGTCATTGACCTTCTCATAGTCTATCTTACCCAACTCATTGAGTTGCTCACGAGTCTTCTCCGCCTCGGCACGTGCCTTTGCATCCTTCAACTCTGGCAGGGCATTCAAGTCGGCATACTGTGGATGCAGGGCAAAGATGCTGATGCAACTGTATGGATAACTATCTGTCCATGTATGGGTAATGGTGGTATCATTGATAGGCAAGAGCTGGAGCACACGCTGACCGGTCTGAGCCACAAGGTCTATCATCGCCTGGAGGTCGCCAAAGTCGCCTACACCAGCACTCTTCTTGCTACGCAATGAGAATACAGGCACCAAGGTACCTGCTAGTTTTCGATTATACAGGGCATAGAAGGATTGGTCGAGCTCGTATGATACCAACTCGCCAGCCTTCAATTCAGGCAAGTCGATAGTACGGTTAAATCCTGTCTCCCAAAGCACTTGGTCCTTCTTGCTATCGACGGCAAGGAACTTAAACTCCAAGTGGTTGGTCTGCAAGTGAGAGGCATTGATGTCCACAGCCCACTCATTGTAGTTGTGCTGCACCATAGGCAATGCCTTCTTGCTATCCCAAGCACCCAGCAGATTGTCAGCTCCTGCGATGGCAAGCATTTCGCCATCACGCAGTTGAGGAGCACGCACGATGATGCGCACCGTCTTACTGTCATTCTGCGCCTTCATCAACTGAGGGTTCTGGTGGTTGATGCAGTCAGTAAAGGCACTGCTATAGAGATAAGCATCCTCTGGTATCGCATTCCAGTGGTCGTAGAGGGTATACTGCTCTGCACGCTTAGCTGTCATATCGAGACGGTGCTTCACGAGCAACCACTCAGTCTTGCTCACCTTGCCATCACGCTCTATACTATAATAATAGGTATAGGCCTGGTTAACCGTTTCCACACACCAATCCTGTGACCACTTCTCACCATCAAGTGTGGTCATAGGAAGCTTCAGTTCCTTATCCTCCTTCTGGATGTTCAAGACGAGTTGCTCGCCAAACACCGTTTTATAGTTTATGTTAAAATGAATCGTCATAAGACCTTCTTAATAGGTTATTATATATTTGTGCTGCGAAATTAACAAAAAAATCGCTTCACTGTTCCTTTTTGTTGCAGAAACGTGCGCAAATTGCAATGCAAACGTTTGCATAACACTCCATCTTGTTCGCTTTCTGCTTATTTCTTATTCTTTATGATAGAAACCGCCAATGCACCGCAGATAAGCAAGATGCCAGATACAATCATCATATCGCTCTGATGAGAGCCCACCAAGCTTAGGATAGCTCCACCGCAGATGGCAGCCACAATCTGAGGAATACAGATGGTACCATTGAAGAGACCCAGGTATGCACCCATGTGGCCATAGCCCTGCAAGGCATTGGTAACAAAAGTAAAAGGCATGGCAAGCATGGCTGCCCAACCAGCACCAATCATCAAGAATGGAACAAACTGGAGATACTGGTCATGCAGGAATGGAATCAAGGCGAAGCCCACACCACCGATAATCAAACTAACGGCGTATGCCATCTTGGTATTCTTAAACTGAGGCAACACTACAGCCCAGAGCACACTGCCCACTGCCTGAACGGCAAAGAGGATGCCCACCCAGTTGCCTGCCTCTTGGAATGCTTCAGAGGTAGGGTCGGTAGTATTCCATACTGTCTCGGCAATAGCACCTGTAGAATAATTCCAGAGATAGAGGAAGCCAGCCCAGCAGAAGAACTGCACCAGTCCCACCTTCCAGAAGGTAGATGGAGCCTTGCGAAGCAAAGTAATCCAGTTAGCCTTATCCTCCGTCTGAGCATCATCAGCCTTGTCAACTTCTAACTCCTCACTCCCAACTCTAGACTCATTATACATGGCATATTCCTGCGGATTCCATTCCTTCACCTTCATCGTGGTGTAGATGACACAGAGGATGAGGATGGCGGCACCGATATAGAACGACCAAATCACAGAGTCTGGCACCACGCCCTTATCAGCCACATTCTTGATACCCAAGAAGGTAAAGAGGAATGGGAAGATATATCCAGCCACCGAACCTGCATTACACAGGAAACTCTGGATGGAGTAAGCCTTGGCTTTCTGTTCCTCATTCACCATATCGCCCACCAACATCTTGAATGGCTGCATCGCCATGTTGATGCTCGTATCAAGGAACATCAGGGCTATCAATCCGAAGAGCATCGCCCCGCTCACGGTCAAACCTAGCGAACCCGCATTAGGCAAGAGGCACATCACCAGCACAGCCACCGTGGCTCCTATAAATAAATAAGGTATACGGCGACCGAATCGACACCAAGTCTTGTCGCTCAATGTACCTACGATAGGCTGCACCAGGATTCCCATCAATGGAGGGAGAATCCAGAAATAACTCAAGTTGTGTGGGTCAGCACCCAACGTTGCAAAGATTCGGGAGATGTTGGCGCTCTGAAGGGCGTAGGCAATCTGTACCCCGAAGAAACCGAAGCTCAGGTTCCAGAGCTTCCAGAAACTTAAATCAGGTTTTTGTGTCATATTGTTATACTTTGAATTTTGAACATTGAATTTTGAACTTTATGATTACTCTTACTTTGATTTTGAACATTGAAATTCACAAAGGACACTAGGTTATTAGAGCTATTTATAAAGTTCAATGTTCAAAGCTCAAAGTTCAAAGTTATCTGGTAGTTCCTCTCACCACGAGTCTGGTTCTCACCACTCTCTTCTCCACCTCATCCTTCGGAATGGAGCCCTCCACCTGTCCGATGAGGATATTGGCAGCCTCCTCTCCTACTGCCACGCCTCGCTGCTCCACGGTGGTAAGCATTGGGTCGGAAGCCTTGGCACGGTCACCATTCGTAAAACCGCATACGCTGATATCATCCGGAACGCAGAATCCCATTCGCTTAGCGGTATAGAGAATACCGATGGCGGTATCATCGTTGATGGCAAAGAAGGCATCAGGATGATCTTCCTGTTCCAGTATCTCCGGCGTCAGAGCCTCAGCCTGCGCACGGTTGTCGCAGAGCTTCACCCAGTCGGGATTCTCCGTGAGTCCATGCTTCACCAAGGCATCGTGATAGCCATTGTATCTGTTCTTGGAGATTTCCAAGTTCATCGGCGAACCATAGAAGGCAATCTTCTTGCAGCCCGTGTCGATGAGATGGGTCACGGCAGTAAAGGCTCCCATGTAGTCATCCACCACCACTCGGGAACAATTCACGCCCGTACATATTCTATCATAGAAAACGAGAGGCACGCCATTATTCATCAACTTCTGGAAGTGGGCATACTGCTTGGTATCCTTAGCCTGCGATACGATGATGCCACACACCTTATTCTTATAGAAGTCCTCGCAGATGGCCACCTCACGGTCATATCGCTCCTTGCTCTGCGCCACCATCACACGATAGCCCCTGGCTCTTGCCTCCTCCTCGATGCCCGAGAGCACCGACATGAAGTAGTAATGCACCAGTTCGGGCATGATGACACCGATAATCTTCATCGGCTGCACCTTGCTATGGCGAAGCGCCTCGCCGATGACATTCGGATAGAAGTTATGTTCGCGCGCATATTGCTGTATACGCTCCTTTTGGGCAGCACTGATACGAGGGCTGTCCTTCAAAGCTCGGCTCACCGTGGCGACGCTTACCCCCAGGTCGCGAGCAATATCCTTCATTGTTATAATTGTATTCTCTGCCATTTGTTTTTAGATTCGGTGCAAAATTAGCCAAATAATCGTTACGACGCTCCATTTTCTTTGACTTAAATCAAGTAAACGAAGTGCAAACGATTGCACTAAAGAAATAACGGAATTAACTAAAAAAAAGTACATCGTATCATAAAAGACTTTAATTTTGCACCCAGAAAAAACAATTAACGACCGAACGCGAACAAAAGTAACGTTTCAAATACGCTAAAGCAGTAACGAAAATTACAGCCAAGCGTACAGTCACGAATAAACAAATAAATTAAAATAAACATTAACTTAAAAATCAAGCAAATGATGAAGCAGGTAAAATTTAAATTGCCTCTCAGAGCATTGACCCTTGCAAGCGGTCTGCTTCTGACAGCAAGTTCCTTTGCGCAGACTAATGCGATTAAGGGACACGTGAAGGATGCTTCCGGTGAGCCAATCATGGGTGCTACCGTTACAGTGAACGGTAAGGCAGTAGGTATTACCGACATGGATGGTAACTTCTCTGTTGACGCAGCTCCAGGTGCCAATCTTACTTTCACGTATCTAGGAATGACTCCACAGACAGTGAAGGCAGCCAACAACATGAACATTACTCTCCAAGATGATTCCAAGTCCTTGAATGAGGTCGTAGTCATCGGTTATGGTGTTGCCAAGAAGAATGACCTCACGGGTTCGGTGACAGCTCTCAAGCCAGATGAGAAGAACCATGGTATCATTACTTCGGCTCAGGACATGATCCAGGGTAAGATTGCCGGTGTAAACGTAAACTCTGCATCAGGTGCTCCTGGTGATGGTGCTCAGATTCGTA
>ERZ1035006.606-NODE-606-length-27530-cov-4.245787_pt1 | contig 27530 bp, 29 predicted proteins | sample MGYA00520694_ERZ1035006 | MGnify/ENA primary metagenome ERZ1035006 (study PRJEB33766, sample SAMN09781746) | gut metagenome | biome: gut microbiome | host: Homo sapiens | place: Madagascar | study: EMG produced TPA metagenomics assembly of the PRJNA485056 data set... | reverse complement strand
GCCAGTCCCGTTCCATTGGTTTTAATGATAAATCTCAGTCTTTCATCCAGATCCTCCCGGTTCGTGACCAGAAAACCTGCCAGCGTATCATTATGGCCTCCGAGATATTTGGTTCCGCTGTGTACGACAATGTCCGCACCCAGGGTTAACGGATTCTGCAGATACGGTGAAAGAAATGTATTATCCACGATCAGAAGCAGATTATGCTTCTTTGCCTTCTCTGCCAGTGCTGCAAGATCTGTTACACGCATCATCGGATTCGTTGGTGTTTCCACATAGATTGCCTTTGTTTTCTCATTTATATAGTCTTCCACATTTCCCTGACTGCAGTCAAGACCGGAAAATGTAATTCCGTTCTTTGCGGATATATGCTGAAACAGACGGATACTTCCGCCATACAGATCGGAGTCCATTACAATATGATCGCCGGGTTGAAAGAGTTCCATTAAGGTTGTGATCGCCGCCATACCGGTTGAAAATGCCAGTGCTGAGATTCCGTTTTCCAGAGAAGCTACCATTTTCTCCAGATGATCCCTGGTCGGGTTCTGAAGTCTGCTATAATCAAAGCCTGTGCTCTGATTTACACCCGGATGTGCATAGGTGGCTGTCTGATAGATCGGATAACTGATTGCTCCATAATGATTTACATTTCCTTCGTCTTCTTCTAAGTGAAGACACTTGGTATCAAGACCTCTTTCCATTGAAATTCCTCCATTCGTCTGTCTCTCGTCTTTTGTTTATTCCTATCATTTTAGTATGATTTATATGTTTTATTATACAGGATATCCCGCATATTGCGTAATTCTTTCTTCCTTATGTCCGCTATAGTTTTTTCCAATACCTACCATTTTAGACAGGAAGGATTGTTTTTCATTTCAGCTTCTGCTACACTTGGAGTTATATATAACGAATAGAGGGTTCTGTCATGAATGAAAAAATAATGATCGTAGACGATGAGGCGGCAATTGCCGACTTAGTAGAAGTCTACTTATCCAATGAGAATTTTCAGGTATTCAAATATTATAATGCAACTGATGCCTTAAACTGCGTAGATCGGGAGAATCTGGATCTGGCGATCCTGGATGTCATGCTGCCGGATATGGACGGCTTTACACTCTGCCAGCGCATCCGCCAATCGCACCTGTATCCGATCATCATGCTCACCGCCAAGGTAGAGGATATGGATAAGATCACCGGTCTGACCCTTGGGGCGGATGATTATATCACGAAACCGTTTAATCCGCTGGAGCTGGTTGCCAGAGTTAAGACCCAGCTGCGGCGCTATACCCGATACAATCCAAAATCCGGATCCGATGATTCCGCTTCTGCCACCGATGACAGCATTGATATCCGTGGATTACATATCTCGCAATCCAGCCATAAATGCACATTAAACGGAAAGAATCTCGCACTCACTCCGTTAGAATTCTCGATTGTCTGGTACCTGTGCCAGAGAAAGGGAACCGTTGTCTCCTCCGAGGAGCTTTTTGAAGCGCTCTGGGGCGAGCACTATTATGAGAACAGCAACAATACCGTCATGGCCCACATTGCGCATCTGCGCGAAAAGATGCATGAGCCTGCACGGAATCCGAAATATATCAAAACAGTATGGGGGGTTGGCTATACCATTGAATAAGAAAGCACAGAAAAAACGAAGAGGACGGATTTCCAGAGAGATCCTCATGCAGTATTTCGGAACTCTGATTGGGTTCGTGATTTTATTCTTTCTGTTTATCGTCACCTGCTGGACTCTCTGCCATGCCGTCTACTGGCAGGCCGATAATCCGATTTACTGGATTCTGTCCTATATCCGGGACTACATTATCGTTTTCGCCGGGATTCCGCTTCTGATCGGATTTTTATTGATCACATATTATTATATGACCAAGCAGCTCCGCTATATGGATTCCATCGTGGAAGCTGCCGGCAGAATGATCACAGACAAGGAGGCTCCGATCCACCTTCCGATTGCCATTCAGGATATCGAGGATGAGCTGAATCTGTTCCGGGAACAGGGTATCCGGAATGAAATGCTGGCAAAAGAGGCCGAGCAGCGAAAGAATGATCTGATCGTATATCTCGCACATGATTTAAAGACCCCGTTAACCAGTGTTATCGGTTATCTCACCCTTCTTCAGGATGAACCGCAGATCTCACCGGAGCTGCGTGCCAGATATACCGGAATTGCACTGGAAAAGGCGGAACGTCTGGAGGTATTGATCAACGATTTCTTTGATATTACCAGATTCAACCTGACCACTCTGACGCTGGAACCGGAGCTTACGAATCTGACCCGGATGCTGGAGCAGACTGCCTATGAGTTTAAACCGTTACTTCTGGATAAGGATCTGACCATCGTAACCGAGCTGGCTCCGGGGATTGAGATTTCCTGCGACCGTGATAAGCTGGAGCGTGTTTTCGATAATCTGATCCGGAATGCCATTAATTACAGCTTCCCGGAAACAGAAATCATGCTCACATTGCAAAAACAGGACCGGAATGTACAGATCATCGTTCAGAATCAGGGAAAAACTATCCCTCCGGAAAAATTAAGCCGGATATTTGAACAATTCTTCCGGCTGGACTCCTCCCGTTCCACGGCAACCGGTGGCTCCGGTCTCGGCCTTGCGATTTCCAAGGAAATCGTAGAACTCCACGGCGGTACGATCACGGCAGCCAGCGGGCAGGATACCATTACCTTTACGATTCTTCTGCCGGTCAACCTTACCGCCCTGTAATATTTCTTCACCTTTTTGTAAGAAAGTATCCATCAATTCTCAATATTTCTATGGGTTTTCCTTCAAACACTGACTGACCGGTTCTGATAGACTTCTATCAGAATCAGTTAGAAAAGTAAGAAGGGAGACCCGATCATGAATACTCTATGTGTTTCACCTGCAGATACATCTGCAGTCTCAGATAATTATTTAGTTCTTGTTAACTCCGACCATGCGATACCACGCACCTTTACACCGATTCTGGTTCCCGTATGCGGTCAGAAATCCATTCTGATGGAAGTCACTGCTGCCAGAGCCTTAGAAGCCCTTATTCGTAAAATCGATGGTTGGGATTCTATCGTACCTGTCAGCGGATGGCGTACCAGAAAGGACCAACAGCAGATCTGGGATGATTCTATGGCAGAGAACGGACTGCTCTTTACCCAGACCTATGTTGCATATCCGGATCACAGTGAACACCAGACCGGCCTTGCGATCGATCTCGGACTGAAACAGGATCATATTGATTTTATCCGTCCGGACTTCCCATATAGCGGCATCTGCCAGACCTTCCGTGATCTGGCTGCCGATTATGGTTTCATTGAACGTTATCCGGCGGGCAAAGAATCCGTTACCGGCATCGGGCATGAGCCATGGCATTTCCGGTATGTCGGTCTGCCCCATGCCGAAATCATCAAAGAGCAGGGACTTACTCTGGAAGAATATCTGCAAGGAGGGGATTTTTCATGAACATCACTTCTCCATCTACCTCCCGCGCCTGGATTGAGCTTGATCCGGAGGCCCTGAAACAGAATGTAGAATTTCTGCAATCCCGCCTTCCAAAAAGCTGCCGTCTCATGCCGGCAGTCAAGGCAGAAGCCTATGGCCATGGTGCCGTCCTGATTGCCGAACAGTTAACCAAAATGGGCATCGATTCCTTCTGTGTTGCCTGTGTAGATGAGGCCGTCAGTCTGCGTCTTCATGGTATTGAAAGCGAAATTCTGATCCTCGGCTATACCCATCCGGCACAGTTTCCGCTTCTGCAGCAATACCATTTAAGTCAGACGATCGTTGATGCATCTTATGCTGCTCTTCTTGATCAATATGGGAAAGAATGTGCTTATACTTTCCCGGTTCATCTTGCGATTGATACCGGAATGCACCGTCTGGGTGAGCCTTTTGACCGAACAGATACCATCTGCCGATTGTTTCATTTAAAACATCTTAAGATAGACGGCATCTTTACCCACCTGTCGGCAGATGATTCTCTCGCTCCGGAGGCATGTGCCTTTACCCGGATGCAGGTTGAACATTTTGAACAGGTTTTAACTGCAATCAAAAAGCAGGGATTATCCCTGCCTAAAGTTCATATGCTCGCCAGCTATGGCATCTTAAACTATCCGGAGCTTGGTGGCGATTATGCCCGTCCCGGCATTGCCTTATACGGTGTTGTCAGCACTCCGGAAGATTCCTTAATCTGGAGCCGGTACTTATCTCCTGTCCTGTCCCTGAAATGCCGGATTGCATCTGTCCGGGATCTGAAGGCCGGAGACTGTGCCGGTTACGGAGTTGATTATCATGCCCCGAAGGATATGCGGATTGCGACCCTGACCATCGGTTATGCAGACGGTCTGCCGCGCAATCTTTCCAACGGAACCGGCTCCGTCCTGATCCACGGACACCGGGCACCTATCGTAGGCCGGATCTGTATGGACCAGACATTGGTTGATATTTCCGATATTCCGGAAGCTATATCAGCCGGAGATATCGCTGTCCTCATCGGCACCTCCGGAGCTCTGCAGATCCGTGCGGAGGAGGTCGCCGAGCAGTCCGGAAGCATTACCAATGAGGTGTTAAGCCGACTGGGTGTCAGACTGCCCCGGCTGGTTATTTCTCCTGTGTGATCCTTCTGCTTCCCACGATCCAGATCAGCAGAAAGAACCAGATCATACTCTCACTCATCAATCCGTTGGTAAAGCCGATCCGGAATGCGGTATCCGGCAATAACAGCTTAACAACATAGAATATTACATAAAAGCATAATACATTGCCTGCTGCCATCCATTTCGGCAGTGTGGTCCTGCCTCTTACGACCACATAAAACCAGTAAATAAATACCGGAAGCATCAGTGCTTCACTTACTATAATGACCCATGATAAATGCTGATACAGAGCCTCGCAGGCCGGAAGTGCTGCATCCTGATATCCATGATTCATCATCCACGAATACAGATACAGGATCATAATGTAAAATAAATGCAGGCACATCCATGGCGTCAGTCCGAATGCATTCAGATAATGATAGATCTTCCGTTCTTTCTCTTCCTTTATAAACCTTCCGATATAAAACAGGGCCACCCCATATAAAATAATTCCCGGAAAAGCCAGCACCATTGCCAGTCCGTTCCGCCATGCCGGGATCTGTGCCACTCCCTGCGTCAGCCAGAAGAGGCTTCCGGAATAGGATGGATCTCCATACACCATGAGCCAGTCTCCGCCACCATAGCAAAAACACCCCAGAATTCCACATAGCATAGCAATTGTTAATGATTTCTTCTGTATCTTCTGTGACATAGCTCTTCCTCCTGCATCCTGTCCTAATCAAACACTGCTTCCCAGCATTCGCTCTCATTCGCATCAAAGCACATCCGGATCTGCTCCGCTGTACTCTTATTATTTGCCAATTCAATATCATTGATTATAACATATCAAACACCGATAAAATACATAATTTATTGCCGCAATGTTATGGAATGCTTTTCCAGATCATACTCCCTGGTATAGCCATCATCATCATACAGCTGATAGCTGCTATTCTTATATCCGATCAGCTGCAGCGTATTCATATCAATATCCGCAACACTTTCCGCAACATCCGCAAGCGGAATACATTTATCTTTCCGGATAAATAAAATGACCTCATTCAACGGCACTTCTATGAAATGATGTCCTTTAGGCATCTCTGTCTGTTCCAGACCACTATCTGCTTTAAAACGGACAAGCATCATATCCTCCGGCAGATATACATATCTTCCGATTGCATTCTGCATATATACCGGTGCGATCATGATTTCATTTCCAAGCATGAGCTGATCCTCTACATTTCTTGCAATTCTGTCATCCGGATAATCAAATGCCAGCGGCCGGAACATCATATCATCGGTTAAGGCTGCCTTCATATACTCACTGTAAATATAAGGAATCAGCCGGTACCGGATCTCAATGATATGTCGGAAATCCTCTATATGTTCAAACTGATAACATTCCTGGTTTCTCGTATCCTGACAGGAATGATTCCGCATAAGTGGCGTAAAAATACCAAGTGCAAGCCACCGGAGTAACAGATCTCTGGTCGCGTTGCATCCAAATCCGCCAAGGTCTGCGCCAATGTATAAGAATCCGCACATATTTAATGACGGAAGCATCTTCAGATTCAATAACATATGTGACCACCAGGACTTATTATCTCCCGTCCAGATGCCACCATAACGATGCATGCCAATATAGGAGGAACGTGAGAACAGAAGGCAGCGTTTATCCGGTGAGAGCTCCCGGAGTGCCTCCCCTGCAGCCCGCGTCATATTATATCCAAAGATATTATGTACTTTGTCATGCCGTATCATCGTTCCATTTACATTATGATACATAGACGCATAATCCTTTGCGTTATTTGCAAGGTCTGTCATCTGCCCGCCAATTGCCCAGACTTCATCCACCGTTTCCTCTTTATCCAGAAATTCCCGCATAGCCTCTTTCGCCTCACGGACTCCTTCCGGTGTGTAGAAGATTGCCGGTTCATTCATATCATTCCAGAAGCCTTCAATCCCTGCATCCGTCAGGATTTTATATTTCTCACCGAACCATTTCCTTGCATCCGGATTCAACACATCCGGAAAATGCGTATATCCCGGCCATACAGCTGCAACATAATCACTTCCGTCCTGTCTCTTGCAGAAATAATTGTTTGCCACGCCTTCCTCATATATCTCATAGCCTTCCTCAATCTTTACTCCTGCATCAATAATCGGAACCAGATGGATCTGTTCCTCTTTCATGTCAGCTACATATCGTAAGAAATCTCCGAATTCTTCATTTATGGTAAAGTCCTTATAATTGTCCATGTAATCAATGTCCATATATACCGTATCGATCGGAATATGGTTTTCCCTGTATTTCTTTACTACCGTTATAAAGTCTTCCGGTGTTTTATATCCCCAGCGGCTCTGTCCAAACCCAAAAGCAAACTTCGGTGCAATATAACTTCTTCCGATCACCTTACGGAACTGTTTCGTAATATCATAAGGCGTATCTCCGGTAATTACATACAGATCAAGGTCCGCTCTTTCGCAGAAAATATGAAGTCTGTCAGACCTTGTATAACCGATGTCAAAGGTAAGTGCCGACGGATAGTCAATATATAATCCAAAGGTTTCCTCACCTGCTACAATGATAAAGTTATGTGCCGCATATAACGAATATGTATCCTCATGATGGTGCGGAATATCAGTATTATTGCTTATATACCGATACCCACGCTTATTGATTCCGCGGTTGGCCTCCCCCAGTCCATACACAATGGTCTCCGCTTCCAGAGCACAGCTAAAAGAAAAACCTTTCTCCCGATCGATTTCGACCCTTCCATACTCCGGCATGCCCTCTTCTGACTCAAACGGTACAATGACCGATTCCGTCGGAAATGGTCTTCCATATGTATATTTTTTTATCATCTCTGTTTTCTCCTTCCGTATGCATTCCATTTTATATAGTTCTATTATAATCTCCCCTCCGGCGGTTATTCTTGCATTATATCCGCTATTTTATATAATATTACCGTATTTTCGATTTCTGTTTCCACGGTAGCAAAAAGGATTTGAAAAAGGGCGGATTCTACCCTGTTTCAAATCCCGGTTTTCTGCCTTCTATATTTTATCTCCTCTGCTACAACATGTTCTCAATAAAGATCCCGTATCCTCTGGTCGGATCATTGACAAATACATGTGTTACCGCACCCACGAACTTCCCATCCTGCAGAATCGGACTGCCACTCATTCCCTGAATAATACCGCCTGTCAGATTTAAAAGCTCCGGATCCGTCACCCGGATTTCCAGTCCTTTCGTCATATTGGTTCCACTCATGTTGACCTTTGTGATCTCTATTTCATAATCCTTCATCTCACCGGATATATCCGAATGCAGCCACGCGGTTCCCGGCTGAATTTCCTGCTTTAATGCGATCGGTATGGCGTTCCCGCCGGTAAATGCCGGGAGGTGCTCCGGCTCCGTAATCGTTCCCGTAATCCCGCTTTCCGAGTTTCCCTGAATCTCTCCGAGATACCCCTGTTCCGAATAATCCACGCATCCGGTTACGGAACCGGGCGTGCCGCTGCTTCCCTTTACAATTCCAAGCACACTGGCCCTTCTCAGCTCTCCATGCTCCAGCCGGATCAATTCTCCGGTATCCACATCATTGACTCCATGCCCCAGGGCTCCGAATCGGGTTCCCATAATATAGGTCAGAGTGCCGATTCCCTGCAGATCATCCCGCACCCAGATGCCTGCTTTATAGCTTCCATCCGCAGATAATACCGGTTTTACCTTCACTTCTATCTCTGTATCCTTTCTCTGCACATCCATACATAGATCCTCGCCTGCCGATCCCTCGATTGCCTCGATCAATGTTTCCTTATCTGATACGGTCTCTCCATTCACGGACTTAATATAATCCCCCGGCTGCAAGATACTCTCTGCCGGCTCCGTTTCCACTCCGTCTGCCCCCGGAATCTTCCCGGTATCAATTACCATAACACCATCGGTATTCATATAAATACCGGTGGAGCATCCGCATGGGATTGCATATGCCTCTTCTATCGCCTCCACCTGAACCGTCTTTAACGGAATCCAGCCAAACAGCCGCACCTGCATTTCATAGGATCCGGTATTCCAGGCTGTCAGTGTGAACGGGTCCTGCAGGTTCCATCTGGCATCTGCGGTTTTCACCTCTGCATTTGCCGGAATAGAGAAGTCAAACTCTTCCTTATCTCCCGCGATAATCTGTATATGACTGGGAATACAGGTCTTGTAATACTCTATCCATCCAAGGCCCGACAGCGGAAGGAATATCGCAAATACAAATGCCCAGACTATATTACGTTTCATGCTATCCTGACTCCTTTCCTGTTTTGTTTTTTACTGTTTCCTTTGCTTTTAATTTTTGTTCCTGATTTTTTATTTTTCAATCTTCTTACTGCTTTTGGGCTTTGCCTACTTCCTGTTCTTTTTATCACGATAAAAAAGAACAGATGACCTTTGCAGGTTTCATCTGTTCTTAGTGTCTTCGATTCTGTCGAAAATCAATCAGTATATTTTTGTACGTTTTGCCAGTTCTTTCATTTCAGCTGCGCTTTCCAGCACAGAATCAGTGATTTCCACACCGCCTAACATTCTGGCAATTTCTGCAATGGCTGCTTCTTCCTGCAACCGTTCAATTCCGGTGATCGTCTTCTGATCGATCACCTGTTTTTCGATTTTAAAATGAGCATCTGCCATGGCTGCGATCTGTGGTAAATGACTGATACAGATTACCTGATGCTTCATTGCGATTGCCGATAATTTCTCGGATACCTTCTGCGCAGTTCTTCCGCTGATTCCCACATCAATTTCATCAAAAATCAGCGTGTCAATATCATCCTCTTCTGCCAGACAGGATTTGACCGCCAGCATGATTCTGGATAATTCACCACCGGAAGCAACCTCCCACAGCGGTTTCACCGGTTCTCCCACATTCGTGGAGATCATAAAATATCCTTCCTCCATACCTCTGACCGTAGGCTGCTCCAGCTGCTGAAATTCCATACGGAAATCCACATTCTGAAAATTCAGATCCTGCAACGCTTCGGTAATCATTTCTGTCAGGGTATCTGCTGCAGCTCTTCTCGCATCGGATACTTCTTTTGCATATCGCATATAATCCTGTAATGCTTTTTCGCAGTCTGCATTCAATGTCTCCCGATAGGTTTCATAATCGACGAACTTCTCATATTCTGCCTGCTTCTTCTCCAGATAATCCAGAACATCCGGAATCGTCCGTCCGTATTTTGCCTCCAGATTATGAATCAGATCCAGTCTGGTCTCCACCGTCTGGAACTGCTCCGCATCAAAGGTCATCTCGGTCATATAATCCGCCAGCTCCCGGTTAAAATCGTTTAACAGACTGTCTATCGTAGCAAGCTGTTCCTGCAGACCCAGTAGCTCTGAGTCATACTCTGCTGCCTTATTCAGCTCCCCACAGGCACGGCCGATCTGGTTGCCGCCGCTTTCCGGCTGCTCATATCCGGTGATCCCGTAAACCTGACTGATTCGTTCCATGATCTGTCTGCTGTTTACCATCCTGCGATACTCTGCCTCCAGCTGTTCCTCTTCCTCCGGCTGCAGATCTGCCTCTTCAATCTCATGAATCTCAAACAATGCGAAATCCATCTGCCGCTTTCTGGTTTCCTCATCGAGCTCACCGGTTTTCAGTTCATCCCGCAGTCCGGCATATATGGTATAACTCTTCTCCATATTCTTTTTACATTCATCAATCTTATCATGACCGAACCGGTCCAAAATATTCAGATGATTTGATTTTTTCAGCAATGACTGATGCTCATGCTGTGAATGGATATCGATCAAAAGTCCGGCAATCTCTTTTAACCTTCCCACTGTTACCATCTCATCGTTTACCTTATTGACTGTACGATTCGGATAGATTCTCCGGCTGATGATCAGAACATTCTCCTCCGTCATCGGAATCTCCAGTGATTCCAATGCCTTTCTGGTCTGTGGCTTGGTTATTTCAAATAACAGCTCTACCAGTCCGTATTCTGCACCTTCCCGGAGCATCTCTTTCCCGGTTCTGCCACCTAATGCCGTCGTGACTGCCCCCAGAATAATAGACTTTCCTGCGCCGGTCTCACCGGTCAGAATATTCAGACCTTCTTCAAAATTCACATCCAGTTCATCGATCAGTGCCATATTTTTAATATGTAGATTCTGTAGCATATGTTTTCCTCCAGTTTCTATAGGTCACTGTATGCAGTTTTCTCTATATTGGCAATGACATTGGCAGACATTTCCTTCGACCTTGCAACTGCGATGATCGTATCATCACCGGCAATGCATCCCATTAGGCCATTTATATCTAAATTATCCAGTGCTGCTGCGACTGCCATCGCCACACCGGACACTGTTTTGATCACAATTAAATTCTCAGAGGACTCCATCGTCAGGATACCGGCTGCCAGTACCTGTCGATATTTCTTCCAGATATCGATGTCCTGCGGCTGCTGCAGTGCATACTTCGGTTTTCCGGAATCCGTGGTGATCTTCGTCAGCTTCAGCTCCCGGATATCTCTGGATATCGTTGCCTGTGTATTCCGGAACCCTGCCTGCGTCAAAAGCTCCGACAGCTCCTCCTGTGTCATAATATCATATTGTTCGATTAGCTCAATAATCTTTGATTGTCTTGCTGATTTCATCTAACGCTCCCGTTCTCCCATTTTACTGCGAAGTATCTCGTAGAAACTGGTGTCATATATTTTTACCAATCGTGTTATTTCTTCTGCTTTGCGGATTACGATCCGGTCTCCCGGCTGCAACTCCTCATAGCCTCTGCCGTCAAAGGTCGCAATTGCTTCCTCCTTCTGGCTCTTACGCTTCGGTACGATCTCCACTTCAATCACATCCTCTGCCGAGAACACAACACTCTTACTGGTCAGCGAATGCGGTGAAACCGGTGTTACCAGAATCAGGCTGGCTCTCGGACTGACAATCGGTCCGCCGGCTGACATATTATATGCTGTGGAGCCTGTCGGTGTCGAAATGATCACGCCATCTGCTTCATATACGTCCAGAAGTTCTCCGTTCACATAGATCCGCAGACAGATGATTCTTGAAAATCCGGATCTGGCAATTACAATATCGTTCAGAGCAGTTGCTGCTGCCATTTCTCTGGAATCTCTGTATATCTTACCCTGAATCTTCATCCGTTCCTCGATCCGGTACCGATCCTTCAATAATGCATCCAGTGCTTCTTCCATATTGCATGGATCCACATCTGCCATAAAGCCCATGGTACCGAGATTAATTCCTATCATCGGAATGCCGTGGCTGCTTAAGTGACTGGCTGCCAGAAGCATCGTGCCATCACCACCCAGAACGATCGCCATATCCACCTTACAATCCACCGGAATATTATCACCATCTACGCAGATCTGTGCATTTCCGCCATGCATCTCAATATAGTCCCGAACTCTTCCGGCCAGTATTAAATTCTCGTCTTTTGTGGAATTTGCCACAATCAAAAACGTCTTCATCGAACATTCCTTTCCGGTCGATCATGCAAGGTCGCGATGTGATTCCTCTACTACCTCAGCTGCATTCAGTACTGCCGCCTCTACCGCTTCATTCTTTGTCATATGAAGCAGATATTCAATATTGCCCTCCGGACCTTTGATCGGTGAATAGTCCAGATGCAGAAGCTTAAATCCAATCGACTCCGCAAAATTCATAACCATCTCGATCACTTCCAGATGCACGCTCTTGTCACGGACTACACCCTTCTTACCAACCTTTTCTCTTCCGGCCTCGAACTGTGGCTTGATCAGACAGACCAGCTCTCCATCCTCTGTCATCAGTTCCTTTACCGGACCTAACACCTTGGTCAGGGAGATAAATGACACATCAATGGATACAAATGCCGGCTTCTCCGCAATATCTTCCGGAGTTACATAACGGATATTGGTTTTCTCCATACATACCACCCGTTCATCATTGCGCAGCTTCCAATCCAGCTGTCCGTGACCGACATCTACAGAATATACCTTTACGGCTCCGTTCTGAAGCATACAGTCCGTAAACCCACCGGTGGATGCACCGACATCCATACAGACCTTTCCTTCCAGCTGCACTCCGAAGCGGTCCATGGCCTTCTCCAGCTTCAACCCGCCCCGGCTCACATATTTTAAGGTATGTCCCTTTACCTCCAGCTTCACCTTCTCGGAATCAAAGGTTGTCCCTGCTTTATCCTCACGCTGTCCGTCTACAAACACAATTCCGGACATAATGATCGCTTTTGCTTTTTCACGGGATGTGGCAAATCCCTGTTCTACTAACATGACATCAAGTCGTTGTTTCATCTTTCCAGTCTCTCCTGAATCTCTTTCGCTACATGTTCACCATTCATTCCAAGCATTGCTCTTAGCTGCGGAATACTTCCCTGTTCCACAAACTGATCCGGTATCGCAACTCCGTATACCTGAACCTTCGCCTGTTTCTTTGATAAATAAGCCGCAACTGCCTCTCCGTATCCTCCGGAGTATACATTCTCTTCCATCGTACAGATCAGGGAATGTGTCTCCGCCAGCGCATCTAACAACTGCTTATCCAACGGCTTTACAAATCTTGCATTGATCAGGGATGCATGAATCCCCACCTGTTCCAGACACGCACAGGTCTTCTCTGCCTCTTCCAGCATATTGCCGACCGCCAGAATCGCCACCTGCTCGCCCTTTTGCAGCCATTCACTTCTGCCATAGATGATCGGCTCCCGCTTTTCTGCCCAATGATCATAAGCGGTTCCTCTCGGATAGCGGATTGCGATCGGTCCCGGATAGCTGACCGCAAAATCCATTGCATCCTCCAGCTCATACCGGTTCTTTGGAGAAAGGATCGTCATATTCGGGATTCCGGACAAATACGTAATATCAAAAATTCCCTGATGCGTCGAGCCATCCGCTCCTACCAGACCGGACCGGTCGATCGCAAAGATCACATGCAGATTCTGAATGCACACGTCATGTAAAATCTGATCATAAGCACGCTGTAAAAAGGAGGAATAGACAGCTACAACCGGAAGCATACCGGCCGCAGCAAGTCCCGCCGCAAAAGTAACTGCATGCTGCTCCGCAATTCCCACATCAAAAAACCGCTCCGGATACTGACTCCGGAACCGCTTCAGTCCGGTGCCCTCCGCCATGGCTGCCGTGATTGCTACCAGCCGTGGGTTCTGCTCTGCAAGCGTTAAGATCTTTCTTGCAAAAATATCCGTATAATCCGGCTTCTCCTTCTTTTTCAGGACCTTACCGGTCTCCAGATCAAACGGTGCCACTCCATGGAAATAACAAGGGTACTTCTCGGCATATCGATATCCCTTTCCTTTTTTCGTCTTCACATGAACCACTACCGGCCGCTGAAGCTCAATTGCCGCCACCAGCGAATCTACCATCTCACTGATATTATGACCGTCAATCGGGCCAATATAAGTAATTCCCATATCCTCAAAGAACATCCCCGGAACCAGCAGATGCTTAATGCTGTCCTTGGATCGTTTCACCGACTTCGCCAGATCATATCCACCGATCGGGAAATTCAGGATCGTATTTTCCACGCCTGCCTTAAACTCATTGTATGCCTGTCCGGCCCGGATCTTATTCAGATAACGGCTCATGCCTCCTACATTTTCAGAAATCGACATCTCATTATCATTCAAAACAATTACCAGACTGGATTTTAGATTGGCCACATTATTCAGTGCTTCATAGGCCAGGCCGCCGGACAATGCACCGTCACCGATCACTGCTACGATCGACTCATCGGTTCCCATGATTTCCTTTGCCTCTGCAAATCCCAGTGCCGCAGAAATAGACGTTGAACTGTGTCCGGTATTAAAGCTGTCACACGGACTCTCACCCCGCTTCGGAAATCCGCTCATGCCGCCGAATTCCCGCAGATGCTCAAACTCATCCTTTCTGCCTGTCAGGATCTTATGTGTATAAGACTGATGGCCTACATCCCAGATCAGCTTGTCCTCCGGGAAATCAAGAACCAGATGCAATGCCATTGTCAACTCTACGGTGCCCAGATTGGATGCCAGATGGCCTCCGGTCTGACTGATATGAGTTAATAAGAAATCCCGGATCTCCTGCGCCAGAATCGGATATTCGCTTTTATCCAGACGCTTAATATCATTCGGTTTTTTTATCTTATCCAACGTACTCATTCTAATAGCCTCTCTTATTTTCTGCGATTTACCAGAGATAAAATCAGTTCATGTAAAAATGTATCCTGCTGTGGGAATGCATCCAGAATTGCAACTGCCTCTTCTGATAATTCCTTCACATCTTCCTTCGCCTGCATCAGTCCGTGAAGGGTCACATAGGTGACCTTGCCATTCTCTTCATCACTGTGCAAAGGCTTTCCAAGCTCTGCTTCATTTCCCTCAATATCCAGAATATCATCCTGGATCTGGAATGCCTTTCCTACCAGACTTGCCAGCCGCTCGATCTTCGTGACCTCTTCGTCCGTTGCACCACCCAGAATCGCTCCGATCATCATGGATGCTTCAATCAGGGCTCCGGTCTTATTCTCATAAATATATTCCAATTCGTCCTTTGTCAGCGACTTTCCCGTCAGCTCCACATCTGCAGTCTGTCCGCCGATCATCCCGTAGATACCCGGCTTCCGGGTCAATACCTTATATGCCTCTGTTGCCTTCTTTAAATCATCGGTCAGGTCAAATGCCTTTGCAGCGGTCTCAAATGCATAATTTAACAGGGCATCTCCGGCCAGAATTGCCATTGCCTCGCCATATACGATATGTGCCGTCTTTCTTCCGCGCCGGTAATCATCATTATCCAGCGCCGGCAGGTCATCATGTACCAGGGAATAGGTATGTATCATTTCAATCGCGGCCATAAACGGTTCGATCTCTTCTCCGTTGCCGCCAAACATCTTATATACCTCCTGCATCAAGAGCGGACGCAGACGCTTACCGCCGGCATCCATCGTATAATTCATAGCCGCCAGTACCGTCTTTGCATATCCCTCCGGCTTCGGCATATATTTATGGATAACTGCCTCTACAGCAGTTACTTTCTCATTCAATCGTTCCATCCCTGATTTCTCCTTCCTCTGTCAGAACTATCATCTCTTTTTCGATTCGATCCAGTGATTTTCCACACTCTGTCAGAAGCTCTACTCCCTGACGATATAATTTCATAGATTCCTCCAACGTGATCTCCGGAGCCTCTAACTGCTCCACAATGGATGTTATCTTTGAAAATGATTCCTCTATATTAAGCGGTTGGCTGTTTTCCTTCTGTTCTTCCAAACCTGCGCTCCTCCTTATTCTATTCCGGATCTCCGGTCGGTCGTACCTCTGTTACCGCTGCCCGCACCTGACCATCCTGAATCGTAATTGTCAGCTCGTCCCCGGCTGATACCTGCCCGACACTGCAAAGCGGCTGCCTCCCGGCTTCAATATATCCATATCCGTGGATCAGCTTCGCCGTCGGTGAGCATCTGTGTAACTGCTCTGTCAGCAGTGCATACCGATGCTGATACTGCTCCAGCCTGTGCTGCATGGCTCTTCGCATCCGGTCCGACAGTTCATCCAGATACATCTGATTCTCCCCCAGCTTTGTCCGTGGATTCAGATGCTCCAGCCGAAGATTCATCTGCTGCCACTGACTCTTCGCCAGTGTAATCCTCTGTCGCATCCGGTTCTTCATCCGGTCAGCCATTCCCTCAAGCTCCCGGCACATGCTCATATAGTCCGGAATTGCAAGTTCACAGGCCGCAGACGGGGTCGGTGCCCTTAAGTCTGCCGCATAATCGGCAATTGTTGTATCCACCTCATGTCCCGTTCCTGAAATGATTGGTGTTTTTGCTACATAAATAGCTCTCGCCACGCATTCTTCATTGAATGCCCATAAGTCCTCAATCGAACCTCCGCCACGACCGATAATGATCGTATCCAGTCCCATCGCATCCAGCACCTGAATTCCCTTCACGATCGTTGCCGCAGCGCCCTCGCCCTGCACCTTCGCCGGGTACAGGATCAGCTGTACATAAGGATTCCTGCGCCTTGCTATGTTCCGTATATCCTGAATCGCAGCTCCGGTAGATGCCGTTACGATTCCTACCCGTTTCGGATATTTCGGAATCGGTTTCTTGATTTCAAACTCAAACAGTCCTTCTTCATATAACCGGTTCTTCAGCCGCTCATACTCTTCATATAAAGCTCCGGTTCCATCCAGCTGGATTTCCTTCGCATAGATCTGGTACTTTCCGTCCCGTTCATAGACAGAAATATTACCGGTTACGACCACGCTCTGTCCATCCCGCAGCTGAAAGGCCAGTCCGCCCCGGTTCCCCCGGAACATAACACAGTTGATCGAGCCCTTCTCATCCTTCAGGCTGAAATAAATATGCCCGGAAGCATGATACTTGCAATTCGACACTTCGCCTTTGATGCATAGATTGGACAACAGATAATCTCCGTCAAACAGGTTTCGAATATATACATTGATTTGTCCTACTGAATAAATCCGCTTCTGCACAGACTGCCTCCGATGCTATGCCATCAATCCTGTCCGGATGCCATTTTACCAAGAACTGCATTTACAAATCCCTTTGCTTCTTCCGAACAATAGGTCTTTGCCAGCTCCACTGCTTCATTGATCGCTACCTTTTCCGGAATGGTATCATCCCATTTCATCTCATATACTGCCAGCCGCAGGATCGATAATTCCGCCTTGCCGATCCGGTTCAGATTCCAGCCCTCGGAATGCGCTGCGATACTTGTGTCTATTTCATCCAGATGTGAGAATATGTCCTCCAGTTTCTCCTGCATCTGTGCAGCCTCTTTCTCGTTTGCCTCCGGCAGCATGTCTTCCTCTTCCCGGTTCATCTGTGTCAGCTCTTCCAGCTGAATCTCCTGCTGCTCCATACACTCTTCACGGCTCACAAATTCAATTCGAAATAATAATTTAAAGATGCTTTCCCGTAACTGTCGTCTTGTCATAATGTTCCTCCATCTGTATCTTTCCTTTTTCATGGAATGAGGACAAATCCACCCAAGCAGATCTGTCCTCATCCATGGAATTTCATACTGATTACTTTCTTACTATCCGGACTGCCTTCTGTGTTTTCTGTGGTTTCTGCGGTTTGTCAACTGCAACGCCGACAATTCTCACATCTACACGTTCCACTGTTAATCCTGTCATGCTCTCAATCGCATTCTTAACACGTTCCTGAACCTGCTCCGAAACTTTCGGAATACTGTATCCGTATTTCATCTCAAGTGCCAGATCAATGGCAACACTCTCCGGTGTCACTTCTACCTTAACACCCTTTGATAAATTATTCATGCCAAGCATGCTGATCAATTCATTGGATACATTGCCGCTCATCTTCGCTACGCCTTCTACTTCAACAGCGGCAAGCCCTGAAATAATTGCTATGACTTCATCTGCAATCTGTACTTCACCAAATGCACCGGCTTCCCTTAAGCTATATCCATCCTGTCGTTCCATATTGATTGCCATACTCCATCCTCCTAACGTACTTTACCTATAACATTTCCTTTATTATATCAAATTTATACACATTTGCAACAAGGTTTTCCGTCAGAATCCCGGAATCCTCTGCTACTCTACTGTGTTTATGACGATTTCCGACACGTCACACCCGGCTTTTCTTGTAATAATATCTTCAATCTGTGCTTTTTCAATCTCTGTCAGCTCAGAACGGTTTACCGTAACATCTACACAGCCATCACTGATCAGAACCACCGTTTCCTCAAAGCCCTTTGCCAGAAGCTGCTGCTCACAGATGGATTCCTTCTCCATAACAGCGGTCATAGCTACCAGCTCATCCACCGCCTTCTGCTTCGTTTCAGCATCCAGAGACTCATTATTTACCAGCTCCATCAGCATAGCCTGTGATTTCGAACGGGTCTGCTCCCGGTTCAGCTTTGCATTCACAATGGCATCCGATGTCACCGACACCGCACCCGCATTGGTAAGCACCGCCTCACCGATCGTATCATTTACCGGAGCACTTACCTCCGCATCATCCTGATTGCCCTCCGCACCCTCGTTGGCTGCGATCGTATCTCCGTCTGTCTCGGTTGCCGTCTGCATGGTCTCCTGTGCCTCTTCTGTCTGATTTTTAGACAGCTCTACTGTATTTCCCTCCTCATCAATAATGCTGACCTCCTTACTTGTAAAGCTGAAATACCCTGCGATGGCAATCATCACCGCCAGTGCCGTAATAATAATCTGATTCTTTTTCACCATCTTTTTCATTTTTACCCTCCGGACTTTCATTCTGTCATTTTACATACTTTGATTTTATGTGCTGCAATAGGAAATAATGCCTGCGCTGTTTCTATGATATCCTGTTCCACCTGCGGGGATCCCGCTCCCTGTGCAACCACCACAACGCCTTCAATGGCATCTGTATCCGCAGTCATGGTGATCATGACCTGTACCCTTCCGACCCCCTGGATCTGTTCCAGTGTATCCTGCAGCCGCTGTTCCAGTGTGCCGGTCTCTACGGCCGTCTCTGCCAGCTTCTCGTTCTTCTGATCCGTACTCTTCCCTGATCCGGTGGGAATACAGATCACCAGCAGAAAGATTCCGACCAGCAGAAATATCAGTAGCTTATCCATGCCAAGTGTTTTCAGTTTTTTCAGTGAAAACCATTCCTTCATTCTTTCACCCGCCTTATTCATGTATATTACCCGGTTGCTGCCGCTAGAATCTAAAAATGAATTTCGGATACTGTTTTTCCCATAATCTCCCCCGCTGCCGATAAGATCATACAGATATAAACCAGTCCGATCACAAATCTGGCATATTTCTGATATTTCTTTTCCGGGAGCAGATGCATACAAAATGCTGCCACCACCGCAAAGATGATAAACTCCTGCATAAATTCCCGGATTTTTTCAATCTGCCACATATTACCCCTCTCCCACTTCTTTTTCCCGATTTCTCCGCAAATCCTCTGTCCGGTTCTGCCTTTCTTATCCGGCATAATATGTTACATTGGTCGATACTGCGATGATTGCAATCGTCAGAAGAAATAATGCGATCACGGTCAGAACCGTTGAGATCAATATCCTGCCGCCCTCACTGACACTTGCGATTCCACGGAGCATCCGTTTATCTGCAATCGGCTGCAGTAATGCCTCCGTAAACTTATACCCCAGCACAAATACACTCATTTTCAGAATCGGCATACTGACCGCCATGACCAGAACCAGCATTCCTCCGACACCGATTGCGTTTTTTATCAGGATACCGGAGCCGATCATAACTCCGGATACGGTATTCACAGCCTGTCCTCCGGGTATGATTGCCAGTCCCCGCTGCAGTGCAGTCGCCGTTACCGAATCTGCTGCCGGTGCCAGCATACTTTTTATCGTATTTATTCCGACTACCGCAGCCAGGATTCCCTTTAGCATCCATTGGATCCCGGTTCTGATCAGGTCTCCGAACCGGGAGAAATAATCCTCCTCCATCAGATTATTGACCAGACCCAGAACCACAAACAACTCTGCTAACGGAAAAATAATCTTCTGAATCCCATAGGATACTGCCGTCAGCCCCAGCACCATTCCCTCCTGAAGTGCCGCTGATGAGGTAAGCCCGGAAGTGACACTGACCGCCAGAATGTAAACCGGTATCAGAGTTTCCATGATCCTCTGCAGCTCCGCCACCGTCTCCCGGGCCAGCTGAAAAATAATCGAAAAAGAATAAAGCAGCAGGGCTGTCATCAGAAGATAGGTCACATAGAATCCATTCTCTCCGATCAGACTTTTTCCAAGCGAACCGCCAAGATTCGTAAAAAAGGCTGTGATCATAGCCAGCAGCAACAGCTTCAACATGATCTCCTTATTCGCATCGATCTCCTGCAGAAACAGCTCATAAAATGCTTCCTGCCATCCGTTTTCTTCTGATATATCTCCCGTGAGCAGTCCCTGCACGATGGTTTTAAAATCATACCCGGAAACATTCCAGTCCTGCGTTAAGAGCTGGTCCAGCTCTCCGAAATCATAGGACTGTAGCAATTCCTCCTGAATCGCCTGCGGGTTCTGCTCTCCGTTCGATTCTGACTGATCCGGTCCCTGCTGTGCTGTATTCGGTCCGGCCTCTCCCGGTTGCTCTGTACTCTGCCGGACTGTTTCCAGTTGCACTGTACTCTGCCGGACTGTTTCCGGTTGCACTGTCCCCCGCCGAACCGTTTCCTGCTGTTCCGTTCCCCGCCGAACTGTTTCCGATTGCTCCATCACCGGTTGCTGACCGGCATCCTGCCGGATGACCTGTCCATATTCCGGAACCGCATTTCCACTCAGGCCGGTCAGAAATAACCAGATTCCGATTCCCGCTCCAATTATGCCATGCATTCTGTCCACCCTCTTTTCTGCCGGAATGACTAACTTAACAGAGCCTGTATCGTCTGGATGATCGCCGTCATCACCGGAATACTGACGATCATCATTGCCACCCGGCCCGCCATCTCAACCTGTGCGGATACTGCCTGATACCCCGCATCCTTGCAAAGTCCCGATGCGAACTCGCACACATAGGCAATCCCGATCAGCTTTAACAGAACCCCTACATATGTCAGATTCAGGTTTCCGGTCAGCTGTCTCAGGAAATCGGCCAGCTGCTCAAATCCCTTTAATATAAACCCTATGATCAGAAGACAGATGGCAATACTGATCAGAATTCCAAACTCTGTATTCCGGCTCCGGCAAAGAAGTGCCGCCAGAATCCCGATCACTGCCAGTACTGCCAGACGAACAATCGAAATTTCCATATGACTCCCTTCATATCTGGAACAGCTTCTGGATTGTCACAAACAGATCATAAATATACGGAACCACCCAGGTCAGAACCAGAATCAGCCCTGCCAGACTTACCAGATACGCCTGTTCTTCACGCCCGGAATGTTTTAATATCTGATTCAGCAATGCAACTAAGATTCCCACTGCCGCGATTTTAAAAATCAATCCTATTGTCAATAACGGCTCCTCCTATCTCTATTCTGTCAAATCAGTAATATCACCAGAAAGCATCCCGCAAGAAGCATCAGTCCGGTTCCCATTTTTAATTTCCGGGGCAGCTCCTGCGTCAGTCTGCTTTCCTCTTCCTCCAGCCGCATTGCACACAGCCGGATTCCCCGAAGCTGTGTATCCCTGTCCACAAATGCAAACTGACTACCCAGCTGCTTCAGATTCATCAGACATTCTTCTGATACTACCGTATTTTCGTAAAATCGTTCCAGCTCCTGCTCCCAGATCTCCTGAAATCCAAGTCCCTCATATTCCTCCAGACGTTGTCCCATCCTCTGCATCCATGCAGCGCATTCTCCCTGCAGATGCGTCGCACAACGCCTGAATGCCTCCGGCAGTGCCGCACATTGATATTCCAGCTCCCCCTGCAAAAGCTGTAACAGCTGCTGCAGCTGCCGGATCTCTCTGACCTGTCTGTGCAACCGCCGGTTATTCCGGGCACTCAGTCCTACAGCTGCGACCACAATACAGAGAATACCGGCTATTTTACAAAACATTTCCCTGTGCATCAAAAATCCGTTCAATATGTCCGATTCCTCCCCGGTTATTCAGCACAACATATCGTTCAAAAATCCGTTCCTCTACCAGTCTTCGCAGTACCGGTTTGTTCCGGATATCTTCTATAGACTGTCCATGAACCGTTGCCAGGATCGAACAGCCTGCATTGATCACATACTCAATCGCCTCAATATCCTCCCGGCTTCCGATCTCATCCACCGCTACTACAACCGGTGACATGGAACGAATCAGCATCAGCATTCCATATGCCTTGGGACAACAGTCCAGAATATCCGTCCGCTTTCCCAGATCATTCTGCGGCACTCCCTGATAACAGGCCCCGATCTCCGACCGTTCATCTACAACTCCGACCGTTACTCCCGGTCTTCCGGGTGTACCATCCGAAATCAATCGGATCAGATCCCGAAGCAGCGTTGTCTTTCCGCACCGCGGCGGTGAAATGATCAGAGTATGCCGGATTCCGTTCGTCCCCTCGATTCGTGGCAACAGACTTTCTCCGCATCCCTTTACCTGATGAGACAACCGGACATTTAAAAATGAAATATGACGGATGGTCTTTATTTTTCCGTTTTCCATCACTACCTTACCTGCAATTCCGACCCGATGTCCTCCCTGAATCGTAATAAATCCCTGGCGGATCTCATCCTCATATGCATACAGGGAATACTGACTGATGGAATCTAAGGTGCTCTGAATATCCTCCGCTGTCACTATGTATATATGGCTCATACAGGTGGTCAGCTTTCCGTTTTCATCCACAAAAAACTCCCGGTTATCATATATGATCAACAGTGGTTCCCACACCCGAAGCCGGATTTCCTGTAATTGTTCAAACTCAATATTCATGGAACTCAGAACCTTGCGTAACCGCAGGGAAAACACCTTCCACAGCTCCTTGTTTTTGTCCATGCTCCCCCCTCCTTTCTTCTAAATATATGAAGCTCCTTACAAAATAGAACAGCCGATAAAAAAAGCACTGTACCTGACTGAATGTCTTCAATCAAATACAGTGCTTCGATTCTTTCTTCTATTCTGGTATGAACGGAATCAATATACGTTCCGACTTATACTCTTGATAAATACTCACCGGTTCTGGTATCGATCTTGATCACATCACCCTGGTTTACAAACAACGGAACCATCAGAGTTGCTCCGGTCTCAACGGTACATGGCTTGGTAGCACCTGTAGCTGTATCACCTTTCACACCCGGCTCACACTCGGTAATCTCTAACTCAACAAACATCGGAGGCTCTACTGCGAAGATATCTCCCTTATGAGACTTCATCTTAACGTTCTCGTTCTCCTTTACAAACTTCAGAGAATCGCCAACCTGATCTGCACTCAGTGCAATCTGATCATAGGTCTCCATATCCATGAAGTTATATAAATCGCCATCCTGATACAGATACTGCATATCCTTGGTATCAATCTGTGCATTCTCAAACTTCTCTGTCGGGCGGAAAGTCTTCTCAACTACACCACCGGTCTTGATATTCTTAATCTTCGTACGAACAAATGCAGCACCCTTACCTGGCTTTACATGCTGAAACTCGATAATCTGATAAATATTATTCTCAAACTCAATTGTAAGACCATTCTTGAAATCGCCTGCTGTAACCATTATAAATAATCCTCCTTAAATCATGTAAAATCTCTCATTCTGTTATTTTATAATAGAACGGAAGATTTTTCAACTATTTTCCTGTCTATCCTTTAATTTCTTTTATGCACGGGTCAGTGCTTCCATTGCCAGCTCATATCCCGCAAGTCCGAGACCTACGATCTGTCCGCTGCATACCGAAGCCGTTACCGATGTATGCCGGAACTCCTCACGCTGATGGACATTGGATATATGCACCTCGATCTTCGGCATCTGAACCGATGCCAATGCATCCCGCAATGCATAGCTGTAATGCGTATAAGCACCCGGATTGATAATGATCGCATCCGTACCATCTCCGTAAGCCTCCTGGATCCGGTCGATCAATGCACCCTCGGAATTACTCTGAAAGATTGCGACCTCTACCTCCAGCTCCTCTGCTTTTCTGCGGATCCGTTCACACAGACTGTCGTAATTCTCTTCTCCGTAGATTCCCTTTTCCCGAATACCCAGAAAATTAATATTCGGTCCGTTCATTACTAATATCTTCATTGTACCTGTCTCTCCTTCTCCGTCATCCGCTTTACCTCTTCCGCTATAACCTCCGGATTCTTTCCATCGGTATTGATCACACGGTGTGCCGTTTCCGTATACCGGGAATCCCGTTCCTCCAGTAATGCGTGGATTCTTCCCTTTGGATCGTCACAGTTTAACAATGGTCGATCTGTACAACCCTTTAACCGGTTCCAGATCTCCTCTTCTCCGGTCTTCAGATAAACTACCTGCCCCAGCTCCCGGAGCAGTCTGGCATTCTCTCTCCGCAACGGCATTCCACCGCCCGTAGAGATCACGGTATGCGTCATTGTCCGGATCAGCTCATTTAAAACCTCTGTCTCCAGTTTTCTGAAATAAGCTTCTCCGTGTTTTTCAAATATATCAGCTATGCTGCATCCTTCCCGTTTCTCAATATACACATCCGTATCCAGAAAGACATAACCATAAAGCTCCTGAAGCTTATGTCCGACCGTTGTCTTTCCGGATCCCATGAATCCGGTCAGTACAATATTATCACCGCTCGGATGAATCGCCTCATATAATCGGTCATATACCATCTCTGCCTGTTCATCGGTAACTGCCAGATCATTCCACAGCTCATATGCAATGATGCCCTGATATAACAGCATCTTCAATCCGTTAAAGGCCCTGCCTCCGGCTTCCTCTACCAGCTTCATAAACCGGGTCTGTGCCGGATTATAGATCAGATCGATTCCGACCGCCACCCGCTGATAAAATGCGCTATCCTTCAGCACAACCGCATCCACATTCGGACTTAACCCTACGGATGTGCACTGAAATACGATCCAGGACTCTTCCGGGATCTCCTTCCATGCCTCAAGCGCCATTGCCTGCATCCGGTCCTCCTGAAAAATCCGATTCATACTGTCCGCAATTTCCTGTGCCTTCTCCACGGTACGGTTCAGCATATAAATCTTTTCCGCCCGCTCCTGCATACACATATAGGCAACTGCCTTGGATGCACCGCCGGCGCCCAGGATCAGAACTGTCTTTCCCTGCAGCGACACTCCTTCTGACTGCACCGCACGCAGGAGTCCCGGCATATCTGTATTATAACCGCGGAAGCCTCCCGGTACCCGTACCAGTGTGTTCACCGCCTGAATCGCCTCTGCAACAGGATCCACCGATACCAGTGTCTCCATCACCCGCTCCTTATGCGGAACTGTGACATTCATTCCCAGGATATTCAATGCACAGGCTCCCTGAACCGCATCTGCAACATTTCCGTTCTCTACATGAAATGGTACATATACAAGGTTCTTATACAGAATCTCGCTTAACGTATTATGAATTACCGGTGACAGTGTATGCTCTACCGGATTTCCCATCAGTCCTAACAACCGGGTTCTTCCGTCTATCGTCATGATGCATTCGCTTCCTTTCGCTTCTCATTGCCTTCTCCCTGCCGCTTATGCTTCCTGTGATAGAAGTACATACTGATCCGCTCCGGAATCCGTTTCAAAACTACCAGCGCACTCTCCTTCCGGTTTACCCGTCCTACCAGAATGCTGTAGTAGCCTACCCGGTTCGCTCCCAGAATATCCGTAAACAACTGATCGCCGATAAATAATATCTTCTCCCGCTCTACCTGCAGACTTTCTGCCATTTCCAGATACCCCTTCTTAAATGGCTTACCGGCATTGCATCTGTAGGTTGCATCCATCGTTTTGGCAAACGGTTCTACCCGCTTTTTATTGTTGTTCGATAAAAAGCAGATCTTAAAGCCCATCTTCTTCAACCGCTCACACAATTGTATCGACTTCCGGTCAGCCGGTGCTCCATGCGGAACCAGAGTATTATCAATATCGAAAATAATTGCCCGGTAACCGTTCTTATAATATTCGTCAAATGGAATCTGATATACAGACCCATACTCTTCTTTTGGATAAATCACAATCCGTCCTCCAAAAATATAATATACCCAAATATTGTAGCATAAATCAAGCAAGGAAACAATGCAGGAAATAAAAAAAGGACAGTGAATCTCAGTTCACTGTCCCGGGTTATTCTTATCTTCTGGAAATCGGTGCCTCGGTGGAAATCTCCTGTTCCATCCGTGTAGCCTTTTCAGTTGTGGTTGTCGGTGCCTCGGTCGTAGTCGTTGTATCCTCGGTACTCTCCTCCGTTGTCGTATCCTTAATATCCGGTGTCTCGGAAATCGTTTCCACTACTACGGTGGAAGAATTCTCACCAACCCCTACATAACGGTATACATCTACGTAACGCTTTCCGTAATTAAGTGCTTCCTGATGACTTGCAAAATAAATATCAATCCGATGTCCCCGAATCGCACTTCCTCTGTCCTCTACGGTATATACCTGACCGTTTATTACGATCTGACTTCCGAACGGAAGCACACCGGTATCTGCCGCAATCGTATGATTGGCCCGTGCTACCGTACCACTCGCAGTCACACCATTGGTCTTACCGCAGCATCTTGCACAGGAACAATAACCGGTGGTCAGATAGGTTCCCAGGAACTCATATCCGTTCATTGACGGATCTGCATAAACCGGAGATGCCGACAAACCGTAGCTCTGTGCTACCACTTCTGTATTCTTCGCCTCTACATCCAATACCTCCGGCTCGATCGCATCCGCATCTGCCAGTGCGTTCAGAACCAGAATATTGTTCTGTAAGGTTCCATAGTCCTCATACTGTACATCACCCAATGCATATGTCTGTGCATCTCTCGTACATGCACCTAATGCAACCTGCTTAAACGGCTTTACATGTGCTGCCGCCTCTGCCTCCACTGTGATCAAAGAGGCACATGCAAACGAAACGGCAATTACCAGCAGTACGATTCTCTTGCAGTACGTCTTTATATTTTTCATTAGTTGAATCAGTTGCTTTTCCATAATTCATGGGTCCTTTCAAGTATTACTTACTTGTTGCAAAATGTTACATAAATGTTACATTTCCTTGTCATTATATTCGTATTCCCTCAAAAGGTCAAGTTCATATCCAGTTTTTTGCCAATTTAAACAAGCTAATCTTAAGAAATTTGTTTAAAATTTTATTGTTTTTCACATATTTTAATGTTACAATCCATGGAAGAATGAGTCGGACAAGTGATCGCGGCTGCAGGTGCCGAAAGGCCGCAGGTGAGGAAAGTCCGGGCTTCACAGGGCAGGGTGCCGGATAACGTCCGGTGGAGGCGACTCCCAGGCTAGTGCAACAGAAATAAACCGCCATATCCGGTATTTATAC
>ERZ1035006.605-NODE-605-length-27546-cov-15.733222_pt1 | contig 27546 bp, 26 predicted proteins | sample MGYA00520694_ERZ1035006 | MGnify/ENA primary metagenome ERZ1035006 (study PRJEB33766, sample SAMN09781746) | gut metagenome | biome: gut microbiome | host: Homo sapiens | place: Madagascar | study: EMG produced TPA metagenomics assembly of the PRJNA485056 data... | reverse complement strand
CTGCTAAATACTACTCCCCCTACCTCACGCGTATGCGCCTGCCTTCGCCATTCGCCAGAAAAATCTCGCCCAAGGTCAGCTTGCCGTCCACAATCTTAAAGACATCGCTTTCAAACGTGCCCACCTTGGTTTCAATCTCTACATTACTGAAAGCCAGCTCACCGCTCTGGTCGCTAAAGCTCCCGCGCAGGCTCAAAAACGGCACCAGCAAATACGTTCCCTTGCCCGTGGAAAAGCTGCCGTATACCAAATTATTGCCATGCGGTCCCTCATTGCGGAACTTTATCTTCAAATCAACACTCGTATTTATCTTGCTGCTTTTAGCAGCCAGCGAAGCCATCAGGTTCTTGCCGTCAACATCAATTTTGTAATAGCGCTTATCAAAATGATACAAGCCTATCGCATCAAAGGTACCGCCGAAAATGCTGCCAGTCACATCCTGAAAGGTTATCAGCGCATTTTCATAATGATAGGTACCGTTGATATTCGTAAAATACAAATCGTTCAGATGCAGCTCCTTCAGCGCCAGCGCACCATCAATCACAGGTTTTTTCAGGCTGCCTGTCATCTGCCCTGTCACCGTCATCGCATCCTTAACATTTTTCATGCCCAGCGAATCCGGAATAACATCATACAGGCAGATATTGATATTCGCCTTCTGCTCCCCCTTCAGGTCGCAGGTGCCGTCAATATTCAGTCCCTTGCCTGCAATGCTGCCGCCGTAGCGTCCCGCAGCCAAATGCAGCTCCAGCTTTTGATGCTCATGTATCTGCGCCGTTCCCTCCACGTCATTCAAAATAAAATGACGCTTTTTATATTCCGCCGACAGCACCGTATCATGCAAAATCAGCTTAATATTCGGCAGCCTGCCCTTAATCTGCAGATGACGCTTTTCCATAGGCACCTCGTCCAGCAGAATTTTTTCCTCCGCCGTCTTTTTATTCTGCAGGATATCCAAGCGCATTTTATCATCAAAGCCAAGATGAATATAGGCGCCGCTCAGCTCAACCTCCTGCACCGTGTCGATGCCGGCTATACGCAGGATGATGTCCTTAGGCTTGATTTTGATCCGTCCCTCCGGTACATCCACCAGACGTTCATGCTCCGGCGAATCCCATGTCAGGTTTTTAAAATACACGTTGCCCCAGATATCGGCACGCAGCTCCTCGGCCGTCACGCTTCCTGCCAGCACCTGCTGCTTTGCCATATAATAGTTAAAAAGCTCCGCCGCATGACGGCTGGCACGCTGCGCCAAAAAGAAATAAACAGCGCCGCCCACCGCCAGCAGGCAGACTACCAGCATTGCCAGATGTGTTTTAGATAATCTGCGTATTGCCTGCAACATATAATCACCACTTTCGCTTATAAAACTTCCTAAGCTCAGTATAGCACCACGCCGAACTGCCCGCAACTAATAGCAAAGGCACAGCAGACCTGTCACCAGCATCTGCTATGCCCTTTGATATACGCATATTAAATTGTTATTTCAGGCAGTACGTTCCGTCGGCAGCCTCCGCAACAGTGGCGGTAAAAAATGCCTGCGCCAGCTCCGCCAGATACGCCGTATCCTTAACGCCTGCCATCTCATAGGCCGAATGCATCGCCAGCTGCGCCAGGCCGATATCCACCGACTTGATTGCCACCTGAGCGGTAGAGATATTGCCCAACGTCGAACCGCCTGCCATATCCGAGCGGTTATAGAAAAGCTGCAGCGGTACATTCGCCTTTTTAGCCAACAGCTGCACCAGCGCGCCGGATACCGCATCCGTAGTATATTTTTGGTTAGCGCTGTATTTGACAACCACGCCCTCATTAGGATAGGTCTTGTTCGTCAGGTCATTTTTATCCGTATGATTAGGATGCACAGCATGCGCGTTGTCCGCCGAAAGCATCAGGCTGTTGGCAAGGGATACAAGATAGTCCTCCTCGTCCCTGCCCAGTGCCATGTTGATGCGCTGCAGCGCATCCTTTAAGAAGGTCGCCGCCGCGCCCTGCTTTGTCCCGCTGCCAACCTCTTCGTTATCCAGCATGCAGAATACCGGCACACTCTCGCCTGCTTCTGCCGCCAAAAAGCCCTGCAATCCGGCAAACACGCACTGCAAATCATCCAGCCTGCCGCCGGCAACATATTCCTGCTCCAGCCCGACTGTAGTCGCCGGCATTCTGTTGTACAGGGAAAGCTCCGTATCTACAATCTGCTCTGAGGTAACGCCGCAGGCCTCCGCCAACAGCTTCTGCAGGCCGTCCTTAGTTGCAGCACTGCCAATAAGCGGCAGCATATCCGTCTGCGCGTTCAGCTTAACGCCCTCGTTGGCTTCCCTGTTCATGTGGATTGCCAGATTCGGAATCATCATCAGGTCCTGCTCAACATTAACAAGACGCGCTTCCAAGCGGCCATCAACGTTGCACAGCACGCGTCCGGCAACGGAAAGCGGCCTGTCCAGCCAGGTGTTGAGCAGCATGTCGCCGTACTTTTCCACATTCAGCTTCACATACTTTTTGTCTACCACAATTTCCGCATTATTCTTCAGCTTGAACGCCGGCGAATCGCAGTGGCAGGCGTAAACCTGAAAGCCCAGGTAATCCTTTTGCGGAAGCACAAAGGCCAGCAGCGCCGAACCGTTACGGCTTACGTAATATTTGCCGCCTTCCTGCAGCTGCCATCTGCTGTTTTCCTGCAGCTCGGTAAAGCCTGCAGCCGCCAGCTCCACCTTAATATTTTTCACGGCAAAAAAGCTGTTGGGCGTTTTATCCAAAAAAGCGCACAGCTTCGCATTCAGCTCCGTATAAGCCATTTCCATTTCTATCTTTCACCTCTTGCAAAAATTCTTGGTATATTACTCCGCAAAGCGCTCACGCAGCAGCTTTATTTCCGCAGCGTAACCCGGCAACTCGTTCGGCGTTTCCAAGTAAAACGGCAGTGTGCGCAGCGCCGGATGGTTAATCACCGCCGTCAGCGCCTCCAGACCGATATTGCCTGCACCGATGCACGCATGCCTGTCCTTATGACTGCCGCAGATATTCAGACTGTCGTTCAGATGCACAGCCTTCAAGCGCTCCAAGCCGATAATTTTATCGAACTGCGCCAGTACGCCGTCAAGGTCGCAGACGATATCATAGCCGCCGTCAAAAATATGACAGGTATCAAGGCAGACACCCATCTTTTCGTTAAGCTGCACCTTGCTCAAAATCGCCGCCAGCTCCTCAAAGCTGCGGCCAACCTCCGTGCCCTTGCCTGCCATCGTTTCCAGCAGAACCGTGGTGTGCAAATCCTTGTGCAGCACACTGTTGAGCAGCGCCGCTATTTTTTCTATGCCAACCTCAGCGCCCTGCTTCACATGGCTGCCGGGATGAAAATTATACATATTCCCCGGCACATATTCCAGCATCGCCAAATCGCCCTCCATCACCATCTGTGCAAACTCCAGCAGCTTTTCGTCCGCTGCACAGGGGTTCATCGTATACGGTGCGTGTGCCAAAATAGGCGCAAAGCTATGCTCCCGCATCAACGCATTCAGCGCCGCCGCGTCCTCGGGCTTCACGGCCTTCGCCTTGCCTCCGCGCGGATTGCGCGTAAAAAACTGAAACGTATCGGCACCAATCGACAGCGCCGTCTTTCCCATCGCCAGAAAGCCCTTCGATGAGGATAAATGACAACCTATATGTAACACTTCTTCAATCTCCTTTGCTATTTTCTACTGCTATTTTTCCACCAGCTGATAGCTTTCCGCCAACAGCTCCTGCACCAACGAAATATCTGCATCCTTTTGCAGCAGCACCGTCAGCCAATGCTTTTTGTTCATATGATACGCAGGATAAAAATGCTGCCTGTCCACCAGCTGCTCAATCTTTGCCGGCGGCAGCTTAATATTTAAAACATCAACCTTCCCCGCCTTCGCTAGGCCCAGGCTTTTATAGGGAATCGTCATAAACAAAGCGTACCATTTATTTCTCCGCGCCGTCTTAAAGGTAAAATTCTCCGGTGTTTCCGGCCACGGAGCGTCGGGAACAGTGCCGAAGCGCTGCGAGCAGTAATCCATCAGCTGCAGCTTAACATTGCTTTTAATCAGGCACTGCATCTTTATTTCTTCCAGCAGAGCCTCTGCTTTCTCGCGCACGCTCATCACGTAACCGCTGATGTTATCGGCAACGTTAAAGGGCAGGTACTCCTCATCCGTATCGCGTTCCAAAACATTTACGGATAAGGCCTTGCCTGCAAGCGTAACGACAGCGTAAAACTCTGTTTCCGGCAACACCTTACGCAAAATTAACCTTTCGCCCTCCTGCACAAAGCCATAGGCCAGCGCCTTTTTTATATCAACATCATATTGGTCTAAAATCGGATAAAGCATTTCCGTTCTCCCCTGCAAATAAAATTACATGCACCACCGGTATAATCGCCTAAGCAATCAGAACTCCTGCACAACCTCAAAGCGGTACTTTTGCTTAATCGCAGGATATTTTTCGCGGTCCACCTCGCTCATAAACATAGCGTAAGGACGGGCGCAAATCTTGAACGGAGCATACAGCGCCTGATACACCACCAGTTTTTCGCCTGTTTCCGTGTGCTCGGCAAAGGCCAGTATTTTATATAAGTATTCCGTCGTAGGATTTGCGACAGTTTCTCTTTTAAAATGGCGCACAATGTCGCCCATATGCATTTCTCTAGTCATGTTATTAACCTCCGGAAGTATGTAGCTTATATAATTATACTACAAAATACCTCTCATATACCATGCACTTCAGAGGTTAATAATTCTTCTGAATGTGTTTTCCAAACACAAGCGGTTAAAAAACATTTCTTATTCTGCTCTCTCTATTTAACCGCAAATCTTTACCTTGGCCAAAGCCTCCTGAAACTTATCGCCCAAGGAAAAGAACAATGGCGTATTAGCACGCTTCACTCGCTCCGCCTTCATCGCTTTATATGCCAATCTATCAGCAAGCTCGTTAAAATACTCCTTGGAATGTCCTTTGACCTTTTTAAAGGTTATGCTCATCTTTTCTCTATGCTTCATAACTAATTGCTTGTACCATTCCTCCATGCTTGTCTTGCTTATAGACTGGCTTTTAGCCAATTCACCGATAGAACTGTTATCATGCTTAATAATAAGATTCTTGATGTGCCTTTCCTTGGCCATCTTAATTGCCTTAGCTGCAGCAAGCAGCTCATGATTAGTGGAGGTAAGAGCGCAGTCCTCCAAATTCTCCGGAATCTCCGAATACTGAATAACCTCGCTGCTTGTAAGCAGTACTATACCGATAGCGCCAAAACGCTCATTGTCGCTATAGCTTGCATCAACATAGGCAATAGCACTGAAATCATCTACCGGATAATCCACATTGCTCATAAAAAGCCGTTCCAAATAACTCATTGACTTTGCTTCAAAAGCCGACAACTGCTTTTTAAGTAATTTTATAGCTTTTTTATTTTTTGCTGCCTGCTTAGCAGCTTTTTTCAGTTGCTTCTTTAATTGCTTTTTCAGCGCTTTCTTCGTCATAATCTATCCGCTCCTTTTTATATATTCAGTGCTGTTTTTTCATTTAAGGAATCTGATAAGTAAATTATATATGACGTCATGGACAGAAACTGTCATTGCTCTAATAAAAAAGCTATAGAATAAAAATTTTGCATCACTGATGCTTAAATTCATCCTAAAAGCAAAAAAGAGGACAACGTACCGCGAAAGTACATTATCCTCGTGCTGTTATAGGTAAGCAGCTTACACACATTAAACAGCTTTCAAACAAAAACAGAGAATAGTGCTGTCATACACTATCCTCTGTTTTTTATTCCACCAATCAACTGTCACGATTGGACTAATTCTGGTGGAGGTGAGGGGAGTCGAACCCCTGTCCGAAAATATTGCCATACAACTTTCTCCGAGCGCAGACGTCATACTTTATTTCGCGCTGCGATTGCCTGACGACGGGCCTTCACATTGCTATCCTAAAGAGTTTCCCTTAAAGCCTATAGGAATCAGCCTTAAGGTATCCCACTATTGACTGTCATTCCTCACCCGCGGGAAGAGGCTCAGAGACAGTTAGCAGATTAAGCTGCTAAAGCGTATTCTTGTTCAGCGTTTATATTTAAACGTGCCCACCGATTATCGTGCAGATGGAACCACGGCTCGCTTATCATACCGCACCTACCCCCGTCGAAACCAGTACACCCCCAAATGGGAATATATCGGTGAAAGAGCCGATACGCTACAATGATATTTTACTATGCTTTAGTCAAAAAGTCAAATCACTGTGCATGAAGAATTTGTGAATTCACTCGTCTATCAGCGATTCCTGTCCTTCAACGCGCGCTCCATCTCGCGCTTCGCGTCGCGCTTTGCCATATCCTGACGCTTATCGTACAGCTTCTTGCCTACTGCCAGCGCCAGCTCCATCTTCACCAGACCATGCTTAAAGTACAGCTTGAGCGGTACAAGCGCATAGCCCTTTTCCTTCACCTTGCCGATGAGCTTGTTAATCTCCGCACGGTGCAGCAAAAGGCGGCGGCTGCGCAGCGGATCATGGTTAAAGATGTTGCCATGGTCATAAGGACTGATGTGCAGATTATACACAAAAACCTCCGCCTGACGTGTTACCTGCGCATAGCTGTCCTTCATATTCGCCTTGCACGCACGCAGGGACTTTACCTCCGTACCGGTCAGCGCAATGCCTGCCTCAAAGGTTTCGTAAATGGTAAAGTCATGGCGTGCCTTACGATTTTCTGCTATAATTTTAATCTTTTGTTCTGCCATAATTATCTGCTTTTCCTATTCTTTTTTCTGCTCTTTTTGCCGGATTTGCTGCCACCTTTGGAACTGCTCTTCGGTACAGGCTTGCCGTGCTTAGCGCTGCGGCGTCCGGCCTCTTTATTCTTCGCACCCTTGTGCTTTTTCTTCTGCGTTTCCGCACTCAGAGCGATGCTCTGCGTGCTGCGTCCGCTGCTCGGCTTCTGTTTCATCAGCAGCTGCTGGCGGATATGCTCACGCACGCCTGCGTTCTCCCCTGCCATGATGAAGTCGATGCTCACGTCGCTGATATTTACCTGCAGCACCTCAATGCGCACCTTATCGCCCAAGCGATAGGTATGACCGCTGTGCGTACCGACGAGGGCATAACGCTCCTCGTAATATTCGTAGTAATCATCCATCAGGCTGGAAATATGCACCAGGCCCTCAACACCGTTTTCCAGCTCAACGAACATACCGAAGGCCGTCACGCCGGAAATAACGCCGTCAAATTCTTCGCCGATATGGTCTGCCATATATTCGCACATCTTGAGGTCAACGGTTGCACGCTCCGCATCCGCTGCCGCACGCTCACGAATGGAGGAATGGTCGGCAATAACATCCAGCTTATCACCCAGCTTTTCGGCATCTGCTTCCTTCAGTGTGGGCTTGGCCATCCAGGCGCGCAGCAGGCGATGCACAATCAGGTCGGGATAACGGCGGATTGGCGAGGTGAAGTGCGTGTAGTACTTCGCCGCCAGGCCAAAGTGGCCGATGTTATCCGTCTGGTAAACTGCCTGCTTCATGGAGCGCAGCGCTACCGTAGTTACCAGGCGTTCCTCCGGACGGCCGGCGATTTCCTTCACAGCCTGCTGAATATCCCTCGGCTCCGTTTCTTCCTTAGGGATAAATTTAATATTAAAGTTTGCCAACAACTTAGCGAACTCCTGCATCTTTTCCTCGTTCGGAATATCATGCACGCGGTAGATAAACGGCCAGTGCTGGTTAAACATATGCTGCGCAACGGTTTCGTTGGCTGCCAGCATGAACTCCTCGATTATCGACTCCGCATTGCCGTGAATGCGCTGCACAATCTCAATCGGGTGCAGCTTTTCGTCCAGAATAACCTTCTGCTCTGGCAAATCAAAGTCTACTGCGCCACGGCGCGCACGCTTGTCATGCAAAATCTGGCGCAGAATATCCATGCGGGCAATCATCGGCAGAATGTCCTCATACTTGTCGCACATTTCCTTGTCACCTGCCAAAATTGCACGCACAATGTTGTAGCTCAGGCGGTGACGTACATTGATAACCGCCGGGAAAATCTCGTAGCTGAGCACCTTGCCCATTTTGTCGATATGTATCTCGCAGGCCATGGACAAACGGTCCTCACCGGCATTCAGGCTGCAGATACCGTTCGACAGACGCTCCGGCAGCATCGGCAGTACGCGGTCGACAAGATAAACGCTTGTGCCGCGCTCTCTTGCTTCCTTATCCAGCACGCTGTCTTCTGTAACATAATAGCTGACGTCCGCAATATAAACGCCCAGCAAATATTCATTATCGTTAATCTGCTCTACGTAAACAGCATCGTCCAAGTCCTTGGCATCCTCGCCGTCGACGGTTACGACAGTACGCTCACGCAGGTCGCGGCGACCTGCCAGCTCGCTCTTTTTAATAGACTTCGGCACCTTGCGCGAAGCCTCCAGCACCTCATCTGGGAAGGTCAGCGGCAAATCATTCTGCTTGATTATCGACAGAATCTCCAGTCCTACATCACCGATGTTGCCCAAAACCTCGGTAACCTTGCCCTCGGCCTTGCGGTGCTCCTGCGGCCATTCGGTAATTTCTACAACTACCTTCTGACCGTCCTTGGCACCGTTAAAATGCTTACGCATAACATATACATCCTGACCGATACGCTTATCGTCAGGCGTTACAAAGGCAAAATCACCGGTCTGGTGAAATACGCCTACAACTTTATTATTGGCATGCGTGATGATACGCAGGATTTCGCCCTCAGGCTTTTTGCCCTGCGCCGCATTATTCACACGCGCCAGCACACGGTCATTGTTCATCGCACCATGCAAAGCACGCGGCGGAATGAACACGTCCGGTCTGTCGCCCTTGTTATCCGGAATAACAAAGCCGAAGCCCTTGCTCGTCAGCTGAAAGCGTCCTGCAACCAGGCCCATTTTCTCTGGCAGTCCGTATGTTTCAAAGCGTGTCTTGATAATCTCGCCGTTCTGCTCCAGCGCCAGCAGCTCGTCCCAAAACTTATTGGGATTAACGTCATGCCCCAGCGCATCCACCAGCTCCTCCGAGGTCATCGGTGCATAGCTTTCTTCACGCATAAAATTTAATATTTTTTCACGTATATCCTTCGTCTGCATAATTTTACCTCTATTCTTCTTCACCCTCGCCTGCGGCGAGCTTGCGCGACGGTTGCGGCGTTTCATCCACAATCATCATCTTTGACAGACATTCCGCCAAAAGCGTACCGTCTTTCTTGCAGATAGTTCCCTGCATTTCAACCATGCGCCCCTTGCGCTTCAGCTCACGCCCGGTGCAGACAACCTCCTCACCGATTGCCAACGGTTGACGATAGCGGATTTCAATCTTCGCCGTATAGGAAGGCTTGCCCTCCTTGGCAAAAAGATAATTGCCTGTTACCTCATCAAGCAGTACGGCAACAAGTCCGCCATGCATACGACCGGGATAGCTTTGATGCTCACGGCGCGGCGTAAAGTACGCTATGCACTTATCGTCGTCAATTTCAAAACGCATATGCAATCCGCTGGGATTATCCTTGCCACAGGCAAAGCACCAGCTGTATTCGTTATTATTCAACAGTGACTTATCCATATTTCTTCGTTTACCCTTCAATATCCTTTTATTCCGCAAAAAAATCGGCGATTTCCTTAAAAACAGCCTCATGCTCACGGTCCAGTGTCAAAATGTGCCCGCTGTGTTCAAACCATACCAGCCTTCTGCCGGCGGCTGCAGCTAATTTGTTATAGATATATTCAGCACTGCGCGGCTGCACGGTATGCTCTGTTTTCGACTGCAAAATCAAGCATGGGATTTTGATTTCCGCCAGCAGCTTATTCTTGCATTCATTAAGCATCTTAAACAGGCTCATCAACGGCTTCGTCGGCATTTTTGCGTAGGATATGCAATACTTCTGCAGCTCCTGGTAATTCTTCTTGTGCTTAGGCAGATAGTGGATGAAAAAGCGCAAGAACGCCAACAGCGGCGCGCGCTTATCCTGCACAAAAATAGGTGCCGAAATAAAAGCAGCCTTCTGCACCGGCAGCTTTGCTGCCAGCTTGATAGCCAGCAGTCCGCCCATCGAAAGGCCTGCCACATAAACGCTGTCAAAGCGCGCCAGCAGCTCCAGGCATTCCGCTTCGGCAGCAGCATACCAATCCGTCGCGGTGGTTGCCTCCAGGTCTTTGATGCTCGTGCCGTGGCCGGGAAGGCGCACACAGCTCACAGTATAGCCAAGCGCATGCAGATAATCACCCAGCGGACGCATTTCCGACGGCGCACCGGTGTAACCATGCAAGAGCAAAACCGCCTTATTATTTTTTCCTTCCAGCAGAAATGATTCTGCACCTTCAATTATCCGCACCGGCTTCACCTCAAAATTATTCTATACTAATTTATATTATATCATAAAAAAAGCATACTGATTACAGCATGCTTTGATTTTGCAAGAACTTCATATATTGCGATGCAGAAAAGTACTGATTTTTGCCAACTATATACATTGTAATGTATGTAGTTGGTGTTTTTGAGAGGTTTTATACATCGGAATGTAGCAAAAAGAGGACGGTGCGCACCGTCCTCTTTTCATTTATTTAAATTCTTATATTGCATCTTCTCGCTGCCAGTTAACAACTTAATATCCTCCTGATGCCACTCATCGCAAACATCAAAGAATTCCTCACTCTTACGTTTTTTAAAAATACGAAAAGGTTGCTCTGTCGAGTTGTCGTATATATGACAAACGTCTGCAACATGAACAACATCACAAACCTGAGCCAAAGCCTTATCATAGCGTTCGATTATTTTCTCGACCGGCACATCATGACCACCTTCTGCGACACGAGATTTTACTCGATAAACATTAATGAAAGGATCAACAGTTAAAATATAGTAACAACGTATAAAATAACCTGCGTCCTTAGCTCGTTGCAGCAAATTTAAATTTCTAGGTGTAGACATAACTGTTTCAAAACAGAAGTCCTCTCTATTTTTCAAGTGATCCTCTCTCTGCTTTTCAGCAATTTGCGCTGCAGTCAAATCATCGCATTTTAAATTTTTCTTGATTTCATCAGCATTAATATAGTCAACAGGTGGTTTTAACAAATCTGTGAAAGTACTTTTACCGGAACCGTTTGGTCCGGCAAAAACGATTATCTCCGGCTTTTTATTTAACTCTTTCGCTGTAGCGTCCATGATTATATCTCCCACATACCTGAGTTTTGCTACCATCACTGCCAATTACACAAATACTCTGCGTTTCCCTATCATATGTAAAAATAGGCACATCCATAGCACGCTTCTTTTCTAAAGCAATTTTTACGGCACAATTAGCACGTTTTACAACCTGCTCGTCAGAAATATATTTTTGTTGACTCATAAGACACCAACCTTTCTAAACACACTATCCTACTTACATAGTACTGTATTTCAGCAAAAAAGTCAAAAGCTATCTTGCGTATGCAAAAAGAGGACGGTGCGCACCGTCCTCTCCTTGTGACATTATTAAAATCAGCAGAAATATCTCACTTGTCCAAAATAATCTTGCCACTTATTTACAACACTTTGGCTTCTTGCTTCGATAATAGACATAATGTTTTTCAAAACTCGCTCAGGAATATGTGAATTATTGTGGCACAAATAACACTTTCCAGCCCTTGTAATCCAAATTTTTGTAGCATTAGCTCTAGGCGAACCCTGAGAGACATGCACATGTATAGGCTCCAGAGGTTCATTTTCATTTGTCCAAAAATAAACCCAATAAGAGCCTATCTTAAAAACCTGAGGCATTATCGAACCCACCTTCTTGAGCAAATTGCATAATTAAATGCGCTGTTGATTCAATAATTTCCTGATACTTATCTATTTCTTCTTGTGAAAAACCAAATATATCTTCCCACTTATAATCTGGTAAATAACACGTAGCATGATGAAAGCAATCCTTGGCATCGGGCTTTTCAATGTAAACTTTTACAGTTCCATCACTGCGCATCTCGGAATGTACAATTTCTGTATTATCGTCTAAGGTTAAAAACGGATACATCAAAGTAATCCCCTCCTTTTAGTCTAAGTGTACACAAAAGTGTATCAAAAAGCAAGAGATTTATTCCTTTATCAACACACAAAAAGAGGACGGTGCGCACCGTCCTCTTTTAATTTATGCATATGCGATTTTTTGCTTTTCAGCGGATTGACGTAAAGTCAAATTAGAACATGAAGTTTACTTGGCCGTAGAAAGTCTTAGCTTCTTTGGAGCCTTTTTTAGCTTCGAGGTCATAGTATTCAACTTGACCAACGATGTTCTTAGCGAAGGTGTAGTTAGCACCAACTTGATATCCTTTGAAGCCATCTTCAGCAATGTCAAATTCACCAATTGCACCATTCATGGTGTGAGCAATGTAAGTGCCAACGCCTTGGTCATAGTATTTAGCGAAGATGCCCCAAGTACCAGCTACGCCAGCTTTAGCACCTTTGTAGTCCAAAGATACTACATAGCCGTCGTCATCAGCATTATTTTTGTCATAATCAGATGCCAAATAAGTTGCGCCAAGTTTCAGGTCTTTCAGAACCGGGAAAGCAACGCCAACAGTCCAAATGCTGTCATCATCAGACAGTTTGGTAACATCTTCAAATTTGTAGTAACCAACGTTAGCATCAACTACGCCAACTTTACCAGCAAGGTTTGCATAGTACAGGTTGTCAGCTTTGCTACCATCGTTTTTGGTAGCAGTAGAAGGTGCAAAAGCAGCATCAGCAGCTTTACCAGCGCCGAGCGTCAGTTTTACATCTTTGCCGTAAGCAACTTGGCCGCCATCCATACGAGTATCATAGATGTTGCCGCCGGTAAAATCGGTGAAGCCATAACGACCAGCTTGAACAGCCAAACCGCCCAGTTTACCATTTACATAAGCACGTTGGAATTTAGTAGTTTCTTCACCAGAATTGCTGTGTTGGAAAGATTGGATATTTTCCAGCATACCAGTGTAAGACCAGTCATCGTTTACTTGGCCTTTAACCCAGATACGGGAACGCAGAGCGTCGGTGGAACCATCTTTTTTGGTGTTGTAGTCATTATCCCAATAACGATAACGAGCTTCACCAGTGATTTTAACGTTGTCAGCTTTTTTCTCCAGGTTAGCTACGCGAACGCCCAGGTTGTCCAGCTCGTCAGCGAATTCAGCAGCCAGCTTGTCAACGTTAGCGCCTTTTGCCATTGCTTTAGCAACGATTTGAGCCATTTCATAACGGGTCATCAGTTTGTCGCCACCGAAGGTGGAGTCGCCGTAGCCTTCGATTACGCCAGCAGCAGCCAGTTTGTTGATGCTGTCATAAGCCCAGTGGCCAGCAGGTACGTCAGAGAACGGATTTGCAGCATAAGCAGAAGCGGTTACGCCCAGTGCCATAGCCATAGCGAGTACTAAGGATTTTTTCATTGTTGTTTCCTCCTCAGGAAGTAGCAGTATTATCAGACTGCTAATATTATATTTTTACAAATCACCTTCCGGAGTCTCCCGCAAATTCCGCTCAAGAGTTGCCTTGTTTCCTCTGTCATCCTTTGCCGGTTTTTCCTTTGCAGCGATTTATAAAGCAATAGTTGTCAGTAAGAAAACCACATCTTTTTCTTGCCGATAGTTGAATTATACCATGCATTGATATTCAGTGCAAGTATTTTTGTTAATTCTCTCTTGTTTTTACGTTAAATTTACTTTAGTGTTACACTTATTCTTTTTAAAAGAAAATATCTGCCTACGAGCGTACAATATTTGAAAATTAAGCAGCTTCAAATTTGTGCGACAGCACAAAAAAGCTGCTGCAGCTAATGCTGCAGCAGCGTGGATTATAGCTTAACTATAAAATTATTTGAACATGCCAAGCAGGATGCCGCCGTTTGCTGCCAATACAGGAGCAAATACCAAGGATACAATGGTCATCAGTTTAATCAGGATGTTCATTGCAGGTCCGGAAGTATCTTTGAACGGGTCACCTACAGTATCGCCTACAACGGTTGCATCATGCACCGGAGTATGTTTGCGGCCAGAAGCTTCTACGAATTTCTTCGCATTATCCCATGCACCGCCAGCATTAGCCATCAGGATTGCAACCAGTACGCCGGAAGCCAGAGAGCCGCCAATCAGACCGCCCAGAGCTTCAGTACCGAACAGGAAGCCAACCAGCAGAGGAGCAACGATAGCGATAACACCAGGCATAATCATCTCGTGCAGAGCAGCTGCGGTGGAGATGTCTACGCATTTTTGGTAGTCAGCTTTAGCTTTGCCTTCCAGCAGGCCGGGAATTTCGTGGAATTGACGACGAACTTCCTCGATCATCTGGTAAGCAGCTTTACCAACAGATTCCATGGTCATAGCACCGAATACGAACGGCAGGGTTGCACCGATGAACAGACCGATCAGGGTTACAGGGTTCAGCAGGTCGATTGCTTTCAGGCCTACAGTGTGTGCATAAGCAGAGAACAGAGCCAGAGCAGTCAGAGCAGCAGAACCGATAGCGAAGCCTTTACCGATAGCAGCGGTGGTGTTACCAACGGAGTCCAGAGTATCGGTGATTTCACGTACTTCAGGAGGCAGCTCGGACATTTCTGCGATACCACCAGCGTTATCAGCGATAGGACCATAAGCGTCAACTGCTACGGTCAGACCGGTGGTGGACAGCATGCCAACTGCAGCCAGGGAGATACCGAACAGGCCCATGCCTGCATCTTTAGCACCGCCCATGGTGAAGAATGCCAGGATTACACCGATGCAGATGAAAATCATCGGCAGGAAGGTGGAATACATGCCAACAGCCAGACCGGAGATGATGGTGGTTGCCGGACCGGTTTCGGATTGCTCAGCAATCTTCTTAACGGAAGCATAATCAGCAGAGGTGTAGATTTCGGTGATTTTACCGATTAACAGACCAACTACCAGACCGGAAGCAATAGCTACGAATGCAGCAGTGTTACCGAAGATGGAAGTGGACAGGTAGTAAGCAGCAGCAATTACGATTACGCCGCCAACATAGGTACCATGGTTCAGAGCAGCCTGCGGGTTGGTGGATTTGCTGCTACGAGCATAGAATACACCGATCAGGGAAGCAATGATACCAGCGAAAGCCAGCTCGAATACGAACATAATGCCTTCACCGCCAGGATATGCAACAGCACCCAGAGTAATAGCGGAGATGATAGCACCTACATAGGATTCGAACAAGTCAGCGCCCATGCCTGCAACGTCGCCTACGTTATCGCCTACGTTATCAGCGATGGTAGCCGGGTTACGCGGATCATCTTCAGGCAAACCTTCTTCTACTTTACCTACCAGGTCAGCGCCAACGTCAGCAGCTTTGGTGTAGATACCGCCGCCAACACGAGCGAACAATGCAATGGAGCTTGCGCCCAGACCGAAGCCGGTAACGATATCAATGTTGCCGAACAGCATGTAAGCAGCAGCAACACCAACGATACCCAGACCAACTACGCCCAGACCCATAACAGCACCGCCGGAGAAAGCAATTTTCAGAGCTTCCGGCATGCCGCCATGTTGAGCAGCTGCAGCAGTACGAACGTTAGCTTTGGTAGCAACGGTCATGCCGATGTAGCCTGCACATACGGAGAATACTGCACCTGCAACGAAGCATACTGCAGTAAGCGGAGATAAGAACATAGAAATTACGATAGCAACAACGATTACGAAAGCAGACAGTGCTTTGTATTCGCGGAACAGGAACGCCATAGCGCCCTCGTGGATGTAACCGGCAATTTCCTGCATACGTGCTGTACCAGCAGGAGCCTTACCGATTGCGCTGCTCAGCATCAGTGCAACTGCGAGTGCAATGAGGCCGACAACAATGGAGATCATTAAGAAATTCAAGACCCAAACCCCTTTCTTTTTATAAAAAAATTTAAAATTTTAAGAGTGCGGTTGCACTCTTGGTAACATGATGAGTGCGGAAAACAGGAAAATCCCGTCTGCCTTAAGCGTTGATTTTTGCCAGCGCCAATGTAATAACAGCAAATGCAACACCTAAATAAATCGTAGCCTTCGCCATGAGTGTATCCAGATCATTGCCCTTGCCAAAAAAAGCACCGTCACTGCCGCCGAAAGTACTGCCCATACCGCCGCCTTTTCCGGACTGCAGCAGAACTGCGCCAATGAGTGCTATGCAAACGATAACTTCAAGAACCATCAAGACAGTTTCAATCACAGAGCTTACCTCCTCATATTTTTGTACCATAGTATTTTACCATAAAAGGCGTACTCTTACAATCTACTTTTGCAAAATATTTTACAAAAACGCCCTAAATAAAGAAAAAGGTGAGAGTCAGCGCTCTCACCTCATCTTTTACAGCAAACAAGAAAGCTTTTTCTGCTTATTTTTTAATGTTGTAGAAAACCTTCATGCCGTTATATTTTGCAGCCTTGCCGAGATCCTCTTCGATACGCAGCAGCTGGTTGTATTTGGCAACACGGTCGGTACGTGCCGGAGCACCGGTCTTAATCTGGCCTGCGTTTACAGCAACAGCAATATCTGCCAGAGTGGTGTCTTCGGTTTCACCGCTGCGGTGAGAGATGATGCAGGTATAGCCTGCGCGTTTTGCGGTTTCGATAGCATTGAAGGTTTCGGTTAAGGTACCGATTTGGTTTACCTTAATCAGAATAGCGTTTGCTACGCCCTTTTCAATGCCCTGAACCAGACGCTCTTCGTTGGTAACAAACAGGTCGTCGCCAACCAGCTGAACTTTTTTGCCCAGCTTTTTGGTGAGCTTCTTCCAGCCGTCCCAGTCATCCTCTGCCATACCATCTTCGATGGAGATAATAGGATATTTCTCGCACAGTCCTGCCAGATAATCAACCATTTCTTCGCTGGTCATTTCTACGCCTTCGCCGGTCATTTTGTATTTGCCGTCTACATAGAATTCGCTGGAAGCAACGTCCATTGCCATAACGATGTCTTTACCGGGTTTATATCCTGCACGCTCGGTTGCTTCGAGAATAACCTCGATAGCATCTGCATTGCATTTCAGGTTCGGTGCAAAACCGCCTTCATCACCCAGAGCGGTGCTCAGACCTTTTTCCTTCAGCAGTGCCTTCAGGTTATGATAAATCTCAGCGTTCATGCGCAGTGCTTCGCTGAAGGATTTAGCGCCAACCGGCATAATCATGAATTCCTGAATATCAACGTTGTTGTCTGCATGCTCGCCGCCGTTTAAGATGTTCATCATCGGAACAGGCAGCTCTTTGGCAGCAACACCGCCTAAGTACAGGTACAGCGGCAGGCCTACGGAAGCAGCGGCAGCCTTAGCTACAGCCATGGAAACGCCGAGGATAGCGTTAGCGCCGAGGCGTCCTTTGTTCGGAGTGCCGTCCAGACGAACCAGCAGCTCATCAATTTCGGTTTGGCGGGTTGCGTCCAAGCCGATAATTGCTTCGGCAATAATGTCGTTAACATTATCAACTGCTTTAGTAACGCCCTTGCCCAGGTAACGCTCTTTGTCGCCGTCACGCAGCTCTACAGCTTCGTGTACGCCGGTAGATGCGCCAGAAGGAACAGCAGCGCGTCCCATTGCGCCGTCTTCCAGGCATACTTCAACTTCTACGGTCGGATTGCCGCGGGAATCCAGAATCTCGCGAGCGTAAACTTCAGTAATCATTGCCATTTCTTATCACCTCATGATTAGTCTATCAAAGTTTTACCTGTCATAGCGGCAGGCTGTTTAATATTAAGCAGCTGCAGCAGCGTCGGCGCAATATCAGCCAAAATGCCGTTATGCAGCTTATGCTGCTCCTTGCTTACTAAAATAAACGGTACAGGGTTTGTAGTGTGCGCAGTATTCGGCGAACCATCGCTTTCGGCCATCTTCTCCAAGTTTCCGTGATCCGCGGTAATGCACACGCTGCCGCCCAAGGACAGCACCTTGCGTACAATACGGCCGGCACAGTCATCCACCTTTTCCATAGCGGTAATCGCAGCACTGAGCACACCGGTATGGCCAACCATATCCGGATTTGCAAAGTTCAGGATAATCGCATCAAATTTATCCTTATCCAGCTCTGCCAACAGTGCCTGCGTAACCTCTTCCGCGCTCATTTCCGGCTGCAAATCGTAGGTTGCAACCTTCGGCGAAGGAATCAGAATACGCTCCTCATTAGCATTCGGAGCTTCTACACCACCGTTGAAGAAGAAGGTTACATGCGCATATTTTTCGGTTTCCGCAATGCGCAGCTGGTGCAGTCCATGTTGTGCCAACACCTCACCCAAGGTATCCTTAATCTCCTCCGGAGGAAAGGCTACCGGTGCGGTAATGGTTGCATCATACTGCGTCATGCACACATAATTTACAGGGCGTGCGCCCTCGGGACGTTCAAAATACGGGAAGTCCTCATCATGCAACGCACGGGTAATTTCACGCGCTCTGTCAGGACGGAAGTTGAAGAAAATCACACCATCACCGGCAGTGATTTTGCCATCTACGCCGTCAACAGTGAAGGGTTCAACAAACTCATCCGTTACGCCTGCGGCATAGGATGCCTCTACGCCGGCAGCAGCGCTTGCAGCTTTGCCGCCCTCGCCCAGCACCAGCGCCTTATAGGCACGCTCCACGCGCTCCCAGCGCTTGTCGCGGTCCATTGCGTAATAGCGTCCGCTGACGGTAGCAATCTTGCCTACGCCAATCTGCGCCATACCATCTTCCAGCTCATGGATATATTCCAGCGCTGTTTTCGGGCCGACATCACGTCCGTCGAGGAAAGCATGCACATAAATCTTAGTCAGGCCTTTAACCTTCGCCATGCATATAAGTGCCAGAAGATGCTCAATGTGGCTATGGACGCCGCCGTCGGATAACAGTCCCAGAAGATGCAGTGCCTTGCCTGCCTGCTTCGTTTCGTCCATCACCCTGCTGAGCTCTTTGTTCTTATACAAATCGCCATCCTCAATTGCCTTGTCAATGCGCGTAAGGCTCTGGTAAATAATGCGGCCGGCACCTATATTCAGGTGACCTACCTCGGAATTGCCGATTTGGCCTGAGGGCAGACCAACAGCCTTGCCGCTGGCTTCCAAGGTTGTATGAGGATAATTTGCAAAATAACTGTCCAGGTTAGGAGTTTTGGCCATAGCCGCAGCGTTTGTTTTATCTGCGGGAGCAATGCCCCAACCATCAAGAATCATTAGTAAAACTGGTTTTTTCATTATCAAATTCCTAAAGACGAAGGAGAAAGCAACAGGTGCTTTCTCCGAGGTCTTATTAAAAGCTTCTTACGATTGCGGCAAAGGTGTCAGCCTTCAGGCTTGCACCGCCTACCAGCACACCGTCAATACCGCTGAGGTTGAAGGAAGCAGCGTTCTTTTCATTAACACTGCCGCCGTAAAGAATACGAACCTTGCGGGCAATATCAGGTGTAAAGATTTTGCCTATTTTTTCACGAATCAGAGTGCATACTTCCAAAGCATCCTCCGGAGTAGCAGCCTTACCGCTGCCGATAGCCCAGATAGGCTCATAAGCAACAACAAGGTTTTCTGCATCCTCTGCAGAAATTACACGCAGAGCGCTCTTCAGCTGCATATTGATTTTGCGGGCAGTTTTGCCTGCTTCACGCTCAGCCAGATTTTCACCAACGCACAGCATCGGCTTCAGACCGTTGCGGTAAGCGGCAATAATCTTGCTGGCAACAATTTTTTCGTTCTCACCGAAAATGGTGCGGCGTTCGCTGTGACCAACGAGAACATATTCAGCGCAAATATCGGCAATCATCGCACCGGAAACAGCGCCGGTGAAGGCACCCTTATCTTCCCAATGCAAATCCTGTGCGCCGTAGCCTACGTGCTTGCCGTCGATGGCATCCGCAACAGTTTCCAGTGCGGTGAACGGCGGGAAAATAACAACCTCGTTCAAGGTACCGTTAGTTTCCATAACAATATCCTCAGCAAGCTCTACAGCCTCGCTTACGGTTTTGTGCATCTTCCAGTTGCCGGCAATCATTTTGCGACGCAGGTCATCCAGCGCAGCAACGCCGGGCAGTACCTTGCCTTCCAGATATTCCAGAGAAGCACCGCCACCGGTGGAAATGTGGGTAATGCGTTTAGCCAAGCCCAGCTTTTCGATAGCAGCAACGCTGTCGCCGCCGCCGACAATGCTGGTAGCATGGCTCTTAGCTACAGCCTTCGCTACAGCCTCGGTACCCTTGCAGAATGCATCCATTTCAAAAACGCCCATAGGTCCGTTCCAGACAATCATCTTAGCGTCAGCCAGAGCTTCGGCATACGCCTTGCTGGTTTCCGCACCGATATCCAGAGCCATATAAGCCTGATTCAGGTTTTTCACCTTTTCGGTTACATGCTCAGCGTCGGGAGCAAATGCAGCAGCCATTACCAAATCAGTAGGCAGCAGCATATTTACTTTATTTTTCTTAGCCTTAGCCAGAAGCTCTTTAGCCAGGTCCAGCTTATCCTCTTCTACCAGGGACTTGCCCATTTTGTAGCCCTGTGCAGCCAGGAAGGTGTTAGCCATACCACCGCCGATGAGCAGGGTATCAACCTTATCAAGCAGGTTGCTGATAACGCCGATTTTGTCGCTTACCTTAGCACCGCCGATGATAGCAACGAAAGGATGTAGCGGGTTGGTTACAGCCTGACCTACATATTGGATTTCCTTTTCCAGCAGGAAGCCTGCAGCTGCAGGCAGGAAGTGGGTTACGCCTTCTACAGAAGCATGTGCGCGGTGAGATACACCGAAGCCGTCATTGACATACAAATCTGCCAAAGAAGCCAGCTTCTCAGCAAAATCCATATCGTTCTTTTCCTCTTCCTTATGGAAACGCAGGTTTTCCAGCAGCAGGATGTGGCCCGGTTTCAGCTTGCTGGCAGCAGCCTGCGCAGCCTCGCCTACGCAGTCCGGAGCAAACAGAATCTTTTTGCCCAGCAGCTTGCCCAAATGCTTAGCTACGGGAGCCAAAGACAATTCCGGCTTAACCTGTCCTTTAGGACGGCCGAGATGTGCCATTAAAATAACGGCAGCCTTTTGCTCCAGCAGATATTGAATGGTCGGCAGAGATGCGGTGATACGGGTATCATCGGTAATCTCGCCTTTATCATTCAGAGGAACGTTAAAATCTACGCGTACCAGTACTTTTTTACCGGCAACGTCTAAATCACGTACAGTTTTTTTATCCACGAATAAGAATCTCCTTTATTACAGACCTTTTTTAGCAATATAAGCAGCCAGGTCAACTACGCGGTTGGAATAACCCCATTCGTTGTCGTACCAGCTTACAACCTTAGCCATGCGAGGACCAACCATCATGGTGGACAGGCCGTCGATAATGGAGCTCAGCGGGCAACCGTTGTAATCGCGGGATACCAGCGGTTCGTCGCTGTAGCCCATAATACCTTTGAGTTCGCCTTCAGCAGCTTCCTTCAGCACTGCGTTGATTTCTTCGGCAGTGGTGTCTTTTTGCAGCAGTACAGTCAGGTCGGTGATGGAAACGTTCGGAGTCGGAACGCGCATTGCGAAGCCGTTCAGTTTACCTTTCAGTTCCGGCAGAACCAGAGCAACTGCTTTTGCAGCACCGGTAGTGGTCGGGATGATGGAGCAAGCAGCAGCGCGAGCACGGCGCAGGTCTTTATGCGGCAGGTCCAGGATTCTCTGGTCATTGGTGTAGGAGTGGACAGTGGTCATCAGACCGCTTTCAATACCAAATTTGTTCAGCAATACTTTGGTGAACGGAGCCAGGCAGTTGGTGGTGCAGGAAGCGTTGGAAATGATGTTGTGTTTTGCAGGATCATATTTGTCTTCGTTAACACCCATAACGATGGTAATATCTTCGCCTTTTGCAGGAGCGGAGATGATAACCTTTTTAACAGTGTCATGCAGATGAGCTCCAGCCTTTGCAGCTTCGGTGAAACGGCCGGTGGATTCTACAACAATTTCAGCACCGGCTTCGCCCCAAGGAATCTGTGCAGGATCCAAGCAAGCGAATACTTCGATTTTGCGGTCGTCAACAATAATATAGTTGCCTTCAATGCTGACTTCATGGTTGAAAGTGCCATGGATAGAGTCATATTTCAACAGGTGAGCCAAAGCGGTGATGTCGCCAGGGTCGTTGACAGCAACAATTTCCACCTCAGGATTGTTGAATGCTACACGGAAAACCTCGCGGCCGATACGGCCAAAACCATTAATACCTACTTTTGTCATAATAATTTCCTCCTTAATTTTAAGAGAATCTAAATTTTGCACAAATGTGCTTAGTAACAAATTAATAAAGAGCTGTTTTCTGTTTATTGCTCCTTGGCCATTTTGAGAATCTCATGTGCTGCGGCCTCATCGGTAATCAAAATATCCTGTCTGGAAGCACGGATAACCGATAAAATTGCTGCCGCCTTCGATTTACCTCCGGCAATACCGATAATGGTGCCGATGTGCTGCAAATCCTGTAGCATCAGGCCGGCATTATTAGTCATATAAACCTGTCTGCCGTCTAAAGCACAGTACTGACCAAATGCCTCGCCTACAGCACCGTCTGCCTCCAGCTTGGCAATTACCTCGCTGCCTAAGCGTCTGTGTCTTGCCATAACACTGGCACGGCCTACACCGTGGACAAGAATGTCCGCCTGCTTGATAATATCAACGACAGCGCGCACACCGATATCCTCTTTAAGAATACTGTTTAAGATATCCTCGCTTACACAGTCGGGAACGTAAAGCTGACGGTATGATGCTCCGAGCTTTTGCGCCAGGACAGTTGCAATCGTATTGGCCTGCAGTTCTACATTATCACCCAAGCCGCCGCGTGCCGGTACAACCACCGTATTAGGCTGGGAGCCGGAAACATTGGCTGCCATCGCTGCCATAGTAGTTCCGCCGCTGACAGCAACTATATGCTTATTGCCATCGCTCAGCAGCTTGCTGAGAATATGTGCTGCAGTACGGCCGATTTCGCGTTTGACAACATCCTCTTGGTCCGAATCACCGGGAAGAATGACAACCTTGCCAATCTTCAGTGTATCACTGAGAGTACTTTCCAAAAATGAAATATCCTGCAGCTTGCGTACATAATCCGCCAGCTCCTTAAGAATATCCGCACCCTCATCAGTCACGCTCATGCCGCTGGAGGAAAAATCCAGCAGGCCGCTTTTCTTGAGAAAATCAACCTGAGCACGCAGCACTCTTTCGCTGAGTCCCAGTCTTGCAGCCAGAGCACGTCGGCCTATCGGCGCTTCGTGGCTCACCTGACGCAGAATCTGGTAACGCTGTACGAGCAGATCTGTCAGCTCCGGTACAATTTTCTTTTGCAGATTAATAATACTATCCATAACCAGTTACATCCCTTGACGCGTTTTGTCCCTCGTGGTACTTTTCGTGTCCCACGGATTCAATACAAATAAGTGAATTATTTGTCTATAGCTCATTATAGCATACTCTAATTGATAAATAAAGTGCTGTATTAGTGTTTATTGAAAAAAATTTATAAAAAACGTTCTTTGATTAGCCATCGCTAACTTACGCTGTCTAAAAATAGTTTTTATCCGCTGAATTCTTCGCTGGGAGCAAAAAAAGAGCTGCCGCATTACGCAACAGCTCAAAATTTTTTTATCTGTTATTAACTGTTTCGGGATACATATCATGCATGAAAAGACGCTTCTTTGCAGCCTGCTCCCATTCGGTTCCCGGCTTGCCGTAGTTGGCATACGGATCAATGGACAGACCGCCGCGCGGCAGGAATTTGCCCCAAACTTCAATATACTTAGGCTCCATCAGTTTGATAAGATCCTTCATAATGATATTTACGCAGTCTTCATGGAAATCACCGTGATTACGGAAGCTGAACAGGTACAGCTTCAGAGATTTGCTTTCCACCAGACGTTCGTCCGGCACATAGGAAATATAGATAGTCGCAAAATCAGGCTGTCCCGTCATCGGACAAAGGCTGGTGAATTCCGGGCAATTAAATTTAACCCAGTAATCATTTTGCGGGTGCTTATTTGGGAAAGATTCCAAAACCTCCGGCGCATAATCGCTTTTATAAGCAGTTTTATTGCCTAACAGGCTTACGCCCTGCAATTCTTCTTTACTTCTGCCACTTGTCATTATTGCTTACCTCCATCAAATGCAAACAGCTTGCCTGCTCCCACACGTTCCAAAGCGGTAACCAGCATTACACTCGCAATACCGCAGATGCACTGACCAATCAGCAGACTGCTTGCCAGTACCAGATACGGAATATCCAGCAGTACGCTCAGCCATACAGGAACACCAAGTCCTGGTACAAAGGTCACTGCTGCCCAGATAATCCAGTTGCCGCAGCCACGACGCTTAGCCAAAACAATAATACCGGTTGTTACAATACCTACAATAAAGCCGCCGATAATATCCGGCAGACCAAGACCGCCCATCACCGTATTGCTGACAACGTTTGCCAAGCCAAACGGTAAAATCAAAAACGGGAAAATAGCGCTCAGACCATACAGCGCAGTAGCAATACGAATCTGATACTGACCAAAGGCAAAGCTCTGGGTGCACATCATCACAACAATATATAATGCAATGCATAATGCGGAAAATACTAATTTTTGGTTACTTAAACTCTTCATTATCCTTACCTCCTTCAAACCTCTGCTAAGGGATCAACAACACCGTTGGCAGCAAAGGCTGCCTCGCGGTCAATACAGGTGCCGCACTTATGACAAGGCTTTTCGCCGCCGTCATAACAGCTCCAGGTCAGCTCATAGGGAACACCTAAGCGCAAGCCCTCAGCAACGATATCCTTCTTCGTTTTATCAACAAAGGGAGCAACCAGACGCACCTTACGACCGCTTCCCAAATATACTGCCAAATTCATCGACTCGTTAAATTCAACACTGCAATCGGGATATGCATTGCCTGCAGCATCATCGGCATGGGGACCGTAGTAAATCTCATTGCATTCATATTCCAAGGCAATGCTTGCCGCAGCAGACAGGAACAAGCCATTGCGGAACGGCACATAAGTGCTTACAGGCTCACCCCTGCTTTCCTTCAGCTGCTCAGCATAAGATGCGTGCGGAACACTTTCTTCCGAGCCCTGCAGCAGAGAGCATTTGCTGTGTGCAAAAATCTTTGACAAATCCATATGCAGCAGCTCTACATGATAATAATCGGCAATAGCCTGCGCTGCTGTAAGCTCCTTGGCATGCTTCTGACCATAGGACATCGACAAGGCCAGAACATTATCACCGTATTTTTCTTTTGCCAGTGCCAGACAGGTTGAGCTGTCTACGCCACCGCTTAATAATACCAAAACCTTCATTTTTTCCTCCCAATTAATGAGCGGGCAAAGTTCATAAAATATAAAAGGATTCCGTCCGCTACAGACGAAATCCTTGCATACATAAAAAATACCGGCCGGCGCCAGTACATCGCCCGTAGTTTTATTTATAGACAGGATGGTTACGAACTGTCTGTTATGAACTTCTAGGATATTATACAGCATATCGCTTTATTTGTCCAGTATAAGAAAATAGCATAATCAAAAACAGACACCGCCAACACACTTAAAGTATGTCGAGGTGTCTGTCTTAAAAGCGTTGCAGCTTATATCTTGTTATTTAGACAATAGCTTTATCAGGCTTTACGAAGAACCAGGCAATAGCACCGCAGATACCGGTTACAGCAGTTGCTGCCAAAGCAGCCTGCCAGCCATAGTTAGTTGCAAACCAGGCAGTAACGGTCGGAGCCAGTACGCCGCCGATATTGCCCCAGAAGTTCATCCAGCCGGATACAGAACCGGCAAATTTACCGCCCATGGTGATTACGCTGGACCAGGAAGCACTCATGGTCAGACCGAGGGAACCTAAGGATACGGAAAGCCAGAGAACATTCATCATCGGATCGGCTGTACGGGTGGAAATGTACAACGCACCGGCACAAAGAAGAATACCTGCTGCACCGGTTGCAGTCTTAACCATATTCTGAGACATGCCGCTGCGCAGCAGTTTATCGGAATAGTGACCGCAAAGAGTAACCACAGCCATCAAAGAAATCCAGGGAGCAGCAGCCCAAATACCCATTTTAGCTAAGGAGAATTTGTGCACCTCCATGAGGTACATCGGCAGCCATGCCAGGAATACGTACATGATATAGTCGGTAATCAGAAATTGAATGCCCAAAGCCCAGAATTGGGTAGAACGCAACAGCTTGCCCCACGGAGCAATCTGTTTTTCACCGGTTGCTTCCACACGGCCTTCGTTGATGTGAGCCAACTCTGCTTCATTAACGTAAGGACTGTCCTTAGGATCATCAGTAACATATTTATGCCAAGCCCAAGCCAAGAGCAGACCAACTACACCGAAGCTGAGGAATACATGATGCCAGCCAAAGGTTGTCATCAGCCATACTACAACAGCAGGACCAACTACAGGACCAAAGAAACAGCCATTAAGAATAAAGGAGCTTGCCTTGCCCTTTTCGTCTTTATTAAACCATTTGTGCTCAGCCATTGCGAACGCAGGATAAATAGGTGCTTCGCCCAAGCCAAACATCAAACGTACAATTGCAAAGGTATACTTACCGCTTGCTATAGCGGTTAAAGCAGTAAAAACAGACCACCATGCGCAGGCAATAGAACCGGTAAAGCGATGGCCGAATTTCTCGGCAACCATGCCGCCGGGAACCTGCATCAAAGCATAACCAGCGAAAAAGAAGGATTGAATAAGGCCCATATCAATTTTAGTAAAGCCAAATTCCTTCATAATTACGGGTGTTGCAACAGAAAGGTTAACGCGGTCCATGTAGGATACAAAGCTGATAGCAAAGATCAGCCACGCTACCTTCCATCTGAAGTTTGTCATTTTCATAGTTTTCTTTCCCTTCATAAAAAACAAATTCTGTTCTTTTATATATATTCTGTCGAACAGTTAACAATAATGATACTATTTCTTCTCAAAACTGTCAATATTTTTCGTTCATTTAATTTTTGCGAATATTCGTCCACTGTATAAGGAGTTTTGAATTTTTATAGAAAGGAAGAGAAGAATATGCGTCGTAAATGTAGTATGTAGTATATTGTAGAAAGGCGCATCCAAGAAGTATGTCGGCAGAACGATGTTGGTAGATATAGAAAGAATGTAAATAGAGCGAGATGTATATCGTGCAAGGAATAGCAATTTCAGCGAATAAGTGTCCTGATCACATGCGGGCGCATCTATCATTGCTCATGCTGATTGACTGTCACACATAGAACTCTGGTAAATCGAGCGAGAGGTATATCGTGTAGGGAATAGCAATTTTAGCAAATAAGCATTTGGAACCATAGAAGTGTCGCAATTGTTTGAGCGCTAAACTTAACTTATATTGAAGAATTTTTTAGCTTCGCGCGAGTTTTGCGGCACTTCGTCCTGGTTCCATGCGAAATTTGCGTTGTGCCCTTTGGGCACTGGAAAATTGCTCCTGACCGGAACGATATATCTCTCGCGAATAGAGAAAATAAGGTAGAAAGCCTGACACATGCTTGCGCGTCGCTTTGCTCCTTCAAGCATGGCTATCTATCCCTCCAAAAATACTCCCTGCAGCAATACT
>ERZ1035006.604-NODE-604-length-27563-cov-11.832049_pt1 | contig 27563 bp, 22 predicted proteins | sample MGYA00520694_ERZ1035006 | MGnify/ENA primary metagenome ERZ1035006 (study PRJEB33766, sample SAMN09781746) | gut metagenome | biome: gut microbiome | host: Homo sapiens | place: Madagascar | study: EMG produced TPA metagenomics assembly of the PRJNA485056 data... | reverse complement strand
TAGCGAGAGGGGGATTCGAACCCTCGACACCGCGGGTATGAACCGCGTGCTCTAGCCAACTGAGCTATCTCGCCATATTTATTTCATAAGTATGGGGCCTATAGGGCTCGAACCTATGACCCTCTGCTTGTAAGGCAGATGCTCTCCCAGCTGAGCTAAGACCCCATATACAACCTGCAAAAAATACTTTACTATCTCTTCCGCAGCTCGCTTTGCTATTATACTATCAACTGTCGCAAAATGTCAACAACTTTTTTAAAAAAAATTAAAAAAATTTTCAGAGTCATGAAATCCTGAAAACAGGTCCTTATTTGCAGATAAAATCTTAAAAACAGGCAACTTAGGTTCTTCCATAATTGAAAAGTAGTGCTATACTGTAACTGTAAAGAAAAAGAAGCAGACAAACCATACCGAATACCTGCAGAGAAAACAAATGAAAAAACGGCAGCGTGTTCGTATAATCTCCATAAACGAAAAGGGTTACGAGAGCCAGGAGATTATAATTGCGTCCGGCAAAAGAGAATAAGAAATGGTAGCCGGCGATACCAGAAGAAGTTTCCCTCAAAATGTGACGTATTTCAGAGAAGGCATTGGGGGAATAGGATTCACTTGAAAAGGAGAAGATGGTATGAAGATTTTAGATTCCAAATTTATGAAGGGCTTTATCAAAATGGCAGACGATGGTTTCCAGCAGGGCTGGCATGAGAGAAACGGCGGAAACTTAAGTTATCGTCTGAAAGCAGAAGAAGTGGAGATGATCCGCCCACGTTTAAATATGCCAGGAGAATGGCAGCCGATCGGTACCGAGGTACCGGGACTTGCTGGCGAGTTTTTCCTTGTAACAGGAAGCGGCAAATATTTCCGTAACATTGCAGTAGATCCGGAAGCCTGCCTTGCTATCATCGAGCTTGACGACAAGGGAGTAAACTACAGGATTCGCTGGGGGCTTGTAGAAGGCGGCCGTCCTACCAGCGAGCTTCCAACTCATCTTATGAACCATGAGGTAAAGAAAAAGCTGACAAACGGCAGACACCGTGTTATCTACCATGCACACACAACAAACACCATTGCCCTTACCTTTGTACTTCCACTGGATGACAAGGTATTTACAAGAGAGCTTTGGGAATCTGCAACAGAGTGTCCAGTTGTATTCCCAGACGGTGTTGGCGTAGTAGGCTGGATGGTACCAGGCGGAAGAGAAATCGCAGTAAAAACAGCGGAGCTGATGAAGAAATATGACGTTGTCATCTGGGCACATCACGGAATGTTCTGCTCCGGTGAGGATTTTGACCTGACCTTTGGACTTCTCCACACCGTAGAGAAATCCGCTGAAATTCTGGTAAAAGTAATGTCCATGGCTCCAAGAAAGCTCCAGACTATTACCCCAGACGATTTCAGAGCTGTAGCAAAAGACTTCCACGTAACCCTGCCAGAGGAATTTCTCTACGAAAAAGAACAGTAAAACCCTTAAATTCTCAAGACCTGCCTCCAAGCACGGAAACTGCCTGGCAGGTCTTTTTTTGTTGGCAGGGATAATTTGCCAGAGTGTGTTTGGAAAACATTATCTCTAATTAAAAAGAAGAGGTTGAATATGTGAATGCAGTGTCCGTATCAGATTGGAAAGATCATCGAAAAAAGTGCTTGACAATTTGCACAGTACATGGTATTTTATTTAAAAATTTAATTCAACAGATTAAACCGATGAAGCGGAGATAAAAACATTCATGCACCCACAGAGAGTCCGGGAGGCTGAGAGCCGGATGGTAACGCAGTTTGTTAAATGGGCCGCTGAGGGCACATGGAAAGGCAGAATAGAAGAACCACAGTATTTGCACAGGGTTTTGATATGCCGAGTATGATGTGACGTAAGACATACGTCAGTTGTCAGGAGTATGATAGTATTCCGATAAGAGCATGATAGAAGATCGTGAAGCAAGGTGGCACCGCGGGAAGTATACTATGACCCGTCCTTGACAGAAACAAAGGAGTTCTGTCTGGGACGGGTCTTTCTTATTGCATAAAAGCCCTCCAGGCAGGAGCCAGAAGTGGCAGGAGGAATTATATCGCTGGAGCAGCCAACCCGGGCGGAGAATCCTGCGAGAGGTATTTTTCTTGAAGAACCAACGAGCCGGCAAGGCAACAGGAAAAAATAACGGAGGTGTTTTATGTATTCGACATTTGAGACAATCAGCAAACTTGCAGCAGCCGGAACCTATAAAAGAATCCCTGTATGCAAAGAATTATATGCAGACCGCTATACACCTGTGGAAATGATGAGAATTCTTCACAATGCAAGCCATCACTGTTATCTGCTGGAAAGTGCCAGCCAGAACGAAGTGTGGGGCCGTTACTCTTTCCTGGGATATGATTCGTCCATGGAAATCACCTGCACAGATGGACACCTGAGAATCCGCACCACCGATCCAGAGAAGACAGATGGAAAAAACCAGGAAACCTTTCAGGAGGTGAAACATCCCGGAGATGCCATCCGTAAGATCATTGAGAAATACAAAAGCCCGGTAATGGAAAATATGCCAGCCTTTACCGGTGGCCTGGTGGGCTACTTTTCCTATGATTACATCAAATACAGCGAGCCAAAGCTGAAGCTGACAGACAAGGAACAGGAAGATTTCCGGGACTTAGACTTAATGCTTTTTAACGAAGTCATTGCCTTTGACCATTACCGCCAGAAGATACTCCTTATTACCGGTGTGATGACAGAGAATCTGGAAAAATCTTACCAGAATGCCCAGAAGAAGCTGGAAGAAATGGCAGCCCTGATCAAAAAAGGAGAGAAAAAGACTTTTCCACCAATCCAGCTGAAATCAGAGATTTCTCCACAGTTTCCAAAGGAAAAATACTGTGGCATGGTGGAAAAAGCAAAACATTATATCAAAGAGGGGGATATTTTCCAGGTGGTATTATCCAACCCCATGCGGGCAAAAGCCAGCGGCAGTCTCTTTGATACCTACCGTGTTCTAAGAGCCACCAATCCCTCTCCCTATATGTTCTACTTCTCCAGTGATGACATTGAAATCGCCGGAGCTTCTCCGGAGACACTGGTAAAGCTGGAGCACGGAAAGCTGAGCACCTTCCCCCTTGCAGGAACAAGGCCAAGAGGAAAGATACCAGAGGAAGACAAAGCACTGGGAAAAGACCTTCTTCAGGATGAAAAAGAGCTGGCAGAGCACAATATGCTGGTAGACCTTGGCAGAAACGATATTGGAAAAATCAGCGAGCTTGGAACGGTAAAAGTAGAAAAATATTTAACCGTAGAGCGTTATTCCTGTGTGATGCATTTGGGCTCCACCGTAACCGGAACCATAAAAGAAGGCAAGGATGCCATAGACGCAGTAGATGCGATCTTACCGGCAGGAACCCTGTCAGGAGCACCGAAATTCAGAGCCTGCCAGATCATTCAGGAGCTGGAGCAGAGCAAACGTGGAATATACGGTGGCGCCATCGGCTATGTGGATTTCACCGGAAACCTGGATGTGTGCATTGCGATCCGCCTGGTTTATAAAAAGAAAGAGGAAATCTGCATCCGCTCCGGAGCCGGAATCGTGGCAGACAGTGTACCGGAAAAAGAATTTGAAGAATGCCAGAACAAGGCAAAAGCCGTAGTGAGAGCTATCAGACAGGCAGAGGAGGGATTGGAATGATTTTATTGGTAGATAATTATGATAGCTTTTCCTATAACCTTTATCAGCTTATCGGCTCCGTGGAGCCAGACATCAAAGTCGTGCGAAATGATGAGATTACCATAGAAGAAATCAGAGCCCTGAATCCATCCGCCATCGTCCTTTCCCCAGGACCCGGCAAGCCAGAGGATGCAGGAATCTGTATTCCAGTGATAAAGGCTCTGGCAGGAGAAATCCCCATCCTTGGGGTGTGCCTGGGACACCAGAGCATCTGCGAAGCCTTTGGCGGTGTAGTGACCTATGCAAAAGAGCTGAAGCATGGAAAGCAGGACGACATAATAAGAGAAGGTGACAGTGTCCTGCTAAATGGACTTGCAAAAGTATTCAAAGCAGCCAGATACCATTCCCTGGCCGCCAGAGAGGAAACCCTTCCGGAAGAGCTTCTGATAACCGCCAGATCCGAGGACGGGGAAGTGATGGCAGTAGAACATCGGAGGTACCCGGTATACGGCGTTCAGTTTCATCCGGAATCTGTTATGACACCAGATGGAAAAAAGATGATCGAAAATTTCTTAAATGCCAAGAGATAAAGAATATCGCAATTAGCTTATTTTGCAGGATATTCAATCCAGATTCGGAGGTATCAGCTTGCCGTGGTGCTTTCATCCGGGAAAATTTCCCGCCAGCTGTGACGTACATTTTATAAAAACAACAAATTGCGGCATTGAAGCATAAATCGAGAAGTTCTTGCAGAGAGGAGACCAAAACAATGATCAGAGAAAGCATTATCAAATTATCAAAAAAACAGAACCTTGGATACGAAGAAGCAGAAGCTGTTATGGACGAGATCATGAGCGGAAAGGCAACACCTGTCCAGATGTCAGCCTACCTGACTGCACTTGCACTAAAAGGCGAAACCATTGAGGAGATTACAGCATCCGCAGCTGGTATGCGGGCACACTGCATCAAACTTCTCCATGACATGGATGTCCTGGAAATTGTAGGGACAGGCGGTGACGGCTCCAACTCCTTCAACATTTCCACAACCGCTTCCCTGGTAATCGCAGCTGGAGGAGTTCCTGTGGCAAAGCATGGAAACCGTGCTGCCTCCTCTAAATCAGGAGCAGCAGACGTTCTGGAAGCTCTTGGGGTGAAGATTACCATCCCACCGGAAAAAAGCGAGGAGCTTCTGAAAACCATCGGAATCTGCTTCCTGTTCGCACAGAATTATCACATAGCCATGAAATATGTGGCACCAATCCGAAAAGAGCTGGGAATCCGAACCGTATTCAACATCCTTGGACCACTTAGTAATCCGGCCGGAGCCAACATGGAGCTGATGGGCGTATATGATGAAGCGCTGATACAGCCTCTGGCACAGGTTATGGCAAACCTTGGAGTTACAAGAGGAATGGTAGTATACGGACAGGACAGCCTGGATGAAATCTCCATGAGTGCACCTACCTCTGTATGCGAGATCAAAGACGGCACCTTCACCTCCTACGAGCTGACACCCGAGCAGTTTGGCTACCCCCGCTGTGAAAAAGAAGCACTTCAGGGCGGAACACCACAGGAAAATGCAGCTATCACAAGAGCAATCCTGGAGGGCAGGGAATCAGGGGCAAAGCGCCAGGCAGTATGCCTGAATGCAGGTGCAGCTCTTTTCATTGCCGGAAAAGCAGATACAATGGAAGCTGGCGTAAAAATGGCAGAATCTCTCATTGACAGCGGTGCAGCTCTTAAGAAGCTGGAAGAATTTATGGAAAAGAGCAACGAGGAATAAAGGAAAGGCTGCTATAAGGGGATATAGCAGGCTGAACGAAACAAAACACAGGGGAACGACCATGAGTATATTAAATGAAATCGCAGCACGGACAAAAGAACGGATCGACGAAGAAAAATTTAAAGTCCCATTAAGGGAACTGATCAGCAGGCAGAACAGTGATGCTGCAAAAGCAGCCCAGGAAAAAATCAGCTTTCTGGATGCTTTAAAAAAGCCTGGAATGTCTTATATCTGTGAGGTAAAAAAGGCATCCCCCTCAAAAGGACTGATCGCACCGGACTTTCCTTATCTGTCCATTGCAAGGGAATATGAGGAAGCAGGAGCTTCTGCAATTTCCTGCCTCACAGAGCCCTTTTATTTCCAGGGAGCAGACCGCTACCTTCAGGAAATTGCACAGACCGTGAAGCTTCCTGTGCTGAGAAAGGATTTTACCGTAGATGAATATATGATTTATCAGGCAAAAGCAATGGGAGCCTCCGCAGTACTTCTGATCTGTGCCATTCTGGACAATGCCCGGCTGAAGGCCTTTGGAGAGCTGGCCAGGGAACTGAAGCTGGATACATTGGTGGAGGCACATGACGAATGGGAAACCGACAGAGCCCTGAATTTGGGAGCGAAAATCATTGGAGTGAACAACCGGAATCTCCACGATTTCACTGTGGATATGGGAAACAGCATCCGTCTTCGCAGCATGGCTCCGGCGGATACGGTGTTTGTATCAGAAAGTGGAATCAAAACAGCTGAGGATATCCAGCTTTTACAGAAAAATAAAGTAGACGCAGTGCTTATCGGCGAAACGCTGATGCGAAGTCCGGATAAGAAAGAAGCATTGAAGAAGCTTAACCGAAATTGTGTATCTGCTTCAGCTATAGACAAATAGCAAAGCAGATTGAGAAATTCCGCCTGATAGGAGGTTCATAAATGGCAAAATTAAAGATCTGCGGTCTGACCTGTAAAGAGGACATAGATGCAGTAAACGAAGTGAAGCCGGATTTTGCAGGATTTATCCTGGAAGTACCGGGAAAGAGAAGAAGCATTACCGCCCGGCAGGTAAAAGACCTGGTTAAGGGACTGAACAGGGAAATCCTTCCAGTAGGTGTTTTTGTAGATGCACCGCCGGAGCTGCCCATCTCTCTTTTAAGAGATGGCACCCTGTGGGCGGCACAGCTTCACGGAAATGAAGACGAAGATTATATAGAGAAAATACAGAATATGACAGGAAAGCCTGTGATCAAGGCTTTTTCCATTAAAACAGAAGCAGATGTAAAAAGGGCACTGAGAAGTCCGGCAGATTACATTCTTCTGGATCAGGGCAGCGGTGGAACAGGAATCCCCTTTGACTGGTCCCTGGTACCACCGGTGCGCAGGCCATTTTTCCTGGCAGGGGGAATAGGACCGGAAAACCTGCGTCAGGCAGTTGGCACCCTTCATCCATGGGCAGTTGATATGAGCAGCAGCCTGGAAACAGAGGGAAAGAAAGATCCGGCGAAAATCCGCCAGGCAGCAAAAATGCTGAAACAGATCAACACCCTGGAAGCTTACAGAAAAGAAAGAGAAGCGGATTGAGAATGTCCGCTTTACCCTGAGAGAATGAATGTAGAAAGGACACCACGGTTATGTCAAATGGAAGATTTGGAATACACGGAGGCCAATACATTCCAGAAACACTGATGAACGCAGTGATCGAACTGGAAGAGGCATACAACCACTACAAAGATGATCCGGAGTTTAACCGGGAGCTTACAGAGCTGTTAAACGAATACGCAGGCAGACCTTCCCGTCTCTATTATGCCGCCCACATGACAGAAGATCTGGGAGGCGCAAAGGTTTATCTAAAAAGAGAGGATTTGAACCATACCGGCGCCCACAAGATCAATAATGTACTGGGACAGGTGCTTCTTGCAAAGAAAATGGGAAAAACCCGTGTCATTGCAGAGACAGGAGCAGGTCAGCACGGTGTTGCCACAGCCACCGCAGCAGCACTTATGGGAATGGAATGTGAAATATTCATGGGGAAAGAGGATACAGAGCGTCAGGCCTTAAATGTATACAAAATGCGTCTTCTGGGCGCAAAGGTACATCCAGTCACTTCCGGAACTGCCACCTTAAAGGATGCAGTATCCGAAACCATGCGTGAGTGGACCAACCGTATTGCAGACACCCACTATGTACTTGGCTCTGTCATGGGTCCCCATCCTTTCCCCACCATTGTCCGTGATTTCCAGGCAGTTATTTCAAAGGAAATTAAGGAGCAGATGCTGGAAAAGGAAGGAAAGCTTCCGGATGCGGTGCTTGCCTGCGTTGGCGGTGGCTCCAATGCCATCGGAACCTTCTACCACTTTATTGAGGATAAGGAAGTACAGCTCATTGGCTGTGAGGCAGCAGGCCGTGGGGTAAACACAGCCGAGACAGCAGCTACCATTGCCACCGGAAAGCTTGGAATTTTCCATGGAATGAAATCTTATTTCTGCCAGGATGAATATGGACAGATCGCACCGGTATACTCCATCTCCGCAGGCCTTGACTACCCGGGAATCGGACCGGAGCACGCACATCTTTATGATACAGGCCGTGCCCAGTATGTGCCGGTGACAGATGAGGAGGCTGTGGAAGCCTTTGAATATCTTTCCCGTATAGAGGGAATCATTCCTGCCATAGAAAGCGCTCATGCAGTTGCCTATGCGAGAAAAATCGTTCCTGCAATGAGAAAGGATCAGAGCGTTGTAATCACAATTTCCGGCCGTGGAGACAAAGACTGTGCGGCAATCGCAAGATACAGAGGGGAGGATATCCATGAGTAACCGAATTACAGAAGCATTTCAGAAGGGAAAAGCCTTCATACCGTTTATCACTTGCGGAGATCCGTCCCTGGATATTACAGAGCAGCTGGTCTATGCAATGGAAGAGACCGGAGCAGACATCATTGAGCTGGGAATCCCCTTTTCAGATCCTACCGCAGAGGGACCTGTAATTCAGGAGGCAAATGTAAGAGCATTAAGCGGCGGCGTGACAACAGATAAAATTTTTGACATGGTAATAAAAATCCGTGAAAAATCCAACATTCCTATGGTATTTATGACTTACGCAAACGTTGTGTTTTCCTATGGAACAGAGCACTTTGTCCAAAAAGCAGCAGAAATTGGAATGGACGGCCTGATCCTTCCGGATGTGCCTTTTGAGGAAAAGGAAGAATTCGATGTGGTGTGCAAAAAATATGGACTTGACCTGATTTCCCTGATCGCACCCACCTCCCATGAGCGTATCAGCCAGATCGCCGGGGAAGCAAACGGCTTCGTGTACTGCGTTTCCTCTCTGGGAGTCACCGGAACCAGAACGACGATCACTACAGACATTGGAGCAATGGTAAAGCTGGTAAAAGCTGCAAAGGATATTCCCTGCGCTGTTGGATTTGGAATCTCCACACCAGAGCAGGCGAAAAAAATGGCAGCCCAGTCAGACGGCGCTATCGTAGGCTCTGCCATTGTAAAGCTGTGTGCTGTCTATGGGGAAAGCTGTGTTCCTTATGTGCGTGATTATGTAAAATCCATGAAGGCTGCGGTAAAAGAAGCGTAAAGTACACAGCCTCCCTACAAGGATACAGATTGGAAAAAAGAGGGCAAAAACATTGACAATTTGTCCTCTTTTTTTTATAGTATCTAATGTGAATGGAAATGCAATAATGTAAGGTAAATGAAAAAGAGGAATGAAGTTGGAGAAAAAACTGGTATTTATTTTTAACCCCAAAGCAGGGAAAGGAAAAATCAAGGCATCTCTGATGGATATCGTTGACATTTTCAACAAGGGCGGTTACGAAGTCATAATCCGTGCGACACAGGCTCCCAGAGATGCATATGAGCAGACGAAGAAATATGCAGATAAAGTAGATCTGATCGCCTGCAGCGGCGGTGACGGTACCCTGGACGAGGTAGTCACCGGAATTATCGAAACAGGAAGCAAGACTCCTGTAGGTTACATACCGGCAGGAAGTACCAATGATTTTGCAAACAGTCTTTTTATGCCCAAGAATATGCTAGACGCAGCGCAGATGATCATGAGTGAGGAACTGTATCATTGCGATATCGGGAAGTTCAACAGCCAGACCTTCGCTTATGTGGCAGCCTTCGGGCTGTTTACAGACGTTTCCTATGAGACAAGCCAGGATCTGAAGAATATTCTCGGACATCTTGCTTATGTTCTGGAAGGAGCAAAGCGCCTTCTGGATATCAAATCCTACCATATGAAGGTGACAACGGAGAGCGGTGTCATAGAGGACAATTTCATTTACGGCATGATCACCAATTCCAGATCAGTAGGCGGGTTTAAGAACCTGACCAGAAATGTGGATATGAATGATGGTCTTTTTGAAGTTACCCTGATCGTGCAACCCAGGAATCCCATGGAGATGCAGGAAATCGTCCGCAATCTGCTGTCCGGGGAGGATAACACAGATCTCGTCTATACCTTCAAGGCATCGAAGCTTTTGGTGGAGGCAGAAGAGGAAGTGGCATGGACCTTAGACGGTGAGTACGGCGGAAGTCCGAAAACAGTCCAGATCGAGAATTTACATCGGGCATTGAATCTTTATCTGAAAGGCATGAAGTAGAGTTTTATTATTTTTTTGAAAGAAATAAGACCAGAGCCTGTCCGCAAAATCAGTTCTGCAATCTGTATGCTCCACGTTGTGGTACATTCTGCAGAAGGTATTTTATGGGTATGCTCTGGCAAAGTGTGTGAAAACGAGAGGAGAGGAAAAATGGGAGATTATGTTAATGTGAAGGAATTATTTGGATGCGACGTATTCAATGATTCCGTCATGCAGGAACGTCTGCCGAAGAAAGTCTACAAGGAACTGAAGAAAACCATCGAGGAAGGCAAGGAGCTTTCCATGGAGATTGCTGATGTGGTCGCACATGAGATGAAAGAATGGGCCATTGAAAAGGGCGCCACTCATTACAGCCACTGGTTCCAGCCGCTGACAGGCGTAACTGCAGAGAAACATGACGCATTTATCACCGCACCTATGGACAACGGCAAGGTTCTCATGAGCTTTTCCGGAAAAGAGCTGATCAAGGGAGAGCCAGACGCATCCTCCTTCCCTTCCGGCGGCCTTCGCGCTACCTTTGAGGCAAGAGGCTATACAACATGGGACTGCACCTCTCCGGCATTTGTACGCCATGATGCAGCTGGCGGAACCTTATGCATTCCTACCGCATTTTGTTCCTACACAGGCGAGGCTCTGGACCAGAAAACGCCTCTGCTTCGTTCTATGGAAGCCATCAATACACAGTCCCTGCGTCTTCTCAGACTTTTTGGAAATACTACCTCCAAACGGGTAACTCCTTCCGTTGGAGCAGAGCAGGAATATTTCCTGGTTGATAAAGAAAAATATATGCAGAGAAAAGACCTTGTCTACACAGGACGTACCCTTTTCGGAGCAATGCCTCCTAAGGGACAGGAGATGGATGACCATTATTTCGGAACCATCCGTCAGAGAGTTTCTGCATACATGAAAGAGGTAAATGAAGAGTGCTGGAAGCTTGGAGTAACAGCCAAGACTCAGCACAATGAGGTTGCACCGGCACAGCATGAGCTTGCGCCTATCTACGCACCTGTAAATATTGCGGCAGACCACAACCAGATCATGATGCGTATCCTGAAGAAGGTGGCAAGCCGTCACGGAATGCGTTGCCTTCTCCATGAGAAACCATTTGCCGGACTGAACGGCTCCGGTAAGCACAATAACTGGTCCCTGACCACAGATGACGGAATCAACCTTCTGGAGCCAGGCAAAACACCACATGAGAACGTCCAGTTCCTTCTCGTCCTTACCTGTGTCTTAAAAGCAGTAGATAAGCATGCAGATCTTCTTCGTGAGTCCGCAGCAGATGTTGGAAACGACCAGCGTCTTGGCGGAAATGAGGCTCCGCCGGCAGTAATCTCTGTATTCCTTGGAGAGCAGCTGGAGGATGTGCTGGAGCAGCTGATCAGCACAGGAACCGCTACCAGAAGTAAGACAGGCGAGAAGCTGGCAACAGGTGTTAAGACACTTCCGGACTTCATGAAGGATGCCACAGACCGTAACCGTACCTCCCCATTTGCTTTTACCGGAAATAAATTTGAGTTCCGTATGGTCGGCTCCAAGGATTCTATTTCTGCCTGCAACGTGGTGCTGAATACCATCACAGCAGAGGCATTCCAGGAGGCCTGTGACGTTCTGGAAAAAGCAGAGGACTTTGATCTTGCCGTACATGACCTGATCAAGGAATATGCTACAGAGCATCAGCGTATCGTATTTAACGGCAATGGCTATGCACCAGAGTGGGAAAAAGAGGCGAGACGCCGTGGCCTTCCAATCCTGCCATCTATGGTAGATGCCATTCCGGCACTGACCACAGACAAGGCAGTAGAGCTTTTTGGCAGGTTCGGAGTCTTTACAAAGACAGAGCTGGAGTCAAGAGCTGAGATCCAGTATGAAATTTATGCAAAAGCAATTAATATAGAAGCAAAAACCATGATCGACATGGCAACCAAGCAGATCATTCCGGCGGTTATCAAATATACCACAGTGCTGGCAGATTCCATCAATCAGGTGAAGGCTGTTGGACCTATTGATGTAAGCGTGCAGACGGATCTTCTTCGCAAGGCAAGCAAGCTTCTGAAGGAAGTGAACAGTGCCATGAATAAGCTGAGTAAGCTGGCAGACCAGTTGGAAGCTCACCCGGAGGGCAGGGATCGCGCAGTATTTTGCAGAGAGAAACTGGTACCTGCAATGGAGAAATTAAGAGAACCGGTTGATGAACTGGAAATGCTGGTTGACAAAGAAATGTGGCCGATGCCATCTTATGGAGATCTTGTATTTGAGCCGTAAATATTTTGGAGGACTGTACCTACAGTCCTCTTTTGTATTAAAGGAATAAAGCAGAACAAAAGGAGTAGGAAAAACAATGGGAGAATTTGATTTTTTAGAGGAACAGGGTGTTTCTGAGGCACTGATAAAAGGTGCCCGGGAATACCGGGAGGAATATGAGGTTTCCCAGGAGGCGAAGCACAGGCTTCTCACTCCATCCCTTCCTTTCTATGGAAGGGAAACTCTGGAAATGGCCATGGCTGCCATTCTGGAAGGAGAGAACCTGCTTCTTGCAGGACCGAAGGCAACCGGAAAAAACGTACTGGCAGAGAATCTTGCCTGCATTTTCGGCAGACCGGTATACAACGTGTCCTTCCATGTAAATACTAACAGCGGTGATCTGATCGGAACGGATACCTTCGCTGATAATGAGGTAAAGCTTCGCAAGGGAAGCATTTACCAATGCGCGGAGCAGGGCGGCTTCGGTATTCTGGATGAGATCAATATGGCGAAAAATGACGCAGTATCCGTGCTTCATGCTACGTTGGACTACCGCCGCTCCATCGATGTGCCGGGATATGACAAAATCGATCTTCATCCTGCGGCAAGATTTGTAGGAACCATGAATTACGGCTATGCAGGAACAAAGGAGCTGAATGAGGCCCTGGTTTCCCGTTTCCTTGTCATCGATATGCCGGCACAGAATGAGGAGACACTGGGATTTATTTTTAACAGAATGTTCCCGGATGGGAGAAAGGAGGCGGTGGAGCAGTTCATCGGCGTATTTATGGATTTGCAGCAAAAATCCATGAACGGAGAGATTTCCACCAAGCCTCTGGATCTTCGAGGCCTTCTGGCTTCCATGAAGATTGTCCGCACCGGACTTTCTCCGTGGCAGGCGGTGCGTATGGGAATTATTAATAAAACCTTTGATGTTTTTGAAAAAGAGATCGTGGAGGATGTGGTGCGTACCAGGATTCCACAGAGCTGGACAAAGGAAGATGTCTATGGTGCCTGAATGTGAAGAACGGAAGCTGGAGGATTACCAGCTGGAACTGGAAAACCGGATCCGAAATCTTCTGTGGACCATTAGCGGGGATTATAACCAGCAGATGAAGGTGGACACTTCGCTTTTTCGGCGCTCCAGGGACATTGCCCTTTATGACGGGATTAAGCAGGGAGCTCTGGCCCGGTTCTTTGACAAAAATTTTCTGGGAATGTATCTGATAAAGAAGATTTTCATGGGAGCTGATGAAAATGCACTTACCTTTGTATCCCAGTTGTGCATTGAGGAAGCCATTGGTGATAAAATCTGCCAGGAACGCCCGGGAATCTGGGAGATGCAGAAGAAAGCCTGCGAGGACATCCTGGACCAGGAATATGAGACACTCCCCTCTGCGAGAGACAGGCTTGGATATTTGAGAGTGAACCTGCTGAGAAGGAGGATTGACAGAGGCAACAATCCGGCAGTTCTTCCGAAAACAGCTGAGACGTTGAAGCCGACAGCTTTGCCAGAGACAGATACGTCACCGAAACCGGCAGCTGCGCCAGATGCAGGAACACCCTCCGATCTGGTTTCTTCCCTGAAATCCCCGTGCGGGATCTACTATTATCTGGACCTTGTTTCCAATGCTGCCTCCATCACCGATACTATGGAGCTGATCCGCCTCATTGACCGGCTTTACAATGAACTGGTGGATCCTGATTTTTCCGGAAAAGCATCTCTGGAGCAGGTTCTGGCAGTAACGATGGAGGATCTTACGGAATTTGACTGGAAGGACTACCTGACAGATGAAATGTACGAGGACATTCTGGAAAGCTACATGGAGCAGCTTACTTCCAATGTAGCAGGTATGGAGAATAAGGCTGTCACAGAGGAAATGGAGGAAGAGCGCCAGACCAGACAGAAGGTTACCGTTCTTCCCCCGGAAGTCCTGGAAAAAGCACATACTTACGTAGAACTGAATTTTGGCAGAACATACCTTTCGGAAACAGAAGAAAAACGCATGAACCAGCTGATGTGCCGGGATATCCACAGTGACTGCAGCCTTTATTTTACAGAAGGAATCCTGAAAAATCCGGTAAAAAGAAATTACCAGTATGAATATGCGAAACGTTTGAAAAACAAAAACATCTGGATTTACCACGACAAGCACAGAATCGTAAAGCGAAATATTTCCCAGCTCACCGAGATGCTGAAAAAATCTCTTGTGATCAAAAGTGAAACGCAGGAGATCCTGTCTGACCGGGGCATTATTGTTCCCTCCAGAATCTGGAGACTGGGAAGAAGCAGTGAGGCAACCATTTTCAAAAGAGAAATCAAGGGAGACTCCGCTGATTTTGTGGTAGATGTGCTTATTGACGCCAGCGGCTCCCAGATGAGCCGTCAGGGGGAAGTGGCACTGCAGGCCTATATTATCAGCGAAGCCCTGAGCAACGTGGGGCTTCCGCACCGGGTCATGAGCTACTGCACTTTCTGGGACTACACCATTCTCCACCGTTTCCGTGAATACGATGACCCGAAAAGTGCAAATGAAAATATCTTTAATTATGTAACTTCTTCCAACAACAGAGACGGCCTTGCCATACGGGCAGCAGGATACGGCCTTTTACAGCGGGAAGAGGAGAAAAAAATCCTGATCATCCTAAGCGATGGCAGGCCCTATGACGTGATCGTCAACCGCCCTAATGCCAAAAACCCAGCCCCCTATCACGGAAATTACGCAGTGACAGACACAGCGGCTCAGATTCGAAAGCTGCGCAGCAGCGGTGTCAGCGTGCTGGGAATTTTTGCAGGAGAAGAAAAGGATCTGGCTACTGAGAAGAAGATTTTTGGAAAGGATTTCGCCTATATCCGGAACATTACCGGATTTTCCAGAATTGTAGGCAGATACCTGACCAAACAGCTGGAGGAAGAGGAGTAAAAGTGGCTGTTCTCTTTGTGTACAGCAAGGAATAAAAAGTCAAAGGAGAAAAAGTATGCTTGCGAATAACAAGAAAATCTGGTATCTGGATTATCTGATGATCATTGTGGGAACTGCGCTGATGTCAGTGGCAGTAAACAGTGTATTTGACCAGTGCGGCATGGTAACTGGCGGATTTTCAGGTATTGCCATCCTGGTAAAGGAGTGGACAGAAGGGGTAGTTCCGGGAGGAATTCCCCTGTGGATCACAAATATGAGTCTGAACATCCCACTGTTTCTTATCGGAATGAAAATCGGCGGCTTCGGTTTCGTAAAAAGGGCGCTGGTAGGAGAGGTCTGCCTGTCCTTCTGGCTGGCGGTGCTTCCGGCATTTGACCTTGCAGGGAATGACCTGCTTCTGGCCGCTGTATACGGCGGCCTGATCCAGGGAGTGGGAATCGGCCTTGTTTTCCTCGGGAGAGGAACCACGGGCGGTACAGACATGATGGCAGCTCTTTTGCAGCTGAAATTAAGACACTATTCTATTGCACAGATCATGCAGTTTATTGACGGAGCCGTTGTTCTTGTTGGTATGTGGGTATTTGGTGTTCAGAAAGCACTGTATGCCATCATTGCCGTTTACCTTGTAACCAAGGTGTCAGACGGTATGATCGAAGGCTTGAAATTTTCCAAACAGGCGTATATCATTACCGATAAGCCGTCGGAAATCTCCAGAGAGATCATGGAGAAGCTGGACCGCGGTGTTACGGGAATCCACGGAAAGGGAATGTACTCTTCCCAGGATAAGCTTCTTCTTTACTGTGTGGTAGGACGGAAGGAAATCGTGGCCCTAAAAGAACTGGTAGACGACATTGACCCGAATGCCTTTGTGATCGTATCTGATGTCCGCGAGGTGTTGGGAGAGGGCTTTATAGAACGAAAATAGAAAAAATAAATTTTTTTCAATGAAAAATTGTAAATTTTTTCTTCTTTCCTCTTCCTTTTTTGGTGATTTTGTATTAAAATAGGTTCAAAAGTTAGTAACTATTCAGAGCCGCCGTCTAAAGGGCGTGCAGATTGCAGAAATGATTTTGACACAGAATCCTGGTTCTGAGCAGTTATATAAGTACATTATTTTACAAGAAGGGATGGAAGGTAATGATATCGAATCAGGTACTGCAGAATACGCTCGAGGGGCTCAAGGAGATATCCAGGACAGAGTTTTGCATAATTGATACAGACGGCAAGACATTGGCGTCCACCTACAGTGATTTTGAGATTCAGCCAGGAGATGTCCAGGCTTTTGTGGAATCCCAGGCTGCCAGCCAGCTTGTGAAAGGGTATCAGTATTTTAAAGTCTGTGATGATTATCAGCTGGAATATATTCTGGTTGCTCACGGAGAGGATGAAGATACTTATATGGTAGGAAAGCTGGCCGCTTTCCAGATCCAGAGCCTGATCGTGGCATACAAGGAGCGCTTTGACAAGGACAGCTTTATTAAGAATCTGCTGCTTGACAACCTGCTTCTGGTAGATATTTATAACCGTGCGAAGAAGCTTCATATTGAAGCTGACGTACGTCGTGTAGTTATGATCCTGGAGCTTCAGCAGGAGAGAGAGCATAGCTCCATGGAGAATGTGAAGAGCCTTTTCAGCGGCAAGAGCAAGGACTTTATCACAGCCGTTGATGAGAAGAGCATCATCATTGTGAAGGAGCTCGAGGAGAACGAGGGATACGAGGAGATGGACAAGCTTGCCCAGACCATCCTTGATACGCTTGGTCTTGACAAGGAGAATGACACCCATATTGCGTATGGAACCATCGTAGGCGAGCTGAAGGAGGTTTCCCGTTCTTATAAAGAGGCGAGAATGGCTCTTGACGTTGGCAAGATCTTTTCACCGGAGAAGGATGTGATCGCTTATAGTTCCCTGGGCATCGGCCGCCTGATCTATCAGCTTCCGATCCCGCTGTGTAAGATGTTTATTAAGGAGATTTTCGGCGGTAAGTCACCAGATGACTTTGATGAGGAGACATTAGTCACCATTGACAAATTCTTCGAGAACAGCCTGAACGTATCCGAGACATCCAGACAGCTGTACATCCACAGAAATACCCTGGTATACCGTCTGGACAAGCTCCAGAAGAGTACCGGCCTGGATCTTCGTGTATTTGAAGATGCTATCACATTTAAGATCGCACTGATGGTAGTACGCTACATGAAGTATATGGAGACACTGGAGTACTAGAAGTGTGTTTGGAAAATGCTTCCTGCAAAATGGGGCGTGCAGATTGCAGGAATGATTTTTTAAACACGCTCTAGAGGCGCAGAGTAGATTGCGGATATCCGTCTGTTTAAAGCTGCGAAAATATAAGATGCCTGCCGTTTGAATTGGAACGGCAGGTTTTTTCTATATTGTGTTTCCTTTGTGAAACTATTGCGTTTCTGTTTTTCTCTGGTATAATAAAATCTGCTTGAAATTTCACTTGACATATATTACAATAATGTTACAAAAACGTTAAACAAAGATATGGACACCTGTTCTACAGGAAATCTAAGGAGGATATGATGATTGATCTGATAGATGTGACCAAGTCCTACGGACAAGGCCTGCCCGCTGTAAACCATGCGAATCTGCACGTTGATAAAGGGGAGTTTGTATTCATAGTAGGAAGCAGCGGCTCTGGAAAATCTACACTGATCAAGCTTTTGTTAAAAGAGCTTGATGCTACAAGCGGAAGCATCATCGTAAGCGGGGAGAAGCTTGAGACGATGAAGCACCGCCGGGTTGCCAAATATCGCCGTAAGCTTGGCGTGGTATTCCAGGACTTCCGTCTTTTGAAGGACCGCAATGTATACGAGAACGTTGCCTTTGCCCAGCGAGTGGTGAACCGTCCTACCAGAGTCATCCGCAAACGAGTTCCCGAGGTCCTTCAGGAAGTAGGGCTTGCAGGGAAATACAAGGCATTTCCAGACGAGCTTTCCGGTGGAGAGCAGCAGAGAGTTGCCCTTGCAAGAGCTATCGTGAACCGCCCGGACATTCTCCTGGCAGACGAGCCTACCGGTAATCTGGATCCTAAGACCTCAGAGGAGATCATGTCCCTTCTGGAAGAGATTAATTCCAGAGGAACCACTGTCCTGGTAGTAACTCACAATAAGGATATTGTCAATTCCATGAAGAAGCGAGTGCTTACCATGCATAATGGCGTGATCATCAGTGACGAGGAAGAGGGAGAATATTACGAGGACTTTGCCATGACCCGCAACCAGGCATATATGCCTGTCCAGGATAAGGAAGAAGGAGAAGATTATGAGGCCTAGTACGATCTGGTATACCCTGAAGCAGGGTATCAAGAATATCAGGAGAAATTTCATGTTTTCCATTGCTTCGGTAGTGACCATGGCAGCGTGTATATTTCTCTTTGGAATCTTTTTTTCCATTGTAAATAATGTAAGTACCCTTGCCCACAAGGTAGAGGAAGAAGTACCCATCACTGTCCTTTTCAATGAGGGAACCACACAGGAACAGATGGACGCAGTGGGAGAGCTGATAAAAGCCCGTCCGGAGGTTTCCAAGATTGAGTTTGAGTCTGGCGACGAAGCCTGGGAGAAGATGAAGAAGGAGTACTTTGGAGATGACAGCGAGGCAGCAGACGGATTCAAGGATGATAACCCGCTGGCCAACTCCTCCAACTATCGTGTTTACATGAACAACATCGACAAGCAGTCTGAGCTGGTAGCTTACATCAAGACTCTGGACAATGTCCGAGAGGTGAATCAGTCTGAGCAGGCTGCGAAAACACTGGGCTCCATCAACAGGATCGTTTCCTATGTATCCGTTGCGGTCATTGTGATCCTGCTGATCATTGCCATCTTCCTTATCAGCAATACGATTTCCGTAGGTATTTCTGTTCGTAAGGATGAGATCGGAATCATGAAATACATTGGAGCTACAGACGGATTTGTGCGTGCACCGTTCCTTCTGGAGGGTATGGTACTGGGACTGGCTGGTGCCGGAATCCCGCTGATCATACTGTACTTCTGCTACAACAGCGTTGTTACCTATGTATATACCAAATTCAGCGTTTTGCTTGGCGTTGTGGATTTTATTCCGGTAGGACAGATCTACCAGACACTTGTTCCAGTCGCTCTGGCACTGGGGCTGGGAATCGGACTGATTGGAAGCTTTATTACTACAAGAAAACACTTGAAGGTGTAAGAAAAGTGTTTTACAATCAAATATACGGGAGAGAAAAGGGGGCTGCCGGATTTCGGCGGTCCCTTTTCCAATCAGAAAAAGCAGGAGAATAAAATGGCAGATAAACAATTTTTGAAAGGTGTGGTGGCAGGTGCACTTTGTGCTTCCCTGGCCATCGGAGGCGGTTTCGCAGCCTATGCAAAGGCAGGCTATGCAGGGAGCAGCATTCTGTCCGATGTGGCAGTGACCCAGAAGATCAAATATCTGGAAGATATGATCAGCGAGGAATACCTGGAGGAGGTAGACGAGGAATCCTTAAAAGAAGGCCTTTATACCGGACTTCTCTACGGAGTCGGAGATCCCTACACCAGATACTACACAGAGGCAGAATACGATGCAGAGATAAAAGAAACAGAAGGTGCCTATTCCGGAATCGGAATCAGCATTACCCAGAACACAGAGGGCGGCGTGCTGGTAGTGACCTGCTACGAGGGCGGACCGGCGGATCTGGCCGGAATGAAAGAGGGAGATGTGATCAGCGCCGTAAACGGAACTGACGTTACGGAAATGACCCCGTCCGAGGTTTCGGATATGATCCGGAACGGAGACTCAGACACTTCCGTTCTTACTGTACACAGAGCAGATGTGGAAGAGCCCCTGGAACTCACCGTTACCCTGAGCAATGTGGAGCTTCCCACTGTATTTCATGAAATGCTGGAGGATTCCGTAGGCTATCTTCGTATTTCCGAATTTACCATGGTCACATCACAGCAGTTTTCAGATGCCTACCGGGATCTTCAGGAACAGGGAATGGAGAAGCTGGTAGTAGATCTTCGGAACAATCCTGGAGGCGTACTTTCCGCAGTGTGCGATGTGCTTCGCCAGATTTTGCCCGAAGGCCTGATTGTATACACAGAGGACAAAAATGGCAATCGCCAGGAATACCGCTGTGATGGAGAGACGCCGATTGACATTCCTCTGGCCGTTCTGGTAAATGACAACAGCGCCAGTGCCTCCGAGATATTTGCAGGGGCAGTAAAGGACTACGGAATCGGAACCATCGTGGGAACCACCACCTACGGAAAGGGAATCGTCCAGAGTATCCGCCAGCTATCCGACGGAAGCGCTGTGAAGCTGACCACAGCCAAATATTATACTCCAAATGGCAATGATATCCACAAGGTAGGAATTACTCCGGATGTGGAAGTAAAGCTGGATTCCTCTCTTCTTAATAAAGAGGAGATCACCCATGAGGAGGATAATCAGCTTCAGGCAGCAATAGAGGCGGTTTCTCGTTGACAAAAGCAATATGTTGGCTTAAAATGATAAAAGGATTTTTTGCAAAATGGTAGGAACTGTTTGCCCCCATTTTGTTGACAGGAACAATCATATGGAGGAACCATAATGAAACACAATTTTAAGAAAATCGAGCCGAAATGGCAGAAAAAATGGGAAGAACAGCAGGCTTTCAAAGCTGTTGACGGAAGTGATAAACCGAAATTCTACGGCCTTGTAGAGTTCCCGTACCCAAGTGGAGCCGGAATGCACGTAGGCCATATCAAAGCATACTCCAGTATCGAGGTACTTTCCAGAAAGAGAAGAATGCAGGGTTATAATGTACTGTTCCCCATTGGATTCGATGCTTTCGGACTTCCTACTGAGAACTATGCGATCAAGACGAACACACATCCCCGTGAGATCACAGACCAGAACATTGCGAAATTCACCAACCAGCTGAAGAGCGTTGGATTCTCCTTTGACTGGAGCCGTGTGATCGACACTACACAGGAGGATTTCTACAAATGGACACAGTGGATTTTCCTGAAAATGTTTGAGAACGGACTGGTATTCCGTGATAAGACACTGGTAAACTACTGCCCATCCTGTAAAGTTGTTCTTTCCAATGAGGACAGCCAGGGAGGAAAATGTGACATCTGCCACAGCGACGTTATCCAGAAGTCCAAAGATGTCTGGTATCTGAGAATCACCCAGTATGCGGACAAGCTTCTTGAGGGTCTGAAGGACGTTGACTATCCGGCTAACATCAAGCAGCAGCAGGTAAACTGGATCGGGAAATCTACAGGTGCATTCGTCAACTTCACAGTTGACGGAATTGATGAGACACTGCAGATCTATACCACCAGACCAGATACCCTGTTCGGTGTAACCTTTATGGTTATCGCACCAGAGCATCCGCTGATCGACAAATATGCAGACCGCATTACCAACATGGATGCCATCAAGGCATACCGTGAAGAATGTGCGAAGAAAACAGAGTTCGAGAGAACCCAGCTTGTAAAAGAGAAAACCGGTGTATGCATTCAGGGCCTTGAGGGTGTGAATCCTGTAAATGGCAAGAAGATCCCGATCTATATTGCAGACTATGTAATGATGGGATATGGTACCGGTGCCATCATGGCGGTACCTGCACACGACCAGAGAGACTATGACTTTGCGAAGAAATTTGGCATTGATATCGTTCAGGTAATCAAGGGCGGTGACATCGAGAAAGAAGCCTACACAGGTGACGGCGAAATGATCAACTCTGATTTCCTCAATGGCTATACAAATAAGAAGGACTCCATCCATCGTATGCTGGAAGAACTGGAGAAGAAGGGCATTGGGAAAGCCGGTGTTCAGTACAAGATGAAGGACTGGGCATTTAACCGCCAGAGATATTGGGGCGAGCCGATTCCGATCATTCATTGTCCGAAGTGCGGTGACGTAGCAGTTCCTTATGAGGAGCTTCCGCTTCGTCTGCCGAAGATCAAAGACTTCCAGCCGGGTGAGGACGGACAGTCCCCACTTGCCAAGATTGAATCCTTCGTAAACTGCAAATGCCCGAAATGCGGCTGCGATGCGAAGAGAGAGACTGATACCATGCCACAGTGGGCCGGATCTTCCTGGTATTTCATCCGCTATGTAGATCCGCACAATACAGAGGCTCTTGCTGACAGAGCCAAGATGGACTACTGGCTGCCAGTTGACTGGTACAACGGCGGTATGGAGCACGTAACCAGACATATGATATACTCCAGATTCTGGCACCACTTCCTGTATGATATGGGAATCGTCAACACTCCGGAGCCTTATGCGAAGCGTTCTGCCCAGGGTATGATCCTTGGTTCTGACGGAGATAAGATGAGTAAATCCAAGGGAAACGTAGTGGACCCGCTGGATATTGTAGAGGAGTATGGTGCAGATGCACTTCGTACCTACGTCCTGTTCATGGGTGACTACGGCGCAGCTGCTCCGTGGAACGACAGCTCTGTAAGAGGCTGCAAGCGTTTCCTTGAGAGAGTTGCAGGCCTTACGGATATTATGACAGATGAGCCGGCCTCCAGGGATATGGAGGTGAAGATCCACAAGGCAATCAAGAAGGTTTCTTCTGATATCGAGGCTATGAAGTTCAATACAGCAATCGCCTGCCTGATGACTCTCATCAACGAGATTTACGCAGCCGGCAGGATCAGCAGGGATGACCTTGTGATTTTCATTAAGCTTCTCTGCCCATTTGCACCTCATCTTTGCGAGGAAATCTGGGAAACAATCGGAGGAGAAGGCTTACTTTCCCTTTCCCAGTGGCCAGAGTACGAGGAGAGCAAGACCGTAGAAGCATCTGTAGAAATCGGTGTACAGGTTAACGGAAAGGTTCGCGGAACCATCGTAATTCCTAACGGCTGTGCGAAAGAAGAAGCACTTGAGCTTGCCAAGAAAGATGAGAGAGTAGCATCCTTCCTGGAAGGCAAGACTCTTGTAAAAGAGATTTATGTACCGAATAAGATTGTAAACTTTGTTGCCAAATAAACAAAGTCTGTCCGAAATCCCCATCGATTCCTGTTGATGGGGATTTCTTTGGCATAAGAGAAAGGAGCTGTGCATTGTATGAAATGCCTTAGCAAAAAGATATATCTGGAATTGACGGCCCCTACGGAAGAGGATGCACGGTCTGACCAGCAGCGTCTGGCAGATGGGCTCATAGAAGCAGGAGTGGCGGAAGCTGTGCATATGCCGGTTTCTGTTTTGCGGAAATTATACCCACTTCTTGAGGAGGCAAAGTGGATGGTTACCCTGTCTCTTTCCTGGAATGGGGAAAACTGGGAGGTGATGGACATTGAAGAAGGAGACACCAGCAAACAGCACTTCGGCCTGGCAGTTGACCTTGGAAGCACAACCATTGTGGCAAGACTTCTGGACTGTACCACAGGCAAAGTCATGAAGGAGGTAAGCTGCTTCAACAGGCAGATACAATGGGGAACGGACATTCTTTCCCGGATTTTCTACTGCAAAGATAATGGGGACAAGCTGGAAGAGGTGCGTCAGGCCACTGTGCAGTCCATTGTAGAGTGTATGGACAAGCTGGATGAGGAATTCCCTGTTTCCCGCAGCTGTCTTTCCATGGTAATCGCAGGAAACACCACCATGATTCATTTCCTTCTTGGGATGGATGCTTTCTGCGTATTCTATACCCCTCATGCGGTACACGCTGACAGTCCCGGTTTCCAGCTGGGAAAAGAGCTGGACATTCCGGTGAAGGGTTACGTTTACTGCTATCCCTCGAAGTCCAACTATCTTGGCGGCGACATTATCAGCGGAATGATCGCAACAGAGCTGTATAAAAAGGACGAGATCAGCGTATTCTTTGACATTGGGACAAACGGAGAGCTGGTAATCGGAAATAAAGAATTTCTCCTCTGCGGCGCAGGAGCAGCAGGCCCGGCACTGGAGGGTGGCGTGGTGCAGACCGGAATGCGGGCAGATGCCGGAGCCGTGGACGAGGTAAAGATAAAGGATGGAAAAATTGTTGTTCACGTAATTGGAAACGCACCGGAGAAAAAGCCTCTTGGAATCTGTGGCTCTGGTATCATCGACCTGATTGCCGAGCTTTTCCTGGAAGGCTGGATCGACATCCGGGGCAAGCTTGTTCCGGAAAAAAGCCCTCTCATTCAGCAGAGGGACGGCCAGCTCTCTGTAGAATATGCTCCTGGCCTCTGTTTTTATCAGAAAGACATTGATGAATTCATCCGTACCAAATCAGCTGCCCACACGATGGTAGAAATTATGCTCCGTGAATCTGGTCTTGCGCTGGAAGCTGCAGATTGCTTTTACGTAGCCGGAGCCTTCGGAAAACACGTATCCAAAGAATCTGCTATCACCATCGGAATGTATCCGGACATGGACCGTGACCATATCCTAAACGCCGGCAACTCCTCCCTGGAAGGAGCCCAGAAGCTTTTGCTAAACCGAAACCTCCTCACAGACATCCGGAACATTCTGGAGGAAATGGTCTACATCCAGTTCGCCGAAGTAGAAGATTTCCTGGAGCTTATGACAGCTGCACAGGCTCTCCCACACACCGACTACAGGCGCTACCCGACGGTTATGAAAAAGCTGAGGGAACGGCAGAAAGATATACAACTGTAAAGGAAAATATAGTAATTTCTTACCAAATATGTTATACTTGTCCCAAACTAATTGACAGGAAGTGTGCGAAATGACAGAACCGAAGAAGCCGCCTATTACGAAAAGCTTTGGCTACGCCTTTGAAGGCATCTTTACCTGCATCCGTAAGGAGCGGAACATGAAGATCCACTGTGTAGTGGCTATTCTAGTAGTGGCAGCAGGTGTGATACTGGGGCTCTCCCCTGTGGAATGGTGCATCTGCCTGGGGCTTTTTGGACTGGTGATGGCACTGGAGCTGGTGAATACAGCAGTAGAAGCCGTGGTAGACCTGGTGACCGGCGAATATCATCCGCTGGCGAAAATAGCCAAGGACACCGCCGCCGGAGCAGTACTCATCGCAGCAATCATGGCCGCCGCAGCCGGACTGATCATTTTCGTGCCTAAGGGACTGGCATTCCTGGATTTTTTGTAACAGCACCCAGTCCTTTCCCACGTTTTTTGCAAAGAAGAAAGGGGTATGCACTATGGATCTTGGAGACGGATTAAAGAAATTATTACTTGCAGGAATTGGAACAGTAGCAGTGACCGCTGAGAAATCAAAGGAAATCTTAGATGAACTTGTGAAAAAAGGGGAGATCACAGTCGAGCAGGGCAAGGTCCTCAATCAGGAGCTGAAGCACAATGTGAAGGAAACCGTTAAGAAAAATGTAAAGGTTACACTGAAGCCTTCCAATCCAGAAGAGCTGAAGAAGGTTCTTTCCAAAATGACGCCAGAGCAGCTCGCATCTCTGAAAGAGCAGATCCTGAAGATGGAAGAGGAAAAAGAGGAAGCCTGTGACTGCGAGGAAGCAGAGGAAGCGGTTTCCCAGGAGGAAGCCTCCGAAGAAGAACCGGAAAAAGAACCGGAAAAAGAATCGGAAGAAGATCATTCTGCAGAAGAATAAGCAGTGGGAAGCACGCTCTAGCTACGGCAACTGAATTCGGGACAAATTTCCCGCAAAATGGGGCGTGCAGATTGCAGGAATGATTTTTCAAACACACTCTAGGACTGCCGCCTGGTTCCATGAGGACAGGCACTTTGACACGCAGCCATTATAAATGAAGATCACAGGGCAGGACAGTGGGGAAACCCCTTCCTGCCCTGTGAGGTAAGTGAGGAAAATATGGGCACAGAAAGTTATAAGGACCGACTGAAGGAAATCACAGCTGTTCTTCACAGACATGCAATCACAAGAGGAGTATCTCCGGAAAAGCTGCTGCTGATCCTGGAAGACCTGGGGCCAACCTTCATCAAATTAGGACAGATCATGTCCCTGCGCTCCGACATCCTGCCGAAGCGCTACTGCGACGAGCTCATGAAGCTCTGCTCCGAGGTAGAGCCTATGCCATTCTCCGAGGTGGAAGAGGTATTGGAAGGTGCTTTCGGCTGCCCCTGGCGGGAAGAATTTCAGGAAATTCGGCAGAAGCCTCTCGGTTCCGCATCTATCGCACAGGTTCACCGTGCAGTGTTGAAAACCGGAGAAGATGTGGTAGTGAAGGTACAGCGAAAGGGCATTTACGAGATCATGGCCCGTGACATCGGGCTTCTGAAAAAAGCCGTGAAGCTCCTCCCACCGGTAAGCATCAAAGAAGCCGTAGACCTGAATCTTGTTCTGGAGGAGCTGTGGCGAGTAGCCCAGGAGGAGATGAACTTCCTCACAGAAGCCTCTAATATAGAAGAATTTGCCCGGAAAAATAAAAAAGTAGCTTTTGTGAAAACACCCATCCTCTACCGGGAATATACCACTGCCAGTGTCCTGGTAATGGAATATATAGACGGTGTTCCCATTGACAGCAGGGAGCAGCTGTTGAAGGACGGCTATGACCTGGACGAAATCGGCAGTAAATTCGTAGACAACTTCATCAAACAGGTGATGGACGACGGCTTTTTCCACGCAGATCCTCATCCAGGCAACGTCATGATCCAAGGTGGCAAAATCGTATGGATCGATATGGGAATGATGGGCCGTCTCAGTGACCGTGACAGAGAGCTCATCGGACAGGCCATTGAGGGCATCGCTCTGAATGACATCGGAAAAATCCAGGATGCTGTGCTGGCCCTGGGAGAATTTAAGGGAAAGCCAGACCAGAGCAGGCTTTATACCGACATCCGGGATCTGATGGCCAAATACGGAACCGCAGACCTGGGGAGCATTGATATTGTGGAAATCCTTACAGACCTTATGGATGTGATGAAGGAAAATAAAATCGTAATGCCACACGGTCTCACGCTTCTTGCCCGTGGCCTGGCCCATATGGAGGGGGTTCTGGCAGAAATCAGCCCGGACATCAACATGGTCCAGATTGCAGCAGCACGCATCAAAGGCAGTATGTTAGATGAAAAGAACTGGAAAAAACAGTTCAAAGGAGCCGGGAAAAAGTTGTTTCACTCCATGGTGAGAGCAGTAGATGTGCCAGTGCTGGCAGCCGATTTTCTTCAGGGCTGTATGAAGGGACAGACCAAGATCAATCTGGACCTCCATGCCTCGGACGACCTGGCCTGGCTGATGCGAAGGCTGATACGGAACATCGTCCTTGGACTTTGGGTAATGGCCCTTCTTATCAGCTCCAGCATTATCTGCACCACAGACATGACACCCAGAATGTTCGGCATTCCGGCACTGGGATTCATGGGATATTTCGGGGCACTGATCATTCTCATGTATTTATTCATCAAGCATTTTATGAAAAAATAGAAATAAAAATGGAGAAAAATCCTAAAAAAAAGTTCAAAGTAAAATTTTCAAAAC
>ERZ1035006.602-NODE-602-length-27587-cov-15.584992_pt1 | contig 27587 bp, 21 predicted proteins | sample MGYA00520694_ERZ1035006 | MGnify/ENA primary metagenome ERZ1035006 (study PRJEB33766, sample SAMN09781746) | gut metagenome | biome: gut microbiome | host: Homo sapiens | place: Madagascar | study: EMG produced TPA metagenomics assembly of the PRJNA485056 data... | reverse complement strand
TTACTACTTTTTATATTTCTAACTATCTTTCAAACTGATAAGTGCCACTGCCGATGTTTACTACTGCTTCTCCACAATAAACAGTTGCCGTTGTGTTACATGGAATTTCCACTTTCAATGTGTGCTCATCCCATTTCACGGAAACCATACCGGCTTCACTCTCAAAAGTTCTCTCACAGCTTGTAAGCTTTGAGTCATACTGTGGACGAATCACAAAATGTTTAAAGCCAGCCTGATCTGTGTCGATTCCGCAAATAGCACGCTCCATCCAATCATCCACACATCCGAGTGCATAATGGTCAAAACTAACAAATCGACCTGGTTTTTTCGCCTCATCCGCATCCCATGCTTCCCAGATTGCAGTTGCACCATGGTCTACTTCGTAAAGCCATGACGGACGTTTATCCTGCCAGAATACCTGATGTGCAAGCTCCTGTTCTCCCACGATACAAAGTGCATCAAGCAAGAACGGTGTTGCTAAAAATCCGGTGTCAAGACAATAATCATTCTCCTGAATCAGTGACACTAACTTTTCTTTGTAGCTTTCCTTTAGATCATCCGGCACTAAATCAAATGCAATTGCCACACAATAGCCACCCATTAGATCATCCGGCATATGTCCGCCACGCATAATTCCATTCTGAATTGCATTTTTCATCTGCTGTGCAATCTCATCATAGTGGTTCTGCTCATCTACTTTTCCAAGCAATCCACAGATTTCCGCAAAATAACGTACGGACTGATATCCGAAGAACGGTGCCATAAAGTATGAAGTTGTTTTGGCATTCTCATAAGGATGTTTCGGGTCAATCTGCTGACTTGGAATCAACCATTCACCAAAGTGAAAACCGGTATTCCAAAGATACTGATCATACTCATAAGGAATATCACGATAACCTCTTTTTTCTTTCGCAGTACGAATAATATAATCACACCACTTTTTCATTGCTTCATAATTATCTTTGAGGACAATGGTATTTCCTGTCACCTGATGCATAATATATGGCACCCAAACTATCGCATCCGACCAGCCTGCAACACCTGTCACTCTGGTGTCACCGAATTCTTTCACCGTATTCATCAACACGCCGTCATATAGCTTTGTATATGGTGCGGTAATCATAACGACACCGTCATCTGCCTGGTTTTCTCTTAAGCTATGAAGCCAGCTGCTTAAGAATGGTGTTACATCCTCATTCATAAGAGCCGTCTTAGCATACACGAGAATATCTCCTGTCCATCCTGCTTTCTCGCGTGCCGGACAATCTGTCGGCACAGACATCATATTGTTCCACTGTGACCATCGCACATTCTGATACAGACGATTCACTCTCTCATCGGAACATGTAAAGGAACCATAATCATCCTTTTCCGTTGTCAGAAGTACAGCTGTAAAATCTTCTTTCTTTACTTCTGTCATTCCGGTCACCCGGATATAGCGAAAGCCATGGAATGTAAATTTCACCTCATGTTCCAGCGGTGTTCCATTAGATACAACGATATCCTTCTGTGGGCAGAACATCGTATTAACGTAATTGCCATTTTCATCTAAGATCTCGAAATATTCCAATACAATTTCTGTATCCTTCGGCTCATCGATATGAATACGTGCACGTCCTGCAAGAACCTGTCCGAAATCGACAATCCACTCACCGTTCGGTGACTGGAAAACATCCATAGCCGGAAGTAGTTTGGTTGGCCTAACAGGTGGCATTGGCTGTGCTTCCAACATCTCATATCCATAATCTTTCACTTCAACCGGATGTTTCTCGTCATAACCGATTCTATAATCTTGTTTTTCCCCCTGGAAAATATCAGAATAGCAGATTGGTCCAAGTGTACATGTTTCATCTCCGTCTGAGATAATCTGCTCTGTTGTTCCATCCTCATATTCTACTTCCAATTGGAATAACACCGATGGTTTCTCATGTTGATTTTCAAAAACAGGGCTTGCCTGCATGCTAAAATACCAACCATCACCAACATACATATCCAGTGTATTCTTTCCCTGTTTCAGAAGCATTGTCACATCATAGGTCTGATAGTATAATACGGTACTATACGTTGTAAATTCCGGTGCAAATTCACGGTCATCTGCTCTTTTTTTGTTGATCCGAAGCTGATAAACGCCATAGCTGGTTGCATACATTCTCGCCTTTTTCACACGCTTATCCAATGTGAATTCTTTTTCAAAAAATACAGCCGGTGCTGTATTGCCGTATTTATACTCTGTAACCGGAACTCTTGGAATGGTACTTTCTACCCATTTTGCATTCCAAAGAGATTTTTCTAATAATCCAGTCTCAAATTGCGCCTCTGCTTCCGCTGTTTCATTGTAATTATTCCACACAGTCACTTTCCATTTATATTCTGTCCTCGAAGGCAATGCAATTCCTTCATACTCCACAAAAGACTGTTTTTCGCTTTCAACTTTTCCTGTATCCCAGAGACATTCTTCATCACAGAGTACCTGAAGCTGATAAGCACACTGAACAGTATCATTTTTGTCGTTTGCAATTTTCCATGAAAAATAAGGATTTTGATCAATCCCAACACACTTTTTCATATGTAATGTTTTTAAATCATATAGTCTCATCTGTTTTCTCTTTTCATTTTGATATATTCTCTCATCTCTCGCACTATGCCCAATCGTCAATACAATCTACCGGACGAATCAATGCCTTTTTCAGAATTTCCTTTTTCTTCATGCTAACCTGAACGCCTTCGATTTCCTCCGGATAGATTCCATTCTCAACCCAGACCATCAAAGCTTTCAGTCCATTGCTTTCTGTGATTCCAGGCTGCTCATTCCAGCAGTTTCCGTGTCCGTCTCCAGGCACCAAATACAAGCGGAAGAAGGAATCCACCTTCTCTTTTCCCATACATGCCACAACGTTCTTATAATAATCGATTGTGCCATCTACCGGAATCAGTGGGTCGTTCAATCCATGATCCACGATTAATTTGCCACCGTGAGCCTGAAACACAGATAAATCAGCCTGATCCGCACCTGCATCCTTAAATTTTTCGATGCTCTGTTTAAATAGTGCTTCAAATTCCGGAATTGTAATCTTTTCAAATTTTCGCTTTGGCTGTTCTGTCACCCATCTTGCATATAGAGTTGTTAAGAAGAATGGCTTTGGCTGTTTACGGATCAGTGAATAATAGAATCCACCGACTGGAATACCTACATTCCAGAATTTCACACCCGGTCGAAATCCGTACCATAACCGATTTCCATCAGCATCTTTTGGTCCATCCCAGAATGCCTGCATGACTTTCGCATCCTGTTCGGTAATTTTACCACCTTCACTCATTGCTCCAACAAATGTATTTGCATCGAAAACCGGTTTCTTTTCACTTGAAAAATAGATGTCTTTTCCGCCAGATTCTTCCCATACACGCTTCATAAAATACTCAATTTTTGCAGGCTTTAAAATATGATGGTTTGTATTCATAACTGCCAAAAACCACAAACCTTCTAATAGGAATCGATTCCAATGAATCGCCGGACAGGATGCCCAGATTCCATCATAATCCTCCGGATATTCCTGCGCTTCTACCATACACTGGCGTCCACCACCGCTTCCACCATTCATGTAAGCATATTGGACAGGTCGCCCATGAACGATCTCTGCTACCGCTTTTCCCACTACTGTCATGTGATGCGTAGTTCGTGCACGCCAATTTTCATATAATTCTCGCTTTACTTTTCCCGTCTTTTCATCCAGCATATAGTCGTGAAGTCCGTTGATGTTGCCTGCATTTGCCGTTGCAGCGGTAAAACCTTTCATCACGGCATATGGTACTGTCCATCCTCTTGTAAAATCATCGGGAGCAGTTAAATAGCCCGCTCCCCCTGTCTCTGCGCCACCGCCTACAGTCCCGGCAAATCTGCCATTCCACGTAAGTGGTGACCAGATGATAATCTTTTCTTCGAACTCACCAGTTCGCCATGTAACATTCACTTCACAATATGGCGGAAGATTCTTCACATCCTTACTGACTCCGAAAATCTTATTAAATGAATCTCCTTTTGTCTTACGCTCTCCCGTCATATTGATTTCTGCTGAATCCACCCGAATATCTGCACCTGGAAATCTCGCTTTCAGTTCCTTTTCCAAATATTCCCTTTTGCATCTGTTTTGTATCATATTATTTCCCATCCAGGCATCTTCCTTTTCTTATTTCTATAAATTTATTCTACTGATTCTAACTCATCATTGCCAATTGAAACTGGCTCAGCAGAACCATCTTTGTTCAGTACCATTGTTGCATTTTCACCCTTTTTAATAAAGGATGCTGCCAGGATTCCAACTGCAACAAGAAGTACAGCAAGAACGCCCAACACAATTACTAAAACTCTTTTTTCATAAGCACACCTTCTTTGTTTTACTTGTGACTCCCCACATTTCCATACTTATAGATTACTGTGTTGGATATTTAACTTAAACACTTTATATTGACTTACAATCATAGAATCTTGACATTGCAGTATATATTTCCTATAATAGACTCAGTTTTAAACAAGAGGAGACATTGTTATGTTTGAGAAAATCCCCTTATCCCATTATGAACCACATAAGCGCTTGACTTCCAAGCAACTAACTGATAAGGAACTTAACGACAAGAAATATGGTGACGGCAATTTACCTAATGCATCCTTTTCTCTTATGGGAAGTGTGGAGAGTTTTCAGATTCCCCCAATTACAGACTATGCGTTGGAGCATCTGTTTCATTTGCAAGCTTTTACACTGTTTCATTATCAGGCACCTTCCTATACCGAACGACAAAATTATCCGTCTTTTCTGATTGCGTTTACATATAGCGGAACTGGTTCTTTGACCTATCGTGGTAAAACATATTCTTTATCGAAAGGAGACGGTTTCTTTATCGATTGTATGGATTATCATTTATATAAGGTGGATAAAGGTACATGGGATGTTGCTATTTTGCATGTGCAGGGCCCACTATGTAAGGAATTATATGCACAATTCGCAAAAAATGGTTCCTTTGTTTTTCATGAATCGCCGGAAGGTAAGTTCCAGCAATATCTCGAGAAGGTTTTAAGCATCTACAGCAGTGCACAATTATACCGTGATTGGCAGGCTTCTTCTTGTATTGACGTGCTGCTTACATATCTTCTCATTCCAACACGTATTCATACAGAAGAAACGGAGATTCCGCAGAATATCCGTTTCTTGATTAAGTATATGGAGAACAATTACCAGTCTCATATGTCACTTGACTATCTCGCTGAATTCGCATGTATCAACAAGTATTATCTGTCTCGCGAATTCAAAAAATATACGGGCTTTTCTCCAAACGATTATTTAATTTCACTACGTATTAATGCCGCAAAAAACCTGCTGCTTAACACAGCACTTCCGGCAGCAAAGATTGCTCACGAAGTTGGCATTCACGACATTAATAATTTTACAACATTATTTAAAAAGAAAGTTGGCATGACTCCAATTCAATTTCGAAATTCCAGCACACTATTTTCCTGATGCTGCTTTTTCTTCCTTGATTGTCTTCCAATCGCGTTTCTTAGTACCGATTCTTCCGGCTGTGATTTCCTTTTCAAGAAATGGCAGCTTTTTGTCTAAGTCATAAAACGCAGATAAAAATACACATATCACACAAATGAGTGCCGGAAGCCAAATGTAAAGGAACTTGATTGCACTCAGTGCACTGGCTGGCTGAACCGAAAGTTTCGCGTCAAATTTTCCCAAATCCAATACCCAGCCGAGCACAACAATTCCAAGTGCTGACGATAATTTATTCACGAATGAGAAGACGGCATTTCCCATACCAATGGCAGATACACCACTTCTCCACTGTCCAAATGTCAATGTGTCCTGAAGAAAGCTTCCCGCAGGTGCTGCAATGAATCCAAATCCAATTCCAACAATTGCCATAGCTCCAACAACCGCAGATTTCTGTAAAGTGAGCTGTGGTATAAAGTAACCGATAGCACTGATAATCAGACCAATCCTCATCGTATTTCCTTTTCCAATTTTCATCATAACCGGAAGTGCGGCAACAAGTCCAAACAGTAATACGATGTATAATGTTGATGACAATGTACCCTGAAGATCCAAATCTTTCATAATATATTGTGCAAAATATACGGTTGCGCTTGATGCAAAACTCATCAAGAAATAGAAACCGAGGCACATCACGTTACAGAGAATCCAGTACTTGTTCTGAACAAGAGACAACAATGCGACTTTAATTGGGACATCTTCCTCTGTGTCCTGAGCAGGCATCACATTATTGATACGTTCTCTAGTAAGTAAGAATGCCAAGATAGCTGACACTGCATACAGAACAATATAACAAATCAGAGTGCAAGTGAATCCTTTCTGGGTATACGCATCTCCTCCACCGAAGAAACGACAGATTTTCATAAAAAAGTTCGTTACAAGTATCGTAAACACTGTGTTGGATGCCATACTCATAACACCAACCATACCTCTTGACTTTGTATTCATCGTCATGAATCCAATCATAGAGGCATGAGCAACGGCATTCGCTGTATAGCATACAGTTGATACCAGGTTGTATGTAACAAAGACATATACATACTGCATCATACCTTTAAATCCCGCCGGCATCCAGAACAACAAGAGAACACATACTGTTGTCGGTATAATCATTCTCGCATACCACGGTCTTGCTTTACCATATTTACTCTTCGTTTTGTCAATGATGCGTCCCATAATCAAGTCTGACACACCATCGAATACTTTCGAAACAGCCATAACTGTTCCAACTTCCGTCAACCCCAAATACAAAACATTCGAATAGTAGATCAAAAGGAATGCTGACACAATTAGGTTCAGTATATTCGTTCCTGCTCCAAAAAAATAACCTAAATAGTCCAGCCCTGTCAATTTTGCATCTGGTGCCATATCGCGTTTCTTAAACATCTTTCTCTTCCCCTTTGCTTTCAATTTCTTATAGATTTATTTTCTTTATTGTAAAATATCCTCTGTTTGGGTAAATCCTCTTATATTGCCCTTTTATCATATAATCTTGCTACTACACACCTGACATTTACACAAATAATACATTTTCACAAGATACTATGATATTTTATCAAAATAGAATGTTTCTTTCAAAATCTAGGCTTGCTAAAATGCTAAAAAAATTATAGGAGGTTTATTATTTATGTACGATTCTTTTCATCCCGGTCAGATATGGCTTGACCAAGAGGGAAAACGAATTCAGGCCCATGGAGGTTCTGTTTTTTACTTAGACGGTGTTTATTACTGGTATGGAGAAAACAAAGAAAAAACAACAGGTGATAATAACATCTGGCATTGGGGTGTTCGCTGTTACGCATCGACAGATTTATATAATTGGGAGGATAAGGGCATTATCATTCCGCCTGTGCCAGATGATTTGCGCTCATCTCTGCATCCTTCTTCACAGATGGACCGTCCTCATATTATCTATAACAAAGAGACACAGAAATTCGTATGCTGGCTGAAAATCATGCACAAGGATGGTTCGCAGACTGTGACTGTTCTCACAGCTGAACACATTCTCGGACCATATGAGAAGGTCAGAGAAAACTTAAGACCACTGAACATGAATGCCGGCGATTTTGATTTAGTCGTTGCAGATGACGGGAAGGCTTATTATTATTTTGAACGTGTACATAGTGAGACCATTTGTGCAGATTTAACAGCAGATTACACAGATGTAACCGGGTATTACAGTACACATTTTCCACACCCATATCCACCTTATGTAAGGGAAGCAACCGCTCATTTTTACAGAAACGGAAAGCATTATCTTGCAACATCCGGCACTACCGGATATCTGCCGAACCCTTCGGAAATTGCAGTCGCAGATACCTGGCACGGTCCATATCGGGTACTTGGAGATCTACATCCGGCGGACAACAGTGATACCTCTTATCATTCCCAGATTTCCTCTATTTTTAAAGTAGAAGGTAAGAAAGATCTGTATATTGCCGTGGCTGACCGTTGGATGCCGAAGCACATGGCTTTGGACTATAATAAGTACAGCAAAATCTTTGAAAATCGATTCAATCCGAACGCCACAGAACAGATTGAGGTAGATGATACTCTTCTGAAGTGCATTCTGGATAAAAACACTTCCGTTGCAGATTATGTATGGCTTCCAATCTTGTTCAATGGAGAGCGACCTTATATCGACTGGAAGGAATCTTGGAAGATTGAAGATTACGAATAATTTTTTATTCCTTTTATTCACATGAATATTGGCATAAAAAAGAGAGAGAATTCTCTCTTTTTTATGCACTACAACTTGTTTCTATTCGCCTGTTACTTGAATCTCCACTGCAACGGATTCCAGACCATCGCTGCTTGCTGTCACTTTGATAGTTCCACTTTTTTCTGTACTCTGTACCACTGCCAATACTCTTCCATGATAAGGGTTCCTTCGTACAGATTCTGTCCGTAATTATATCCGACTATATCCACATGACTGATGCACATATTTTCGTCATTCACTGTATTTGTCTTTACGTCAATCAAAGCTGGTGCAGTGCTGACTGTTGTCACTTGCACACCTTCTGGAAGAATATGGCTTTTTTCTCCACTCCAGAGATTGACACTGCGGTAGATTCCACTTCCTGAATACCAGCGCGAGTTCGGTGCTTTTGAATTCACTTACGTCCTTAGAGGCAATATGTATCAGATTGTAGAAGGTAGACGATACCTCTACACGCCCGGCAGCTGTTGTCTGATGAACCGTGACACATTACATACAGAGGAGACGTCCACTGATTTTATATGTATTTTCTTCTCTGTATCCTCCAATTTTATTAAGATGCTAACAAATTATGGGAATCCAATGCTATTTCCACAGGAACAACATCGCAACACAAAAGATTTTATCGATTTTGTTCCACGCATTTCTGCAAAAGAACAGAAAATCCTTGTCCACGATATTTTTGAGCAGATGATTTCCACACTACTTTATCCTTATTATGGAGCAACGTATCATCTGCAGGATTTATTTTTTCAGTTGATTGATATTCTATGTGACGAGCAGTACTATCAGGCAATCCATGTAACTGCAAAGAAGAATATGGAATCATTGTAATAGATACACCAAACTGTGCACCGAACAATATCATCGTTCGTCATACTTCTTTTCGCGTGTATCATATTTCGTCATTTACATTTTAATTATTTCAGTTCCATATCTATTTTCTTTTTACATAAAAAAAGAGAGACAATCGATCTCTTTCCTCTTTTTTCCGCGCCTATTTTTTTAAATAATATTCGCAATATTTTAAAGTCTTATCCATAAATTCTTGTGTTTTATCTAAATCGTTATACATGCCATGATTTGATTTTGGAAACGCTATGTATTCATATGGCACATCATATTTTTCAAATTCATCCATAAGCAGGTGTTTCTGATTTTGAGGCACACAGTGATCAATCAAACCATAACCAATCAATGTTGGCACTGGATTCTTTCCTTCGAGTGATGCTGGTGAAATTTGATTAATTGCATCTTTACACTCTTCTGTCGTAATGTCCCCCTTGTAACCTGTCATCATTTCAACAAATTCTTCTTTTGTTTTCAGATGATCCACCTTCATAAGTAATCCCCAATCTTTTGGATCAAAATACGTCGGTCCCGACATTTGGAATACAAATTTTACAGGAATAGCAGAACGACCATTATACGCCAGATTCATTGCTAATGTTCCACCGGCTGACACACCACTTGTTGCCATTGCATTCACCTGATATCCTAGTTCTTTTAGCTTGTCTTTCATAGCTGCTGTCGCTTGTTCAATTTCACAATTAATCAATTGAATTGTTGCCTCTTCACCGTGAGTTTGCAGTGTATAATCAATCGTTGCGGTAATATAACCTTTCGTTGCAAAGTACTTGCACCAACCATCACCATCTTCTTTTTTACCTGAATTAAAGCTACCACCATGAATGTAGACAATCAGAAACTGTTCTTCACTTTTATTCAATCCCGAAGGAATGTACAAATCATACTTGTGATTATGCTCATTCTCATAATTTAAATCCGAATAAATGGTTCCCATAGATTCATCCCAATCTACAGCAAGCAGTTTTGCAGGTGCACCACCTAAAAATTGAATTCTAATAAATGCACTCACTAAAAATGTTACGATAAATACGATAATATACATCACTATTTCCCACTTCCTTTTTATCATATGATATTGTCCAAAAAAATCTTACCACAAATCGCACCAGATATAGCTGCTACAACTATTACAATCAAAAATTTCATAACTCTATTCCTCATTTCTGTTCTGCTACCTATTCTATAACGTTTATGTATTCTATTATAATAATTTTTTGTATGTGAATGAACATTGTATCTTGCTTTTCAATCATATAATATTGTCATTACATAAGAAAAGTGAAACCATATAATGATAGTTTCACTTTTCTTTCTTCTATTTCTCAAAGCATTTTATCTTTACCTGATATTGCTTCGTTTCACCTGATTTCAAGAACTTTAACATCCCGGTCTTACGCATGACATCGCGTCCGTCTGGATAACAATTGCCACATTCTAGACCTAATACATAATCACGAACTCCCATCATCTTCCACTCCACGAAGCTGTCTAATTCTTTTGCATCATATTCCATAGCAAGTCCAATGTTTTTCTTCGGCTGATAAATGGATGCATATCCTCTTTCCTGCATTTTGTGATAATAGCAGCGCTCCTCATACCCTGGTGTCGGTTTTTCCATATTCATCCAATTCTTGATATCTTCTGCCGCATGCTTGTTTCTTGGTGTCACTTCTTCCGACTCAATTTTCACTACACTATCCTCATCCAAAAGCGGATAACCCATGTTCATATGATACAGAATTTCAAACGGTTCTTTTTTGTCTCCTGTATTCTTAATCGTATCCGAAAATGTAAACTCATTCTTTCCGATTGGGAATGTATACGTTCTGCAAAGGCGCAATTTTCTTCCAAAGATCGTTTCATCAGATGTTCTTGCCTTCACGATCAGGCATCCATCCTCTTCATACCAAAAGCTATACTCTGTCGGTGTGTTTGCAATGGAACCATGCAACGGAAGCTCTTCCCCTTCATCTGTACACAGCCTTCCCACAGCTCCGTTCAAGCCATATTGCTCTTAACTCGTCGCTACCCCTTAAGGGGCATTGTTACTACTTGGCATTAACCCTTAAAAGGGTCCTCATATTCTTTTACACTTAACTTATCCATTGCAATATCGTGCTTTTCTTGTTCCTGGACATATTTTTTTATTGTTGCCTCATTTAATCCTACTGTGCTAACATAATATCCTTCCGCCCAGAAATGACGATTTCCAAATTTATATTTTAAGTTTGCGTGTTTATCGAACATCATAAGTGCACTTTTTCCTTTTAAATATCCCATAAATGATGATACGCTTATCTTTGGTGGAATACTTACTAACATATGGATATGATCTAGCATTAGATGTCCTTCAATAATTTCAACGCCTTTATAACTGCACAATTGCTTTATAATATCTCTAATATCCTCTTTGTATTGATTGTAAATTACTTTTCGTCTATACTTTGGTGTGAAGACAATATGATATTTGCACATCCATTTTGTATGTGCGAGTGAATATTCTTTCTTCGCCATAAATTACCTTTCCTTTCTACAATATAGCCTGAACAACTTTATTGTACACGGAAAGGTAATTTTTTTGTATAACAATCGACGCGCACCCACATATCAATAGCGGGTGGTTTATTGTTTCGTCCATCTACATTTTTCAGATCAACGAAAAACTCCAATGGACTCAACAGACTAAAGTCCATAAACAAAAGGATGAATCCCCTAAAGTCTTCATCCCTTTATTTTACCTTTATTCTTCTGTTCCTATCAAAACCTTTTTTCCACGAAATGCAAATCCATAATGTCGGATTCGCTCCTTTTTGATTCCTCTGGCAAGTAGTTCTGTATCATATTCTTTTTCATCAATCTGACGCAGTGCATTCTCTACTGTCTGCTCGAGTGATTTTTCTTTTTTCATGTTCTGGACTTTAAACTCCATCACGATTGTATCCAAATTTTCTTTCAGAGGTTCCATAACTACATCATAACGTCCAAATCCACTTTCCCTGTTGGAAGTAATCCTATATTTGTCAGCCAAATCCACGATCAGTCCAAGAACAAATCCGTGGTAGAATCTCTCCGGCTCCTGTTCTTCGGATGGCTTATTCCCAGTATCAAAACTGCTAAAGGTCTGAAGTGCAACCTGATTCATAAACTGATTCATATAATCCAGATCTCCTGCAATCAATGCATCTTTAAAATTGCCATACGCAGAATCTTCTTCCGAAAACCAGTCTTCGATCATCTTCTCAAACATCAGCATCGTCTCATGGTTTGTGATTTTCAGATAATATTGACGCTTACCGGTTCTGTTATCCATCTCATACCGGTCAACTTTCAGGTAACCGCTGGCAAGCAGAAGACTCCAGATGGCTCCACGCTTTCTTCCAAGCTGCTCAAAAATCACCTGTTCATCCAGATCTGTGCAGATTGCTCTACCTTGCAACAGATCTTCCATTTCTGATTTAATCTTTGCAGGACTTTGGCGGATCAAATTGGATACAAGTACATTTCCACTGGTATCTGCCCAGTAAGTTCCATATTCTCCTGTATCCAGATATTTTGTAATCGACCACGGATTATAAATATCTTTCCGCTTACCAAAAGAAAAGCCATCATACCAGTAACGGATATTTTCCTTTTCAGAAGACAATCGGTTATTCTCTAATACCTGAAAGACTTCTTTCTCTGTAAATCCAAAGGAAGTACTGTACTTTTCTGATGTTGTTGTTACAACTTCCAAATTGTTCAAATCGGAAAAGATGGATTCCTTACTGACTCTTGTAATTCCGGTCAGAAGTCCCCGTTCCAGATACGGATTTGTCTTAAATGTGCTATTAAATAAGCTTCTTATAAAATCAGCCAGTTCTTTCCAATAGTCGTTTACATATGCCTCTTGTAGCGGTGTATCATACTCATCCAGTAGAACTAACGCATTCTTACCATAATAACGTCTTAAATAATCACACATATACTGTATCGCAATTCCTGCAACATCATCCCCCATATCCACTGAGACCGAATCGTAAAACTCCAGGTCTCTACCACTGAGAACTCCCGTCTCCTTCAAAAATTCAAAGTCTGCATACAACTTTGTAATCTTATGGATAATCCCCATTCTGGTTTTCTCATAAGTTGATCCTTTAATATCTGCAAAACTCATAAAAATCACCGGATAGGTTCCCTGAAGTTCACGGAATTTTTCTTCTTTCCAAATGTCCAGACCTTCAAAATACTTCTTGCAATCTGAATGATTGACTGAAAAGAAATAGTCCGTCATACTCATAAGTAATGTTTTTCCGAATCTTCTTGGGCGTGTGATTAATGTAACACTATCCTGATTCTCCCACCATTCCTTTATAAAAGCTGTCTTATCTATATAAAACATATTTTTATCAGCTATTTTTGCAAAATCCTGAATTCCAATCCCTATTGTTTTCATATGCTCTATTTCCTTTCGCTGATCTATCACTACTACCTGGCTGATGAAACAAGATTGTTTCTATTTCTTTTCATTTTATCATACTTTTCTAACAGAACAAAGAGCAGAATTTTTCAGCTCCGCCAGTTCCAATTCTCTATTTTTCTATTTATAGGCTTTATCTATAAATCCTTTCTTCATATATGCATTATCTATTGGGATTAGGGTGTCAAAAGACACACTAACATTCATTGATTTTTGTTTGTACCTTGAAAATTTAACACGAATTGATTTTAGAATAGGATATTTAGAAAATTTGCAGAATGCGAGCTCAGTATTTTTCATATTAATTATGCCATCTCTTTTTTGGCGGCATAATGAACCAAGCTATTTTCATAATCCAATAGCTTTTTAAAATTCAGAGCTGCAATTTTAAATCCGAAATGGAAGCGAGTTTGTTTTTTTCCACGTGTTGGGATTTTGTCTACATGATATTTTCTGCGAAGCAGTGATGGTAATGCTTCTACTCCATTTCGAAAATGTGCATGTTGTTTGAATTCTTCTGTTTTCATAAATCGAAGCTGTTTTGCTCGATTCACTGCTTTCCAGGATAATTCTTTTAATGCATTGTTTTGGCGTAAACGTGGTTTACATTCTTTCAGGTACGGACACTCTGTGCAGTCACTTTTTTTAAATAATGCATCACACCGATCATTGTGCTCATCATAGCGGAATGTATATGGACTTTTGTGATGAATGCACTCCAACAGTTCGTGTCCATCTTTGCTAAAAATAAACTCTGCAAAAATATCAGCAGGTTTTACTCCGGTAAAATTTGTAGTGATAAGCCGTATTCCATGTTTCGCAGCTTCAGCAACATTGAGTTCACTTCCATAGGCTCCATCGGCAACCATTAGGACATCTTGTTCATATATCGGTTCCTTAGATAAATGGTCTTTCATAAATTGACTGTCACCGTATATGTTTTGTTCGTATGCATAATCGGTAATTAAGCTTTTATTTTCCCCTACGGTTTCTACAAGATTAGCTACGTATCCTAAATGTTTGCCCCCAGCTTTTCTTCGAAATGTGGCCTCAGGATCAGATGGATTTAACAAAACCTTTGATGGATCTTCTTTTTCCTTTTTCTCGCGCAATCTGCGTGTTCCATCATCATTGAAAATAGTTTGCTCTTTAAGCAAGCGTATCAATAATTGATATTCACTTGTATCATCGAAGTCTCCTTCGCAAAGTTGCAGTAGTTTTTCAGCATCGTGCATTACAACAATGGTTCTTTCATCAGCATCCAGTTCACGTTGATGGTAAATAAACGCATTATAATCATCTTTTTCAGCATAATGCTTATTGTTATCTGGTAAAGCTACTCCTCTGCTAACCATGACTTTTGCTAAATTTGAAGTGCAAGTATAAAACAGTTCTAATAAAGACAGATTTCGGATATTTGCTGCAATCATCATGCTGTCCATTCTTTGCATAGATGGGGTAAGTTTCATGAATTCAGCGATTTCCTTTGTTAAAGAGATGACACACATATGAATCAGATCAATGCCAGTCTCTGTTTCGTAGGCAAGACATCTTGCACGGAATCTGCTTAAGGTTCGATCGCTTAACGGCTGTTCTTTAAAACTTGTGGTATGAAGAGCATACTGATATCGAATATCAAACATTAAAGCTTCAACAAGTTCATCATCACTATCACCAAGTGCTTCTTTAAGAATCAAAGCGCCAACAATTACATTTACAGGTGTATTTGGACGAGAAGCATTACTGCTATATAATACAGAAAAAATTTCTTCGTTTATAGACGGAAAAATCTTATCTGCAAAAGTTTTTGCCCATGATTTTTCAAGAAACTTGCGTTCTCTTTCAGTCAGATTAAATGTGCTATCCATTAATGAAAGCTGCTGACTATTATTTGCAACAAAAGCCATATGAACCACCTCGATATTTGATATTTATATTTTATCAAAAGTTCGGAAGGATTGATATATCGTGTTAAATTTTCAAGGTACAAATTTATATCAAAGGTCTGTGACCTTTTGACACCCTAATCCTAATATATAAAAAAACGAACTCATCTTGCATAATGAATTCGTCTTTTAAGATAAGGTTAAAGCGCTTCTTTCCGCTCTATCATCTCATCAATACGGTCAATATACTCTGTAATATTCTTCACATTTTCTACACGGATCAGATTTGTTTCTTTGCCACTGCTTGTCCTGATCTTCTCCGGCAAAACAAGCTTTGTCGTAGAGCCTGCACCGCAGGCAATAATTGTCTGGCGTTCTTCCATGATCAAAATGTTATACACCCCAGCCTTGTCCTGCTCTGCATATCCAACATTCTCGAAGTTTCCGGCAATGTTCTTCTGGCGATACAGGTAATATGGCACAAGCCCCATGCGTTCTGCTGACGCTGCTGCCGCCTCGACCATCTGTGTGATCTCACTCCCCGGATCCATCGTTCTTCCTTCCCGGCCGAACTTCGCAGCACGTTTGATCGCAAGTGCATGTACTGTCAGGCTATCCGGATGAAGCTTCTCGATCTTCTCAAGTGTATCCTGCATATCTGCCGCATCTTCTCCCGGAAGTCCGGCGATCAGATCCATATTGATATTATCGAATCCAAGCTCACGTGCGAGGTGGAAGATTTGTTCTACATCTTCTACCGTATGTTTTCTTCCGACAAGATCCAGTGTCTTCTGCTGCATTGTCTGTGGGTTGACGGAAATGCGGGTTACAGGATATTTGCGGATCACTTCGAGCTTTTCTCGTGTGATACTGTCCGGTCTTCCGGCTTCAACTGTAAACTCAAGCACATGCTCCAGGTCAAAATTCTCCCGGATTGTTCCAAGCAGACGGTCAAGCTGATCTGCCTCGAGTGTTGTCGGTGTTCCGCCGCCGATATATACGGTATCCAGCGTCTTTCCCTGCATCAGCTTTGCCGTAGCCTTCAATTCTTTGATCATTGCGTCAAGGTAACGATCGACCTGATCTTTCCACTCAGCGATTGGTGAAGAGCTGAATGAGCAGTAGGAACAGATGCTTGGACAGAATGGGATTCCTGCATACAGGCTATAGCCATTCTTGCAGTCCAACTGATCAAGAAGTGCCTTTTCACGGCAAGCAATTTCATAGGCAATCTGTGCTTTTTTATCATCAACACAATATTGTTCTTTTAGAAATTCAAAGATTTCTTCTTTTGTCATTCCCTGCTCGATTTTCTGCATTACAAGCTTTGTCGGACGGACTCCTGTCAGCATTCCCCAGGCAAGTTCCTGTCCTGTCTGCTTTGAGAGAAACTGATAGACTTTCTTCGTTACATCGCGTTTCTCTTCCTGCACATCTTCTGTCTGCACGCATTCTTCCGGTGCAAGGGAAAAGCAAGTCCCTTCCGGCAAATGTATCTTCACCAGTGGTTCTTGCTTCTCATCTACTGTCTGCACGATATCCTCTTTTGGATAAAATGCTTTTGTGACATGGTATACGTTATAAGTAAATTTGTTCTTCTTACTTTCTATCTTTATCATATGAATGGATTATGCTCCTTCTCAAACTGAACTGATGTCTCTTCCATATGTCCCGGATAGATCTTTGTATCATCCGGAAGTGTCATGATCTTCTCCTGTACAGAGCGGACCAGCTGGCTGCTGCTTCCTGTCGGTAGGTCTGTTCTTCCGATGGAAGCACAGAACAGCGTATCTCCACTGAACAATCTATGTTCTTTTGGTAGGTAATAGCAGCATCCTCCTACTGTATGTCCCGGTGTATGAAGTACATCAACTTCAATTCCTGCGCATTCGATCACCTGACCGTCTCTTACAGACTGTGCTCCGTGGAATGCGTATTTCGGTCCGTACATACAAGAAACATTCAGTCGGTCATCCTCGATCACCGGAAGTTCGTCTTCGCCTGCGTAAACCGGCACAGGAAAGGCTTTGAGGAAATCATCAATTCCCATGATGTGGTCAAAATGTCCATGTGTCAGAAACAATGCTTTCATTTCCAATCCATTGTTCTTGATATAATTGACATATTCCTGCGGACATTCTGCCATATCCACTGCAAAACATTCCTTCGTCTCTTCATTGGTTACAATATAGCAATTCGTTCCAATTGACCCCAGTACAATACTTTCAACCTTCATTCTTTTTCCTCCATCAGCCTGTTGTTCTCTCAATATCAATTACATTTTCAATCTGTCTGAGCTTTCCGATCACACGGTTCAATTCTTCTCTTCCGTGTACAACAAATCCCATCTCCATTGTCGCCGTACCCTTCTTGCTTGTCCGGGTATTCATGGACTTCACGTCAATCTTCTCTTCGGTAAATACCTTTGATACATCCAGCAGAAGTCCTCTTCTGTCGTCTGCAAATATCTTCAGTTCTGCAAGATACTGACCGCCTTCTTCGAGATCATTATCCTCCCATTCTGCTGTGATCAGACGGGATCTCTCCACATCAGAAAGATTGATGATATTGATACAATCTGTTCTGTGGATCGACATTCCGCGCCCTCTTGTTACAAAACCGACAATCTCATCTCCCGGCACCGGATTACAGCACTTTGAGAAGCGTACTGCCATATCATTGATTCCCTTAACTACGATTCCGCTCTTTGATTTGGCAATGTGTACTCTCTGTTTATTCGCTTCTGAGATCTTCTCCAAAATATTCTCATCCGTGATCTCTTTCTTATGCTCTTTCTCGTACTCTTCCAGCAGGCGGTTCACAACCTGACCTTCTTTGAGTCCGCCGTGTCCGATTGCTGCAAGTACTGCATCCCAGTCACGGAATCCGTATTTCTTCTGAACGATCTGCTGATATTTCGGCTTGATGATATCCGGCAGATTAATGCCCTTGCTCTTACAGTAGGCACTGATCAGATCCTTTCCGCGGATAATATTATCTTCTTTGTATTCCTTCTTAAACCATGAATTAATCTTGCTCTTTGCCTGTGTGCTCTTGACGATATTCAGCCAGTCACGGCTCGGTCCCTTGGAATTCTGAGATGTAAGGATCTCGATTCGGTCTCCGTTCTGAATCTTATAATCAATGTTCACAAGCTTGCCATTCACTCTGGCGCCAACCATCTTATTGCCGACTGCACTGTGGATCGCATAGGCGAAGTCAACCGGTGTGGAGCCATTCGGAAGGTTCTTCACATCCCCGTTCGGTGTGAAGCAGTATACATCTTCCTGGAACAGATCCAGGTCACCTTTCAGCAGGCTTAAGAACTCACGGTTATCAGACATGTCTCTCTGCCATTCCAGGATCTGACGCAGCCAGTTCAGCTTCTCTTCCTGTGTGTTCAGTCCTTTCGTGTTGCTTCCGCCTGTCTCTTTATATTTCCAGTGTGCTGCGATACCATATTCCGCTGTCTTATGCATCTCTTCTGTACGGATCTGGATCTCGAACGGCTGTCCGGAAGGTCCGATCAGCGTTGTATGCAGAGACTGGTACATATTCGCCTTCGGCATAGCAATATAATCCTTGAAACGTCCCGGAATCGGCGTATACATCTCATGGATCACACCAAGTGCTGCGTAACAGTCTTTCACTGAATCTACGATAATGCGGACAGCGAACAGGTCATACACCTGGTCAAGTGTCTTGTTCTGATTCACCATCTTCTTATAAATACTGAAGAAATGTTTTACACGTCCGTATACTTTCGCTTCAATATCAGCATTCTTCATATGCTTTGATACTTCAGCAACGATCTGTTGCACAAATTCTTCACGTTCTGTCTTACGTGCATTCAGATCATGCACCAGCTGATTATAAACTTCCGGCTGATAATATTTCAGAGAAAGGTCATCGAGTTCTGTCTTGATCTTTGAAATACCGAGACGCTGGGCGATCGGAGCGTAGATATCCATCGTCTCTCTTGATTTCTCTTTCTGCTTCGCCGGTGTCATAAACTCCATTGTACGCATATTATGCAGACGGTCTGCGAGTTTTACAATGATGACACGGATATCTTTCGCCATCGCAAGGAACATCTTTCTTAAGTTCTCTGCCTGGGCCTCCAGCTTGTCTTTGGAATAGTTCAACTGTCCCAGCTTGGTAACGCCGTCTACAAGAAGTGCCACCTCTTCACCAAACTCTGCTGAGATCTCATCGAGTGTCATTGTCGTATCTTCTACCACGTCATGAAGCATTCCAGCCACGATCGTTTCTTTGTCCATCTCGAGATCTGCAAGTATGATTGCCACCCAGAGTGGATGGATGATATAAGGTTCTCCGGATTTACGGAACTGATTCTTATGCGCTTCTTTGCCTATCTGATAGGCCTTCTCGATCATCGTAATATCTGCAGAAGGATGATACTTACGCACACGGGCTATTAAGGCCTGATATAACTCCTCCGGATCCTGATAATCCTCCGGTGCTTTTACTGCATGTCCGTCCACTATCTCCAGATTTTTATTCAGATCTTCATATTCCCGAGTGCCTGCCATATCGCCTTCCCCCTTCATTCATCCTGTGTTCTGTTCAGATCCAACTTCCAAAATGCTTCGTATTTCGTCAGTATGGCATCTCCGACAAATGCATTTTAGACACAAAACGCCTTAGTTCTGAACAATTAATATGATTTAGTATATCACTATTTTTCTCTTTTTCAAATAAGAACTTCCTATTCTGCTTCATTTTAAGCAATTTGTACGGTTTTTTTGATATTATCTACTGATAATTGACAATTGTAAGCTGAATCGTTCTTTTCCCCATATATTCATTGACCGTAGGATAGTAGGTAAATGACATGATCTGCTTCTTTTCCATCTGCTGCAGACAGTCTTCCACTTCTCCGAAATAAACCGCTTCCATCTGATTTCCCTGCTGGTCCTCCAGTCTGCATTTCAGCACATTCCGGTTCTTTCCGAAGATTCTTGGCTGGATCACACGCAGTTTACTTTCTGCAAATAACGGTTTCCCATTGCCTTTTCCAAAAGGCTCCAATATCTTAAGCTCATGGATCAGCTCTTCATTAATATATGGAAATGGAAGCCGCATATCGATCGACACCTTCATCTGCAGATCCTCTTCTGTCAAATCCGCCAGTTCATTGATCCGTTTCCGGAAAACTTCGACATTTTCCTCTTCTAAAGAAAGTCCTGCTGCCAGCTTATGCCCTCCGAACTTCGTAAATAATTCCCTGCAGCGGCTCATTTCCGCAAACATATCATAGGCTTCGATCGACCGTCCGGAGCCTTTCACTCCTGTCTCACCCTTTGTCAGTACAAAGGTCGGACGATAATAACGTTCCTTGATCCTCCCCGCAATAATTCCGGCAATACTTTCGTGACACTCTGGAAGATACACGACCAGCACCTGGTCGTCCTTCCAGGAACTTGATTCAATCTGCCGGACAGCTTCTTCTACACCTTCTTCGGTCATTTCTTTCCTGCTGTCATTTAATTCTTTCAGATCTGTTGCCAGTGTCACTGCCTCTCTCCGGTTCGATGCATTAAGGAGTTCCAATGCACGCTTGGCTGTATCCAGTCTTCCGCCGGCATTGATGCACGGTCCGATCACAAATCCGATATGATAAGTATTCAGGTTCGCTGTATCTACCCCTGTACATTGCATCAATGCGTGAAGCCCTTCATTCTTCGTTGTCTTCAGAAGCTCAAGTCCCTTTTTCACAAAGACACGATTCTCTCCAACCAGATCCATCACATCACCGATCGTGGCAATCGCAACATTTTCCATCAGTCTTTCCTGCAGATGCTCTACCTCCTGCTCTGACTTTCCAGACACTCTGTACAAAACCTCAACCAGCTTATACGCTACAGCTGCGCCGCACAGCCCTTTAAATGGATACTCACAGTCTGCTCTGTGCGGATCGACCACTGCATCCGCCGGTGGCAGAAGATACTTTTTCTCCCCATTTTCTTCCAGATACGGAACTTCATGGTGATCTGTCACAACGATCGTCATCCCATTTTCTTTTCCGTAAGCGATCTCGTTCATTGCCGCAATTCCATTATCACAGGTGATGATCGTGTCTACATCATCCTCCAGTGCACGGTCGATCAGCATCTGATTCAATCCATATCCGTCTTTGATCCTGTCTGGAATATCCGTATCGACATCTGCCCCAAGTCCTGCAAGCCCCTGTTGCAAAATATACGTTGCATTGACTCCATCAATATCATAATCACCGATCACACGGATTTTCTTTCCTTCTTCTATTTTCTCCTTAAGAATATCTACTGCACGATCCATATCTTTCATCAGTAAGCCGTCATACAGATCCTCCACTGTTCCATTCAGATAAAAATCAATTGCTTCATCTCCGATCACATCACGGTTTCTCATCAGTCGTGCAATGATCGGGGAGATCTGATATTTCTCTGCTATTCCATTAAAATCCGCCTTTTTCATTGCGACGAACCATTTTTCCATCCAAATATCCTCCCACTCTGTCAATATCAATATATGTTGATGTTCGCATTTCATTTTCTTATTATAACAAAAATCTGCCGCATCGAAAATCGTTTTTCATTTCCGATACGGCAGATTCTATTTCGTTACTGTTCACTCCTGTTTCCAGGCTGTCATTTATTTCTTAGCGTTTTTTGCTCTTTTTGTTCTTGAAAGAAGTCTTCTTTCCTTTTTTCTTCCTGGAGCTGTCATCTGCAGATGTATCTGCTGCGTTACTCTCTGTGGAAGTAGTTCCTTCTTTCTTGTCTGCTGCTTTTACAGAAACTGTCTTTGTGCCGGAAGCTGCTCTCGCAGCCTTCGCTTCCTCACCAAGTCTTGTCTTCATCACATACCACAGTGCACCTGTGATACATACGGATGTATATCCACCGCAGATGATACCTACCATCAGAGGTGCAGCGAATTCCTTAATGGAGCTTACACCAAGGATATACAGAGCAACGACCATGACAAATGTTGTAAAGTTTGTATAGATCGTTCTTGTCAGTGTCTGAGTGATGCAGCGGTTTACAAGATCCTGCAGATCTTCTGTGCGGCTCTTTGTTGCCAGCGCCTCACGGATACGGTCAAAGATAACGATCGTACCGTTGATAGAATATCCAACGATTGTCAGCATACATGCGATAAATGTATTTCCGACAGATACTCTTGCGATCACATAGAATCCAAGAACTACAAGTACGTCATGCATCAGTGCGACAACAGCACTTGTTGCGAAACGAATATCTTTGAAACGGAACCAGATGTAAAGCAGCATACAGATTGTAGCAATGATCACAGCTATCACAGCGTCTCTTCTCATCTCGGAACTTACTGTTGAGCTGATATTCTCTGTAGCGATATCAGATACCTCTACCCCGTAGTTCTCATTCAGATAAGAAGCAAGTGCTTCACGTTTCTCAAGATCAAGTGTCTGTGTCTTGAAGACTACCTGATTGCTGTCTTTTACTGTCTGAACCTGAATATTCTTATCTCCTGTGATCTCTTCCAGGCTTGGGATCATCTGGCTGTCGATCTCTTCGAGAGTATATGCTTTATCAAATGTTACATTTGTTGAAGTACCGCCTACAAAATCAAGGCTGTAATTCATTGCGCCGATTCCTCTTGCATGGTTCACACCCATCATGACCGGTCCGGCCAGGCAAAGGATGATGGAAACAATGAAGAAAATCTTTTTCTTTCCAAGGAAATCAACCGGTTTACGTTCTTTCAGATGTCTTCCGTATACTTTCTCATTGCGGATGCCTGCTCCATAGAATGCAAAGATGATCAGTCTTGTGATCACGAGTGCTGTAAACATGGATACGACGATACCCAGTGCAAGTGTCTGGGCGAATCCCTTTACAGTACCGCTTCCGCGAAGCCACAGCACACCGGCTGCGATCAGTGTTGTGATATTTCCGTCAACGATTGCAGACATCGCTTTCTGGAATCCTGATTTCAGAGAAGCGTGTACGCTCTTTCCTGCTGTCAGCTCTTCTTTCACACGGGCGAAGATGATAACGTTCGCATCTACCGCCATACCGATACCAAGGATGATACCTGCGATACCTGGAAGTGTCAGTGTGATGTCAAAAGCATTTAAAAGGATTAAGATCAGTTCTGTGTAAAGGATCAGTGCAAGGCTGGATGCAAGTCCCGGAAGGAGGTATACCCAGCACATGAATACACATACGATTGCCAGACCGATGATACCTGCGATCAAACTTCCTTTCAGTGCATCCTGTCCAAGCTGTGCTCCTACTACTTCTGAGCTAAGCTCTTCAAGTTCCAGATTCAGTCCACCGATACGGATTGTAGAAGCGATGTTATCAGCCTCTTCATAATCCATATTTCCTGAAATCTGAGCTTTTCCATTCTCAATCACTGCATTTACGCTTGGCACGCTGATCAGAGAACCATCATAGTAAATAGCGATTGTGTCATGGTTATTCTTATAAGCTTCTTCTGTTGCTGTCTTGAACTTCTCTGCACCCTCATCTGTCAACTCAAGATCAACACCATACTTTTTATTTCCTGTTGTTGAGTCGTTGAGTACTCCGGCTGAAGCTGTCTTTACTTCTGTACCTGTCAGTACGATGGAGTCTGTATCTTTCAGTTCGTCGATTGACTTATTCAGTGTATATCCGGAAGCTGTCAGGGAATAGTTTTCATTTCCCTCACTGTCTTTATGCTTGATAAAGTACAGTGAACCCGGCTGTCCAAGTTCTTCCAGGATCTTGTTTGCGTCGCTCACACCCGGAATCTCGATACTGATACGGTTGTCTCCAACCTGATAAGCCTGTGCCTCTGTGCTGTACTGCTCCACACGTTTCTGAAGCTTGTACACGGTGTCATCCATGTCTGCCTGAGATGGCTTGTCACCTTTTACCTGATATGTAATGCTGACTCCGCCTTCCAGGTCAAGACCGAGATTGATGTTCTTCGCAGCTCCCATTCCCTTTAAATCAAGTCCAAGCACACAGGTCATACCGAAGAGTGCTGTAACTACAATTACGAGAATGAGGCTGAGAATACTCTTACCTTTCTTCATCTCTTTCTTTCCTTTCTTGACTGCTGCTCTCTAACTTTATTGTTCTTCATCCGCCAGGGCAGCCTTTATCATGATCGCACATTCCACACGTTTTCTCTCCATCTCACAGCTCACTTCGTAAGTATCATGGATCGTATTGTGGAACTTGTAAGAATTCGCCATACAGCCACCACTGCAGTAGAATCTGGCAAAGCAGGTTCTGCAGCTTTCCTTGGAATATACGCTGCATCCACGGAATTCTTCCGCAATCTCCGGTTTTGTAATTCCCTCATCGACATTTCCCATGAGGAATTCTTCCTGTCCTACAAACTGATGACATGGGTAGAAATCTCCCCAAGGTGTCACTGCCAGATACTCTGTACCTGAACCACAGCCGGACAGACGCTTGGACACGCACGGTCCTCCTTCAAGATCGATCATGAAGTGGAAGAAATTGAATCCTCTTCCGCTCTTCTCACGCTCGATCAGGAATTTTGCGAGTTTATCATATTCTTCAAAGATCTGTGGAAGATCTTCTTTCTGGATTGCATATGGTTCTGTGTCATCACCTACTACAGGCTCGATTGACATCTGCTTGAATCCAAGATCTGCGAAATGTTCTACATCCTTGGAAAAATCCAGGTTATTTCTTGTAAATGTACCTCTGATGTAGTACTTCTCCTGATTACGGCTCTCTGCCAGCTTCTGGAACTTCGGAACGATCAGATCATAGCTTCCTTTTCCGTTACGGAACGGGCGCATCTGGTCATTCACTTCTTTTCTTCCATCAAGACTGATGACAACGTTGTCCATCTCTTTGTTCACGAACTCCTGAACTTCATCGTTCAAAAGAACTCCGTTTGTTGTAAGTGTGAAACGGAAATGCTTGTCATGAAGTTTCTCCTGCTCTCTTCCGTAAGCAACCAGGTCTTTGACAACCTGCCAGTTCATCAGCGGCTCACCACCGAAGAAGTCAACCTCAAGGTTTCTTCTTGTTCCTGAATTCGCGATCAGGAAATCAAGTGCTTTCTTACCAACCTCGTAAGACATCAAAGCCCTGCGGCCGTGGTATTCTCCCTCTTCCGCAAAGCAGTACTTACAGGCAAGGTTACAGTCATGTGCAATATGAAGACATAAAGCCTTAACAACTGTCTTACGCTGCTTTACAACGTCGATAAAGCTCTCATAAATGTCTTTTGTAAACAGACGTCCCTGTTCCGTCAGTTCTGTTACTGCCTCTAAAATATCCAGCAGATCTTTCTCAGAATATTTCTCTCCAAGCTCTTTTTTCAATGCTTCTGCTGTTTCCGGAGCTTTCAATGTCTCCACTGTATGATCTTCATTCATGCGATTAAGCACTTCGATGACATCATACGCTTCCTGATCCACAACATGTACAGCTCCGCTGTTCACGTCGAGGACGATATTATATCCATTGTTCTGGTACTGATGTATCACGTGGATACCTCGCTTTCTATATGTATTTGTAAATCTATTTGTAACTGTTCAAAGCCCGGCATTTTCACAATGCAGCTCTAAGCAGATACGTCTAAAACATGCTTAAGGCAGCGATTTGCACCGCTGCCTCACCTGTAATCCTGTTGCTGTTTTCGCATAATTGCAGGCAGTATCACCGCTCAAAGCAACTCTGCAGCAACATTATCTTCACTTTCAGGTTTTCTTATTTTGCGTTTTCGCAAGTCTGGTTTCCTACTGTGCAGGATGTCTTACATGCAGACTGGCAAGATGTCTGGCACTCTCCGCATCCACCTTTTTTAACTGTGTTGTTCAGTGTCTGTTTATTCAGTGTTTTAATGTGTTTCATTTTTACTCCTCCTAACTTCGCACATATTGCTTTCGCTATTATAGCACACACAGCCAGGTTTTTAAAGTATTTTTTCACACATCCGTCTGGTTTTTCTTCATGAGACCATCCCTCCGAGCATTCCGCCTCCGGTACAAAGTACAAATGTCAGAAACAAATCTCCTGTCCCTGACGAAACCTCACGGTACATTCCAAATGAGATGAGCAGTAATAGAACAAAATAAACCACTCCGGTTCCAAGCCCCCAGAGGAACTTCTTTTGGCCTTCCAGTTTTCCCATCACAAAACCTCCTGAGAAAGTTCCTATTACATAGATGAGAATAATTCCCAGATTTACATTTTCTTCACTCAATCCTGCTTTATAAAGGAGAAGTGCAAGAATTAACAGAAACATCCCTGTGACCAGATAGGCGCAAAGTAATGCCTTCACTAAATTTTCTGCGTATATTATCCCTTTTTTCCCATGATTTTCTCTCATTTTCTTTTCCTTTCGATGCATGTCCGGTTTTCCACTGATACTATTCTATGCATCCTCCCGGAAAAATATGACACTTTTAACTTAACTGCCTCCCAAGCAGATCTGCTGCGCCTGCCGCAAACTTCTTTTCCATCTCTCCAAAATGCTTTTTCTCATTTTTCTGCAGAAAGATCACTCCACCTGCAATATCACCTTCACTGAGAATCACACTGATTATTTCCTCGCTGTATTCACTCCTGTCTTTTGTAATTGCTACAAACTCAGCGTCACTGCTCTTTTTCAACACGGTCTTTCTTTCTTGAAACACTTCTGCCAGCTCTGCACTCAACAGCATTTCCTGAAGTTCTTTCTTCCCGTTTCCTGCTGCCGCGATCACCTGATCCGTGTCAGTAATACAGACTGTACAATCAAGTGTCTTTGAAAGACTATCTGCATAAATCCCTGCCAGTGTTCCTAATTCACCGATTGGAGAATATTTCTTTAAAATCACCTTTCCTTCTCTGTCTGTAAAAATTTCCAGTGGATCACCTTCGCGGATCCGCAATGTCCTTCTTATTTCTTTCGGAATTACGATTCTTCCAAGATCATCTATCCTCCGGACTATCCCTGTGGCTTTCATGGCATATTTCCTCCATAATTATATTTTAATTAGTATGTGGTAAAATATAGGAAATTATGTTCTTTTTATGATAAAATGTAACTGTTCAGAGCCAAGCAAAATTTCATAAAACAGGTGTAAAATGCTTGCA
>ERZ1035006.601-NODE-601-length-27610-cov-6.849828_pt1 | contig 27610 bp, 22 predicted proteins | sample MGYA00520694_ERZ1035006 | MGnify/ENA primary metagenome ERZ1035006 (study PRJEB33766, sample SAMN09781746) | gut metagenome | biome: gut microbiome | host: Homo sapiens | place: Madagascar | study: EMG produced TPA metagenomics assembly of the PRJNA485056 data set... | reverse complement strand
AAAATAACAACAATAATAATACCAAGAAGGATTACGATAAGCTCGGCAGCAAGAAGCAGGAGCGTTTTGTAAATCTGGAGAAACAGACCGGACATAAAAAGCGCAATGCGATTCCCCAGCAGCCGGCTGCAAAAGAAGATGATACGATTAAACAGATTACGCTTCCGGAGCATATGACGATCAAGGAACTGGCAGACCGCATGAAAGTGCAGGCTTCCGTATTGATCAAGAAGCTGTTTTTAAAGGGTCAGATGGTGACAGTCAACCATGATATCAGCTATGAAGAAGCAGAGGAGATCGCTTTAGAATTTAACTTTATTGCAGAACCTGAAGAGAAGATTGATGTCATTGCAGAGCTGTTAAAAGAGAATGAAGAGGATACGGATACAATGGTATCACGTCCGCCGGTTGTCTGTGTCATGGGTCATGTCGATCATGGTAAGACTTCCTTGCTGGATGCGATCCGCCATACAAAGGTGACCGATAAAGAGGCTGGCGGTATCACGCAGGCGATCGGTGCTTATATCGTGACTGCAAACGGCCAGAAGATCACATTCCTTGATACACCCGGCCATGAGGCATTTACTGCCATGCGTATGCGAGGTGCCAATTCTACAGATATCGCAATACTGGTTGTAGCTGCAGATGATGGTGTGATGCCGCAGACCGTAGAGGCGATCAACCATGCAAAGGCAGCCGGAGTCGAGATCATCGTTGCAGTCAACAAGATCGATAAACCGGCAGCAAATATCGATAAAGTAAAGCAGGAGTTATCCGAGTACGACCTGATCCCTGAGGATTGGGGCGGCAGCACGATCTTCTGTCCGGTATCTGCACATACCAAGGAAGGTATCGACAACTTGCTGGATATGATTCTGCTCACGGCAGAAGTATTGGAGCTCAAGGCGAACCCGAAGCGTAATGCGCGAGGTCTTGTGATCGAGGCGCAGTTGGATAAGGGACGCGGAGCTGTTGCGACAGTACTCGTACAGAAGGGTACACTGAAGGTTGGACAGCCGATCGCCTGTGGCAGCAGCTACGGAAAAGTACGTGCGATGATCGATGATAATGGAAGACGTGTCAAAGAGGCAGGTCCGTCTACTCCGGTAGAGATCCTCGGACTGAATAATGTCCCGGATGCCGGTGAGACATTTGTCGCTATGGAATCAGAGAAAGAGGCAAAGGCATTTGCTGACACTTATATCTCCGAGAGCAAGAACAAGCTGATTGAGGAGACAAAGGCAAAGATGTCCCTGGATGATCTGTTCTCACAGATCCAGTCCGGAAATGTCAAGGAACTGAATATTATCGTAAAGGCAGATGTGCAGGGATCCGTAGAGGCTGTCAAGCAGTCACTCGTCAAGCTGTCGAATGATGAAGTTGTCGTAAAGGTCATCCATGGCGGTGTAGGTGCGATCAACGAATCCGATGTCATCTTGGCATCCGCATCCAATGCGATTATTATTGGATTTAATGTCAGACCCGATCCTATGGCCAAGGCTACCGCAGAACGTGAAGGTGTAGACGTACGTCTGTACAAGGTCATCTACAATGCGATCGAGGATGTGGAGGCAGCGATGAAGGGTATGTTAGACCCGATCTTTGAGGAGAAGGTCATCGGCCATGCAGAAGTACGACAGATCTTCAAGGCATCCGGTGTCGGCAATATTGCCGGTTCCTATGTGCTGGACGGAGTCTTCGAGCGCGGCTGCAAAGTACGTGTCATGCGTGAAGGTGAGAAGATCTTTGAAGGAGATCTGGCTTCCCTGAAGCGCTTCAAGGATGATGTAAAAGAAGTCAAGACCGGCTATGAGTGTGGTCTGGTACTGGATGGATTTAACGATATCCAAGAGCTGGATATTATTGAAGCATATAAGATGGTGGAGGTACCCCGCTAATTATGAGAAAAAACAGCATCAAAAATACGAGAATCAACGAAGAAGTGCATCGTGAACTCTCGAATATCATACGTGGTGAGATCAAAGATCCCCGCATCCACCCCATGACAAGTGTCGTGGCGGTGGAGGTGGCACCGGATCTCAAGACCTGTAAAGCATATATCAGTGTGCTGGGTGATGAGGAAGCACAGAAGAACACATTGGCAGGACTTCGCAGTGCAGAAGGGTATATCCGCCGTACACTGGCGAAAAATATCAATCTGCGCAATACACCGGAGATTAAATTTATCATGGATCAGTCGATCGCATACGGTGTAAAGATGTCAAAGCTGATCGATGAGGTCAATCATGGAAAAGGTGAAGCACATGAAGAAGATTGATGAATGGATGGATGGCACGACATCCGTAGCGATCGCCGGACACGTAAAGCCGGATGGGGATTGTGTCGGCTCTACGCTGGCACTGTACAATTATATCAGGGATAACTATCCGGATATTGAAGTATGTCTGTATCTGGAACCGATTCCGAACCTGTTCCGTTTTCTGAATCGTGCGGATGAGATTGTCAGTGATTACTCAGGGGAACAGGTCTATGATCTGTTTTTCGCACTGGACTGTGGCGACAGAGGACGGCTCGGCGAAGCAGTCCGCTATTTTGACAGTGCAAGACATACAGTCTGTGTAGATCATCATATCAGCAACCAGAGTTTTGCAGATGACAATCGGATCGTGCCGGAGGCGAGCTCCACATCGGAACTGATCTATGGTTTGTTAGACGAACAGAAGATTACAAAAGAGATCGCAGAATGTCTCTATGTAGGTATTATCCACGATACCGGTGTCTTCCAGTACTCATGTACGTCTTCCAGGACGATGAACATTGCCGGCAAGCTCATGGATAAGGGCATCGACTATCCGACGATCGTAGATAAAACATTTTTTGAAAAGACCTTTGAACAGAACCAGATACTGGCCTGTGCATTGCTGAAGGCAAAGCGGTATTTTGATGACCGCTGTATCGCCAGTGTGATCACGGGAGAAGATATGGACACATACCATGCGCTGCCAAAGCACTTAGAAGGCATCGTTGCGCAGCTGCGCAGTACAAAAGGCGTAGATGTGGCGATTCTGCTGTATGAGAATACGGACGGAAGCTACAAAGCGTCCTTGCGGACGAACGGAGCTGTGGATGTGGCAGCCATCTGTGGCAGACATGGCGGTGGAGGTCATGTGCGTGCTGCCGGGGCGACACTGCACGGTGAACCGGAGCAGCTCTTGCACATGCTGCTAAGTGATGTAGAGGAACAGCTGCAGGCGCAGCAGTGAAGGAACAGAAAACTCTTATGAATGGAATCATTAACGTATATAAAGAAGCCGGTTATACATCCTTTGATGTGGTTGCAAAGCTAAGAGGGATTCTCCGGGAAAAAAGGATTGGACATACAGGAACGCTCGATCCGGAGGCAACGGGTGTATTGCCGGTGTGCGTCGGAAATGCGACAAAAGTGTGCGCGATTCTGACAGATAAGGATAAAGTATACGAGGCTGTGCTTCATCTGGGACTCACAACAGACACGCAGGATGCGACAGGAACGGTGCTCAGTGACCACAGTGAACAGGCAATGCGGCTGGATGAACAGATGGTGCGTGATACGGTCATGGATTTTGTCGGTATTTACGAACAGATCCCACCGATGTATTCGGCATTGAAGGTCGGTGGCAGAAAATTGTGTGATCTGGCGCGGGAAGGCATTGAGGTAGAGCGCAAGGCGCGTACCGTACAGATCTACGAGATCACGATCTCCAAAGTCGATCTGCCTGATGTGACCATGCAGGTGCACTGCTCGAAAGGAACCTATATCCGTACCCTGTGTGCAGACATCGGGGAGCGGCTTGGGGTCGGCGGCATGATGCAGTCGTTGGTTCGTACCCGTGTGAGCTGTTTTTCACTGAAAGAGGCACATACACTGGCTCAGATCGAGCATTACCGTGACCAGGGACTCTTAGATGAGATTCTGCTGCCGGTGGATGGCGTGTTTGGGCAGTATCCGGGACTTCAGATCGCAGATTCGCCCCAGGCACAAAAAAAGCTGTGTAACGGAAACCGGCTTGCAATAGAAGATCTGGCAGCTGGCTGTCGTGAAACCGTAGGCGGTGAGACGGTGAAGCTGTGCCGTGTGTATGATACGCAGGGAAAATTTTGCGGCATCTACGAATGGGATGGACAGCGCGGTGATTATAAATGCAAAAAAATGTTTTTGTAAGAAGGATATACCAATGATTTGCTTTGAAAAAATAGAACAATTTCATATCAGTGAACCGACTGCGATTACGATCGGCAAATTCGATGGACTCCACAGAGGCCATGAAGAACTGATCCGCAGACTGTTAGACAAACGTAAGCAGGGCTTAAAAGCAGTGGCATTTACGTTTGACATTCCCCCGAAGAAGCTGACAGATGGCGATTACCTGCAGCTTTTGTCCACAAATGAGGAGAAGCAGGCGCTGTTTGCAGAACGCGGTATGGATTATCTGTTACGGTGTCCGTTTACACCGCAGGTCATGAGTATGGAGCCGGAAAAATTTGTGGCATGGATTGTGCGCGAACTGAATGTAAAGAGTATCGTAGTCGGTGAAGACTGCGGATTCGGACACAAAAGACGTGGTGATTGCAGACTGCTTGCACAGCTTGCACCGGAATATGGCTATGAACTGGAGGTCGTAAAAAAGATCCAGTTTGACGGCAGGGACATCAGCAGCACGTATATCCGGGAAGAGATTCTGAAAGGAAATATGGAGACGGCTGCCATGCTGCTCGGCCATCCGTATTCAATCGATGGCACGGTGGAGACCGGCAACCAGATCGGACGTACGATCGGTATTCCGACAGCAAATATTGAGGCAGAGCCGGACAAGCTGCTGCCGCCGTTTGGTGTCTATGCGGCATCCATTGATATTCGCGGTGAGCGGTATTATGGGATCGCTGATATTGGCAGAAAGCCAACCATCAAGCCTAAACATGGCGATCAGAATCCGATCGGAGTCGAGATGCATATTTTGCATTTTGATCAGGATATTTACTGTGAACCGGTACGGATATCCTTCCATGCATTTGAACGGCCAGAAGTCAAATTCGATTCGATTTCAGACTTGCAGGCACAGATCAAAAGGGATATAGTATTTAGTGAACAGTTTTTTGATAAAATTTAGCGATTGCGGCAGAATAACAAAAGAGGAGTAAATATGAGCTTACTTTTAACATTGATGGGTGGTCTCGGACTGTTTTTGTTCGGTATGAATTTTATGAGTCAGGGACTGCAGAAAGCAGCGGGTGCGAAACTGCGTTCCGTACTGACAGCCATCTCCAAAAACAAATACATCGGCGTATTGTTTGGTGCGCTGTTTACAGCAATCATCCAGTCTTCCGGTGCGACGACCGTCATGGTAGTTACATTTGTAAATGCCGGTCTGATGGAGCTGACACAGGCTGTCGGCATTATCTTTGGTGCCAATATCGGTACAACGATCACTGCACAGCTCGTGTCATTTAACCTGACTGCGGTTGCACCGGTGATTCTATTTATCGGTGTTGTGATGTTTTTGTTTATGAAAAAACCGATTTTCAAAAAAATCGGAGAGGTTGTGATCGGTTTCGGTGCCCTGTTTATGGGTATCAGCATGATGTCAGGATCCATGCAGCAGTTAAATGATTATCCGGCTGTTATCCATACATTGTCACGGCTGACAAACCCTGTTTTAGCAATTCTGGTCGGACTGATCATCACGGTCATTGTACAGAGTTCGTCCGTGACCGTCAGTATCCTGCTTCTGATGGCAGGTCAGGGACTTGTGACACTTCCGGTCTGCTTTTATTTCATTCTCGGATGTAACATCGGTTCTTGTACGCCTGCGGTTATGGCAGCGATGGATGCAAAAAAGGATGCCAAGCGTGCGGCTCTGATCCATGTGCTGTTTAACGTGTTCGGTATGATCATTATTTCAATTATATTGATCTTTGCAATGCAGCCATTTACTACATTTATCCAGGCAATCTCCGGAGATGATATTAAACGTAGCGTGGCGAATACGGATACGATCTACAAGGTATTCCAGACAGTGATCTTTCTGCCGTTATCCGCACAGTTCATCAAGCTGGTGAACCGGCTGATCCCCGGAACCGATGTCAAGCAGGAGGGCTTCTCCCTGCAGTATATCAATATGACGACTGTATTCTCACCGACTGCTGCGATCGTGGAGGCGATGCAGGAGATCGGCCGTATGGGCAGAAAGGCAGAGCAGAATCTGCGGCTGTCCATGGAGGCATTTTTTGACGGTGACCAGTCAAAGATCGATCAGGTCTACCAGACGGAAAAATATATCGACTATCTGAGCCATGAGATCACAGACTACCTCGTAGACGTCAACCAGAGACAGCTGCCGGTAGCTGACAGCTTAAAGATTGGTGGTCTGTTCCATGTGGTAAATGATATTGAACGAATCGGTGACCATGCAGAAAATATCGCAGATGCGGCTGTCCGGATGAAGGAACAGAATCTGTCGTTTACCAAAAAGGCGACGAAAGAGATTCAGGATATGTTTGAAAAAGATATGCGTATTCTGGTATGTGCGCTTGAGATGTTTGAGACGGATGACCGCTCCCACATGCAGGAGATCCTGGATATTGAGGAGGAGGTCGATCAGATGGAGATTGATCTGCAGAATTCCCATATCCGCCGTATGGCAAAGGGTAAATGCTCACCGGAGTCCGGTCTGGTCTTTACAGATCTCGTAACAGGTCTCGAACGTGTCGCAGATCACGCGACCAATGTTGCATTTGCACTGTCAAATTCGGATGTTCAATAAGCAGAATTTGTTAAAAAATGCGATATAATTATTACAGAATTATTACAGAAACATTGACATATGTGAAATGTGTTGTTATACTGTAACACAGATAACAGTAGATGCTATCGTCTACTGTTATTTTTTTTGAGTTTCATTATTTAATCGTTTCATTTGCAGATAGGAGGCATATATGAAACATAATTATGTAGATCTGAAAAAAATCAGCTTTGTTTTTGCATCAGTTCTCGGAACAACTTTGTTTCTGGCATCGCCGGAAGATACCTATGCAGCGGCACATGCAGGTATGTCAGCAGTGATCTCCGGGTATCTGAGTCAGACAGAAGGGCTGACAATCGCAAACAGCGATATTTCCCTGTCACGTGCAGCACTTCAGGATAACAGCGTTCAGACGTTAGCAGCGGATGAATCTGATGGCGCAGTACAGGAAACGGCAGATAAAAAAAATACAGATGACGAAGAAATATTTTGTGGCTATAAGAATCTTGGACTTGCCAATGTAGATAATTATCTGAATGTCAGGGAATCGGCAGATGAGGCATCGGATCTGGTCGGAAAGATGCCGGCAGGTGCAGGCTGCGAGGTCTATGACAAGGAAAATGGCTGGTATCACATCAAATCCGGAAAGGTTGAGGGTTATGTATCAGCTGACTATCTTCTGACCGGGGACAAGGCAAAGGAAAAAGCAAAAAAATATATAAAAGAAGTAGCGACTGTCACGACGACAACATTGTTTGTCCGTGAGAAGCCGAATACAGACTGTACGATCATCACAATGGTTCCGATCGAGGAGGAATTGACCGTATTAAAGAAAGTAGACGGTGGTGAATGGTATAAGGTCGAGATCGACGACGAGGAAGGCTTTGTGAGTGGAGAATTTGTAGAGATCTCACAGAAGCTCCCCAAGGCAATGACGATCTCAGAGGTCAAATACGGACAGGGTGTATCGAATGTCCGTGTAGATCTGGTACAGTATGCACTCCAGTTTGTCGGTAATCCGTATGTCTGGGGTGGTACAAGCCTGACCAATGGTGTGGATTGTTCCGGCTTCACGATGCAGGTATATGCAAAGTACGGTGTCTATCTGCCGCACTCCTCACGTGCGCAGCCGAACAGCGGACGCTCAATCAGCGCGTCTGAGGCACAGCCGGGCGACTTGTTCTTCTATGGCAGCGGTGGCAGCATCAATCACGTAGCGATCTATATCGGTGGCGGACGTGTCGTACACGCCAGCAACCACAGAGACGGTATCAAGATCTCAAATGCATTTTACCGTACACCGTTAAAGGTAGTCAGCTATTTATAAGAAACATCGTAACTGTGAGCACTGAACAGTTACACAAATCGCAGAAAACAGGCAGTTTATACAAACTGCCTGTTTTTTTATGTGCAGAAAATATATTTTTTCACAAAAGTTCTAGCGCTTATTGAGAAAATTTGTTAAATTAGTATAAAAGGGTGATCGCGCGCCATAACACCCAGGGATATGCGCGGCGCGGTAAATAATCGAAAAGGAGAGGTAACATCTATGGTAGATCAAAGCTATTATGAGAAAGCGGATGTGATCATTGGGGAACATGGGGCAGATCCATCTGCTTTGATCCCAATTATTCAGGATATTCAGAGCGAATATCGCTATCTGCCACCGGAATTATTGTCGTATGTGGCTGAAAAGATCGGTATCACAGAGGCAAAGGCATATGGGGTAGCCACATTTTATGAGAATTTTTCGTTTGAACCAAAAGGGAAATATGTGATCAAGGTATGCAACGGCACTGCCTGTCATGTGCGCAAATCCATTCCGATTCTGGAGCGTCTGTACACGGAATTAGGTTTATCGAAGGATAAGGTGACGACGGATGACATGCTGTTTACGCTGGAGACTGTATCCTGTCTGGGAGCCTGCGGACTGGCACCGGTACTGACTGTCAATGACAAAGTCTATCCGTCCATGACGCCGGATGCAGCGGCAGAGCTGATACAGCATTTGAGGGACGAAAAATAAGAGGATGGGGAGGAGATTATGCAGAAGGTAGAAAACAGAGAGATTTTGAATCAGTTGCGGGATTCCGAGGGGCAACAGATCGCGCAGAGCAGATGCCGCATTTTAATCTGTGCCGGCACCGGCTGTCTGGCGGGCGGTTCCGGTGAAGTGTACGAGAAGATGTGTGAGCTGGTGGCAAACGAGCCGGATGTGGAAGTGCAGTTTGGCGCAGAGATCGCACACGGTGACGGACCGATCGACGTTAAAAAGAGCGGCTGTCACGGCTTTTGTGAGATGGGACCGCTTATGCGCATCGAGCCGATGGGTATTTTGTATACAAAAGTAAAGCTGGAGGACTGTGAGGCGATCTTTGAGCGCACGATCAAGCATGGAGATGTGATCCGGCATCTGCTGTACAAGCAGAACGGCATTGAGTACCAGAAGCAGGAGGAGATTCCGTTTTATAAAAAGCAGACCCGTCTTGTCCTCGAAAACTGTGGACATATCGATGCAGAGCATATCAATGAAGCGATCGCACACGGTGCTTATCAGGCACTTGCGAAGGTATTATTTGACATGACCCCGGATCAGGTTGTCAATGAGATCTTAGAGTCCAATCTGCGTGGACGCGGAGGCGGAGGTTTCCAGACCGGATATAAATGGAAACAGGTGGCGAGACAGCCGGAAAAGATCCGTTATGTCGTATGTAACGGTGACGAGGGAGATCCCGGAGCATTTATGGATCGCAGTATCATGGAGGGCGATCCGCATAAAATGATCGAGGGTATGATCATCGCTGCCTATGCGGTAGGTGCACAGGAGGGGTATATCTATGTGCGTGCCGAGTATCCGTTAGCGATCAGCAGACTGAAAAAAGCGATACAGGATGCCGAGCAGTGTGGATTGCTCGGTGATCACGTGATGGGAACAGATTTTAGTTTCCGGTTACATATCAACCGCGGAGCGGGCGCGTTCGTCTGCGGCGAGGGCAGTGCACTGACTGCTTCGATTGAGGGGAATCGCGGTATGCCGCGTGTCAAGCCGCCGCGTACCGTAGAACATGGTCTGTTTGAAAAGCCAACCGTGCTCAATAACGTAGAGACATATGCCAATGTGCCGATGATCATTTTAAAAGGCGCAGCCTGGTACAAGACAATCGGACCGGAGAACAGCCCGGGAACAAAGGCATTTGCGCTGACCGGAAGTGTGAAAAATACAGGTCTGATCGAAGTGCCGATGGGCACGACGCTGCGTGAGGTCATTTTTGATATTGGTGGCGGCATCAAGGGAGATGCTGACTTTAAGGCAGTTCAGATCGGAGGTCCTTCGGGTGGCTGTCTGATTACGCCGCATCTGGACATCAGTCTGGATTTTGACTCGCTCAAAAAGATGGGTGCGATGATCGGTTCCGGTGGACTTGTGGTTATGGACAGTAATACGTGTATGGTCGAAGTCGCACGTTTCTTTATGAATTTTACACAGAACGAGAGCTGCGGTAAATGTGTTCCGTGCCGTGAGGGTACCAAGCGGATGTTGGAGATCTTAGAGCGTATCGTTGCCGGTAACGGGGCATTGGAAGATCTGGATCTATTGGAAGAACTGGCGACCATGATCACGGAGACCGCATTGTGTGGACTTGGAAAGAGTGCGGCACTGCCGGTTATGAGTACATTAAAATTATTCCGAGACGAATATATCGAGCATGTCGTAGATAAGAAATGCGCATCGCATACATGCAGTGCGCTCCGCCGTTTCGTGATCAGCGCAGAATTGTGTAAGGGCTGTTCAAAATGTGCGAGAAACTGTCCGGTGGGAGCGATCTCCGGCAAGATCAAGGAACCATTTGTCATTGATGATGCAGTATGTATCAAATGTGGTGCCTGCGAGAGCAACTGTGCCTTCGGTGCCATCCATATAGAAGCATAAGGAGGGGAAAACGTGAGCGCAGAAAATAAACAGGCAACCAAATATATTACGATAAATAACCGGAAAATTCCTTTTACAGATGAGAAAAATGTGTTATCCATCATCCGCAAAACCGGTATTGATCTTCCGACCTTTTGCTATCATTCAGAGCTGTCCACCTATGGTGCGTGCCGCATGTGTGTGGTGGAGGATGACAGAGGGCGTGTGTTCGCATCCTGCTCGGAAGTGCCGCGTGACGGCATGGTGATCTATACGAATACACCAAAGCTGCAGCACCATAGAAAAATGATTCTCGAGCTGCTGCTGGCTTCCCATTGCAGGGATTGTACGACCTGCCGCGAGAACGGTGTGTGTACGTTGCAGAAGCTGGCACAGCAATTAGGCGTAGATACCGTACGTTTCCCGAATACGAGGGAGCAGCTTCCGGTAGACGATTCTTCCAACTGCATTTTCGTTGATCCGAATAAATGTATTTTATGCGGTGACTGTGTGCGTACCTGTGAGGAGATCCAGGGACTCGGTGTTTTGAGCTTTACACACCGCGGTTCGCAGATGCGTGTCACACCTGCATTCAACAAACCGATGGCACAGACGGACTGTGTCGGCTGCGGACAGTGCCGTGTCGTATGTCCGACCGGAGCTATCACGATCAAGTCCAATGTGCATGCGGTGTGGGAGGTCGTATCTGACCGGAGGAAGCGTGTCGTCGTACAGATCGCACCGGCAGTGCGTGTGGCGATCGGTGACAGCTTTGGACTGCCGAAGGGCGAAAATGCAATCGGCAGGCTCGTCGCAGCATTGCGGCGCATGGGATTTGATGAGATCTATGATACAAATTTTGGTGCAGATCTCACGGTTATGGAAGAATCAAAGGAACTGGTAGAGCGCCTGGAATCAGGTGAAAATCTGCCTTTATTTACATCCTGCTGTCCCGGCTGGGTATCTTTCTGTGAGAAAAAGTACCCGGAATACCGCAAACATATCTCTACCTGCCGTTCACCGCAGGAGATGTTCGGTGCATTGATTAAGGAGGAAGCCCGCATACAGCATGAGGTGGCGATTTCTAAGGGTGAGCCTGCGGACGAGCGTGAGACGATCGTTGTATCGATCATGCCCTGTACTGCGAAAAAGAACGAGATCGTGCGTCCGGAGCATTTTACGGACGGAGTACAGAACGTAGACTTTGTACTGACGACGGTAGAAGTGACCCGGATGATCCGTGAGGCAGGTATCGATCTGGCACAGATGCCCTCGGAAGCTCTGGATATGCCGTTTGGCCTATCGTCCGGTGCGGCAGCGATCTTCGGTGTCACGGGAGGCGTGACCGAGGCGGTATTGCGCCGTCTCGTAAACAGCAACAGGATCGAGGATCTCGAGGAGATCAGTTTTACCGGAGTACGTGGTATCGACGGCGTGAAAGAAGCGACCGTGACGCTCGGCGGGCGCGAGGTGCACATCGCAGTCGTCAACGGACTCAAGTGTGCGGATGAAGTGTTAAAACAGATGAAGGCTGGTGAGGTCTCTTATGACTTTGTAGAAGTCATGGCATGTAAGCGTGGCTGTATCACCGGAGGCGGACAGCCGACACCAATCGGACCGCGAACCAAGAAAGCACGTTTTGACGGCATGTATGACATCGATCAGGCAGCCCAGATCAAGCTCTCAAACGAGAATCCGTTTATCAAGACATTGTATGACGGCATCTTAAAGGGCAGGGAGCACAAGCTGCTGCATAACGAGTAGTATAAAAATGAACTTGGCGACAATTACCGGTTGAGTGAAGCCGGCGACATGTCGGAGACGGCAAAGACCGATCATCAATTCTATACAAGTAAGCAGTAACAAACATATCTTGGATGATTTATGTTATCAGCGCATCGCAGGAGAGGGTGCAGCCATTCATGAAAAAAGGCTTGACACCAAAACCCGAGAATAGTTTATCCATGGCTTATCAAACGAGGACATCGTGTACGCATGATGTCCTCATTTTTGATGTGATAGGAATTTCCTATCACATCAAACGCTCCGCGGGGATCGCATTGCGGTGGTAGCAGATTTTGCCGATTTGGAATGCGAAGCAGCGGCAAAATCCGTTACTAGAACGAGGTACGAGTGAACAGTAGCGCTACTGTTGAAAAAAGGTAGAAAAGATGAGGGAGTGTATTTTTTTCAGATAACGAATGTGTTAGAATGAAAAGCAATTATGGAAAACAGGAAATCCATGGAAAGCAGTTATAGGATTGTTTGATTGCGCTGTGAAAGGAGAAATTATGAGCAACTTGAGGACAAAATATTTAAAAATAACATGTAATCTGCTTTGGGCAGTGTTTTTACTGATTTTTGTGTTTGCATTTCTGCCCAAATTGCTGGTCTATTTTATGCCGTTTGTGGTGGGACTGATTTTTGCGATGATCGCAAACCCGGTGGTAAAGTTTCTGGAGAAACGGATTAAGATTAAGCGGAAATACGGTTCGGTCATCATGATCGTGTTGGTCATCGGGCTGGTGGTGCTGGCCTGCTATGGCGCAGGGGCAATTCTTGCAAAGGGAATCAGAGCATTTATGGAGTATCTGCCGACAATGTCCGCCAATGCAGGGACAGAATTTTCTGAGGCAATCAATCAGCTGCAGCAGTTGCTGGAAAAGCTGCCCTTTACACAGAATGTGGATCTGAGTTCCATCGGAACTGTGATTCAGGATTTCCTGAGGAATCCTGTGGCTGGCTCAGACGCTACGACGCTGGGAGCAATCGGTGAATTTGCCAAAAGCCTGCCGGATATGATTGTCGGCATAGTCGTAGGACTGCTTGCTGCATATTTTTTTATCGCAGATAAAGATAAACTGTTTGCAGGTGTGGAGAAGCATTTATCCGACGGTTTCCTTGCAAAAACAGAACGTATTTATAAACAGCTTGTATATGCGGTAGGCGGCTACTTTAAAGCACAGTTTAAGATCATGGGTGTCATCTATGTCATTCTTATGATTGGACTGTTCATCCTACGGGTAGATTTCGCATGGCTGATCGCCTTTGGCATTGCGTTTCTTGATATGCTCCCGGTGTTTGGAACCGGAACGGTACTCTGCCCATGGGCGGTTGTCAAGTTTTTCGCCGGGGATTATAAAATGGCGGTTGGAATGATCGTTTTATATGTGGTTTCGCTTGTTGTGCACCAGATTGTACAGCCGAAGCTGATCGGGGATTCCGTAGGACTTGATCCGTTTGCATCGCTGTTATTCATGTTTATCGGTTACAGGGTGAGCAGTGTTGTGGGAATGATCCTTGCAATCCCGGTCGGTATGATCCTGATCAACCTGTATGAGGCGGGCGCATTCGATACACTGGTCTGGTGCGTGCGGGAAGTAGTGAATGATTTCAATGAGTTCCGCCGGGTGGATACCGGGAAGAAGGAGTGAAAAAACAGGTGGCAATGGTAACTAATGTTATATACAATGTGACTAATGGCTATGGACAAAATGTAAAAAATTGGTTAGATTAGTATAAATAATAGATATCCACGCTATAAATAACAGATAATTTATTGATCTGAGATTTATAATTCAGAATATTTATAGTTCAGAATTATATAGTAAAAGAATATACAGCAGAAAGGAAGAAACAACAATGAAGCAGTTCACTTATGTCATCACAGATGAGGTCGGCCTGCATGCAAGACCGGCCGGCTTGCTCGTCAAGGAAGCAAAAAAATACGAGAGTACGATTACACTTGCCTGCAATGGAAAGAGTGCTGCCGCTACAAAGCTCATGGCAGTTATGGGAATGGGCGTAAAGCATCAGGATAGCGTAGAGGTCACAGTGGAAGGACCGGACGAGGATGCTGCTTTTGCGGAAATACAGAAGTTCTTTCAGGAAAATCTGTAAATTCTGACTTATACAGGGATGGATGCCATTCACGATCGTCCGCATGGATATGGATGAACTGGGCGTGGCATCGTCCATGGCACCGGGTGTCCACTGTAAAATATTATGAAATGGAATGAGAAGAATATGAAAATATACAGAGCAAAAGACTATGAAGATATGAGCAGAAAGGCAGCAAACATTGTTTCTGCACAGGTAATTATGAAACCGGACTGTGTGCTTGGTCTGGCAACAGGTTCTACACCGATCGGTCTGTACAGACAACTGGTAGACTGGTATCGTAAGGGTGATCTGGATTTTTCTGAGGTTCGTACCGTGAATCTGGATGAATACAAGGGACTGAACCGTGAAAATGACCAGAGCTACTATTACTTTATGCATCAGAATCTGTTCGATCATGTGAATATTCAGGCTGGGAATACACATCTGCCGGACGGTATGGAGCCGGATTCTGAAAAAGAATGCGCAAGATATACAGAGCTGATCCGCTCTATGGGTGGCGTAGATCTGCAGCTTCTCGGTATCGGACATAACGGTCATATCGGGTTCAATGAGCCGACAGATGAGTTCGAGAAGCAGGTGCATTGCGTAGACCTGACCGAGTCAACGATCGAGGCAAACAAGAGATTTTTCGCATCGGCAGACGATGTGCCGCGGCAGGCGTATACGATGGGTATCCAGACGATCATGCAGGCAAAGAAGATCCTGATCGTTGCCAACGGTGAAGGAAAGGCTGATATTGTACAGAAAGCATTTTTCGGACCGATTACACCGCAGGTACCGGCATCGGTGCTGCAGCTGCATGGCGATGTGACTCTGGTAGCCGATGAAGCTGCACTCAGTAAGGTAAAATGAACAAAGTATGAGGGTGTAAAAGAATGATCATAAAGGATGCAAATATATTTACACAGGACAACCGGTTTGTAAAGGGCAGTGTCGTTGTGGAAAATGGTAGATTTGTCAGTATCGCAGAACAGCCGGAGCATACCGGGGAAGTCATGGAAGTCATAGAAGCAAAGGGGCTGTATATGATCCCGGGTCTGGTGGATATCCATTTCCACGGCTGTATGGGTGCGGATATGTGTGATGGTACGAAGGAAGCACTCGATGTGATCACACAATATGAGGCTTCGGTCGGAGTGACCAGCGTATGTCCCGCTACGATGACGATCCCGAAGGATGAGCTGTCAGCAGTCATGAAAAATGCCGGTGCGTATGCTTATCATGGCGGTGCGCATCTCGTCGGCATCAACATGGAGGGACCGTTTATCAGCCCGGCGAAAAAGGGCGCACAGGCAGCTGAAAATATTATGCATTGTGATTATGAATATTTTAATCAGCTGCAGGATGCAGCAGGCGGTCTGATCAAGCTGGTGGATATCGCACCGGAGGAAGCCGGAGCGATGGAGTTTATTGACAAGGTGAAGGGAACGGTTGTCGTATCGCTGGCACATACAGCATCAGATTATGATACGGCGATGGAAGCGATCGCACATGGGGCATCCCATGCGACGCATTTATATAATGCGATGCCGCCGCTGAACCACAGAAATCCGGGTGTGATCGGAGCAGTCAGGGATTCGGACAGCTGCCATGTGGAGTTGATCTGTGACGGTGTGCATATCCATCCGTCAGTGATCCGCGCGACGTTTGCGATGTTTGGCGCACAGCGGATGATCCTGATCAGCGATAGTATGAGAGCAACGGGTCTGGACGACGGTGAGTATACACTGGGAGGACAGCCGGTGACCGTAAAAGGCAATCTGGCAACACTGCATGATGGCACAATTGCCGGATCTGCAACCAATCTGATGGATTGCATGCGTTTTGTCGTGAAACATGCCGGGCTTCCACTGGAGACAGCAGTGATGTGTGCAACAGCAAATCCTGCAAAAGAGATCGGCATATTTGATGAGGTTGGAAGTATTGCTGTCGGTAAAAAGGCTGATTTTGTGCTTCTCGATCAGGATTTAAACCTTGCAGGGGTATATATCGATGGAAAGGAGTTTGTATGTTAGGCTTTTTAAAGGGAAAGAATAAAGAGAATGTGATCTATTCTCCGTGTAACGGAAAGGTCGTACCGCTCGCGGAGGTTCCGGATCCTACATTTGCAGAAAAACTATTGGGAGATGGGTTTGCCGTGATCCCCGCAGAGGGAAAGGTATATGCACCTGCGGATGGTGAGGTGACAATGGTGTTTGACACACTTCATGCAGTGACGATCACGACCGCGCAGGGAACAGAGCTTCTGATCCATATCGGACTGGATACGGTGACACTCAAGGGTGCGCCGTTTACGGCACATGTAGCAGCCGGTGATCAGGTGAAAAAAGGTGATCTGCTCATGGACGCAGATCTGGCGCAGATTCAGGCGGCCGGATTAAATATTATTACACCGGTTCTAATCTGCAATACAGATGACTATAGTAATATTTGTATGCTCAAAGAGGGCGATGTATCGCCTGATGATCAGATTCTGAAGATCTCGTGATCATTCAGACACTACCAATGAACTAAATTGGACTGGATCCAAATTAGTATAAAGTAAAAAGGAGGAGAAAGTATGAAATTTCTTCAAAAACTGGGAAAGGCGTTAATGCTTCCCGTGGCAGTACTTCCTATCTGTGGTATCCTCATGGGTATTGGTTACTATCTGTGTCCTGCAACGATGCAGGGTGGTGATATCTCAGGTGCAGCAAACTTGATTGGTCTGTTTCTGGTGAAAGCCGGCGGTGCTTTGATCGACAACATGGCAATCCTTTTTGCAATCGGTGTTGGTGTCGGTATGTCAGAGAAAAATGACGGTACCGGTGCAATCGCAGCCCTGGCTTCATGGCTGATGATTACGACACTTCTGTCTACCGGATTTGTTACAACGATCATGCCGTCTATCGCTGAGAATGCTACCAAGACATTGGCATTTGATAAGATTGCGAATCCGTTTATCGGAATTTTAGCCGGTATCATTGGTTCTACATGCTACAACAAGTTCAAGGATACAAAGCTTCCTGACTGGTTATCATTCTTCAGCGGCAAGCGCTGTGTAGCAATCATTTCAGGCGTTGTATCTATTCTGGCTTCTGTTGTATTGCTGTTTGTATGGCCGTTACTGTTCGGCGCACTGGTTGCTCTCGGTAAGGCAATCGTTGGTATGGACGTTGTAGGTGCAGGTATCTATGCATTCTTAAACCGTCTGTTGATCCCTACCGGATTACATCACGCATTAAATAACGTATTCTGGTTTGACACAATCGGACTCGGTGATCTGCAGCACTTCTGGGCAGGCGAGACATCCGCTGATGTAACATGGAGTCTTGGAATGTATATGTCAGGCTTCTTCCCTTGTATGATGTTCGGTATCCCCGGTGCAGCATGCGCAATGATCAAGTGTGCAAAGCCCGCGAAGAAGAAGGCAGCCATCGGACTGGTAGCTTCAGCAGCAGTTTGTGCTTTCATCTGTGGTGTAACAGAGCCGTTTGAGTTTGGATTTATGTTCTTAGCTCCCGCACTGTATGTGATCTATGCTTTACTGTATGGTATTTTCACGATGATCACAGTAGCACTTGGTTTCCGTGCAGGCTTTAGCTTCTCAGCAGGTGCCATGGACTTATTGTTCTCAGCTTCCCTGCCTGCAGCAGCAAAGACAATACTCATCATTCCTCTTGGAATCGCAGCCTTCGTGGTATTCTACTTCGTATTCCTTTTCGCTATCAAGAAATGGGATCTGAAGACTCCCGGTAGAGAGGATGACGATATCGAAGCAGAGAAGAATGTAGAGCTGGCAAGTGATGACTACACAGCTATCGCAAAGAAGATTCTGGAAGGATGCGGTGGAAAAGAGAACATCGCAAGCATCGACAACTGTGTGACCAGACTGAGACTTGAAGTAAAGGATATGACAAAGGTTAGTGATAAGGTAATCAAATCTGCAGGTGTGGCAGGCGTTATCAGACCCGGTAAGACATCTGTACAGGTTATCGTAGGAACTAAAGTTCAGTTTGTTGCTGACGCATTTTCAAGACTTTGTGAATAGTTACGAAGCATGAATAATTAACCCGAAAGAGGTATATACGGAGATTGCATCCGTGTATACCTTTTTCATATAAAAAGAGTCGCCCGCGACTATTTCGCGCCCGAGCGGTATGCGCAGCATATACTTCATTTCCGCGAGGTGCGCATCCTTGCGGAGCATTTTATGTGATAGGAATTTCCTATCACATAAAAAAACATTGCATTCTATATATAGTTATGATATAGTAGTTGAGTATGATTAAACAGCCACATATTCGGTTTGACGGACACTCCGACCACTTACTGAATATCCGGCGATTCTATTTTAAGGAGGAAACAAATATGTTAGCAAAAGACCAGAAGTCAGCAATTATCGCTGAGTATGGCAAGACCCCCACAGACACAGGTTCACCTGAGGTTCAGATCGCATTACTGACCACTCGTATCAATGAGTTGAACGATCATTTAAAGGTACATGCAAAGGATCATCATTCTCGTAGAGGTCTGTTAAAGATGGTAGGACAGAGACGTCGTTTACTGGCTTACTTAAAGGAGAAGGATATCGAGCGTTATCGTTCCCTGATTGAGCGTTTAGGACTCAGAAAATAAAACTTTGGAATAGGGCGGAGTTTCTCCGCTCTATTTTAAGTTGCTATGCATCCGCAGAATTTGTACTTGACAGGTTCTGCAGGTTATTTACACGGCAGATGACGCTTCCGAGACCACTGAAAAGTGCAAAAGGATTTTGTCTTTTTCAGTAGTTTCGGGAACATCTGCCTTCACAAAACGATTCCATTATTTATGAAGGAGAACACATATGTACAAGAGTTATTCGATTGAGCTCGGCGGCAAGACACTGACCGTAGATATCGGCAGAGTCGCAGCTCAGGCAAACGGTGCAGCGCTGATGAAGTACGGTGAGACCACTGTATTATCGACTGCTACCGCATCTGAAAAACCCCGTGACGGCATCGACTTTTTCCCTCTGAGCGTTGAGTTCGAGGAGAAGATGTATGCAGTCGGCAAGATCCCCGGAGGATTCAATAAGCGAGAGGGAAAGGCATCTGAGAATGCTGTCCTGACCTCACGTGTGATCGACCGCCCGATGCGTCCATTATTCCCGAAGGATTACCGCAATGACGTGACCTTAAATAACATGGTCATGAGCGTAGATCCTGAGTGCAGACCGGAGATCGTCGCTATGTTAGGCGCAGCGATCGCTACCTGCATTTCTGATATCCCGTTTGATGGTCCCTGCGCGATGACACAGATGGGTATGGTAGACGGCGAACTGATCGTCAATCCGTCTCAGGAGCAGTGGGACAAGGGTGACCTGAAGCTGACTGTAGCTTCTACTGCTGAAAAGGTCATCATGATCGAGGCTGGTGCCAATGAGATCCCTGAGGAGAAGATGCTCGAGGCTATTTACAAAGCACATGATGTCAACCAGACGATCATCGAGTTCATCAACAAGATCGTAGCTGAGGTTGGAAAGCCCAAGCATGAGTATACAAGCTGTGCAGTTCCCGAGGAACTGTTTGAGGAGATCAAAAAGATCGTTCCTCCGGCAGAGATGGAAGCTGCAGTATTTACCGATGTCAAGCAGGTTCGTGAGGAAAATATCCGTCAGATCACAGAGAAGCTTGAGGCTGCGTTTGCAGACAACGAGGAGTGGCTGGCAGTTCTCGGAGATGCTGTATACCAGTATCAGAAGAAGACAGTCCGCAAGATGATCTTAAAGGATCACAAGCGTCCCGACGGACGTGCACTCGATCAGATCCGTCCGCTGGCTGCAGAGATTGATCTCATCCCCCGCGTACACGGTTCTGCGATGTTCACACGTGGACAGACACAGATCTGCGATATCGTGACACTGGCTCCTTTATCAGAGGTTCAGAAGGTAGACGGACTGGATGCAAACGTAACGACCAAGCGTTATATGCATCAGTATAACTTCCCTTCTTATTCAGTAGGAGAGACAAAGGTTTCCCGTGGACCGGGACGTCGTGAGATCGGACATGGAGCTTTGGCTGAGCGTGCATTGCTTCCGGTACTTCCTTCCGAGGAGGAGTTCCCTTATGCAATCCGTGCCGTATCCGAGACTTTTGAGTCAAACGGATCTACCTCGATGGCTTCTACCTGTGCATCCTGCATGTCCCTGATGGCTGCCGGTGTGCCGATCAAGAAAATGGTAGCCGGTATTTCCTGTGGATTGGTAACCGGTGATACGGATGACGATTTTGTATTACTGACTGATATCCAGGGTCTTGAGGACTTCTTTGGAGATATGGACTTTAAGGTAACAGGTACAAAGGATGGTATCACAGCAATCCAGATGGATATCAAGATCCATGGTTTGACCCGTCCGATCGTAGAAGGCGCAATTGCAAGATGCCGTGAAGCACGTTTCTTCATTATGGATACCTGTATGTCAAAGGCGATCGCAGAGCCTCGGAAAGAGGTAGGTGCATATGCACCGAAGATCATCCAGATCCAGATCGATCCGCAGAAGATCGGTGATGTAGTCGGACAGCGTGGCAAGACGATCAATGAGATTATCGAGCGTACCGGCGTGAAGATCGACATCACAGATGACGGCGCTGTATCCGTATGCGGAACAGATGCACAGATGATGGACAAGGCGATTGAGATGATCAAGATCATCACAACTGATTTCGCAGAGGGACAGATCTTCAAGGGTGTTGTTGTCAGCATCAAGGAGTTTGGTGCATTTGTTGAGTTTGCTCCCGGAAAAGAGGGAATGGTTCACATTTCCAAGATCGCTAAGGAGCGTATCAACCGCGTAGAGGATGTCCTGACACTGGGTGACAAGGTCACTGTCAAGTGCATGGGCAAGGATAAGATGGGACGCATGAGCTTCTCAATGAAGGATGTCGCTGAGTCTGAAAAATAAGAAAGCGGGTAACTGTGAGGGTACTGAACAGTTACGAAAGCGAATATTTTACAGATGAGCCGGAAACCGGCTGGAATAGAATGATGATGAGGACAGTCAGGTCAAACGTGGCTGTCCTCATTTTTACCATCACACGTTCAGAGTTGTCCCTGCATAAGATAAAAATAATTCTTTTGGCAGGATATTTCGTATGGAACGTGTACGAAAATTAATTCATACAGAGCTTCCCCATGGGGAAGGATTTTTAGGGAAAGGTTCTACGGTGGCGATTCTCGATACGGGTGTGTCCCCGCATTCGGATCTGAAAAGCAGGATTCTGGATTTCCGTGATTTTGTAAACGGCCGAAACGCTAGCTATGATGACAATGGACATGGGACACATCTCGCAGGAATCATCGGCGGCAGTGGTATACTCAGTGGAGGCCGCTATATGGGAATCGCGCCGGCATGCAATTTTATCTCGGTCAAAGTGCTCGATGGTATGGGAAATGGCAACATTGAGGCTGTTGTGCGGGCGGTTGACTGGATTCTGAAAAATAGGGAAAAATATCATATACGTTTTTTAAATATCTCCATCGGTATGATGCCTCAGACGAGGCAGGCAGAGCAGCGGGCGCTCATTGAAGCGATCAGTGCACTGTGGGAGAATAATATATGCGTTGTTGCCGCATCCGGCAATAACGGACCGCATGCATCGACTGTGACCGTACCTGGCACCATTCCGGAGCTCATTACGGTGGGCAGCCTTGATGATGAGGACCGGGTACTTCTCGGCGGCAGCATGCATGTGGGTTACAGTGGAAAAGGGCCGACAAAACACTGTGTCATTAAACCTGAGATCCTGGCTCCGGGCACACGGGTCATCAGTTGCAGCAGGCAGGGCGGATATGTGAGTAAGAGTGGTTCATCGATGGCGACAGCAGTCGTGACCGGCGGGCTGGCAGTCATGGGCGAGATCTATCCGCAGTTTTCGCCGTCTGACATGAAGCTGTTTTTATACAGCAAGCTGAGGCGGAGAAAAGGTATGAATGGGTGGGGATACTTTGATTTTGAGGAACTGATGTGATTATAAAAAAGGAACTGGCAAAGGAACTGGCATATGAAACGAGTATTCAAATTTCTAACAGGAAGACTATTTATTATCGGTGTAATGATCCTTGTGCAGATCGCATGGATCGTCATTTTACTATTGGATGTGAGTGCGCGCCACCAGTTTTTTTCGGCAGCGATCCGCATGATTGCTATTTTGTTGGCGTTCTATGTCGTGACAAGATGGTCAAATCCGTCGATGAAGCTCTCGTGGGTATTTTTTATCACGGCGGTGCCGATCATCGGCGTACCGGTGTACCTGATTTTTGGCAGACCCGGACTGACACGCGCTACAAGACGGCGCATGGACGCAGTCAATGCGCAGATAGAACCGTATCTGTCCAACGATCTGCAGGTCAGCGAAGAACTGCACGCACATCATCCGCAGGCTGCGATGCAGTCGGATTATATCTGGCGCGCAGCCCATTATCCTGCATATACGCATACGGATAACTGTTATTATAAGTGCGGGGAAGAGATGTTCGAGGCAATGTTAGCGGATATCCGACAAGCAGAGCGCTATATTTTTCTGGAATATTTTATTTTAGACCGTGGACAGATGTATGACAGGCTTGTTGCAGAACTGGTAAAAAAAGCGCAGGAAGGCGTAGATGTCAGACTCATCTATGACGATGTCGGCTGTATGGGTAAGATGCCGGCACATTTCTACCGGGATTTACAGAAAAATGGGATTAAATGCGCGGCATTTAATCCTGCGCGGCCAGTGCTCGCGATCATCATGAACCACAGGGATCACCGCAAGATTGTGGTAGTTGACGGAAAAGTCGCTTATACAGGCGGCATCAATATTGCGGATGAGTATATCAATGAGATTGACCGTTTCGGTTACTGGAAAGATACGGGTATCCGCCTTGAGGGCGGGGCTGTCCGTAACTTTCTGGCAATGTTTCTGCAGATGTGGGATTATATCGTGGGCGGTACATCTGATTATGAACGCTTGTTACAGCCGCTCGATCCGTCTGAATTGCCGGCATCCAGGGGCTATGTCCAGCCTTATGGAGACACGCCCCTCGACAATGAGAATGTTGGTGAGAATGTCTATTTAAACATGATTGCACGTGCCCGGAAATATGTCTATATCTATACGCCTTATCTGATTCTGGATCAGGAGATGATCGTTGCGCTGAGCAATGCGGCAAAGAGTGGTGTGGATGTGCGTATTGTTACACCGGGTATTCCGGATAAGAAGATGGTATTTCTGCTGACCCGTTCGCATTATGCACCGCTGTTGGAAAAGGGTGTGCGCATTTATGAATATACGCCGGGCTTTCTGCATGCAAAATGTTTTGTCTGTGACGATGAATATGCCACGGTTGGCAGTATCAATCTCGATTACCGGAGCCTGTATCTGCATTTTGAGTGTGGCGTCTTTCTATATCAGACACCATCTGTCGCCCAGGTACACGCAGATGTGGAAGAGACCTTTGCGGTATCCCGGGAGATTACGCTGGCAGACTGCCAGCGCAGGCATCCATTCGGTATGAGCATGCTGCATGCGCTGCTTCGTCTGCTGGCACCGTTACTATAATGGGGCATTGATTATTCGGTCAGATGAAAAATGAATGGGCAGCCTTTACAAAAAAGGAACAGAAATCTGCCTGTTCGACATCGGCTGCTGCGCGAATCGATACTGAGCCTAACACGGTACCATTTAATGTATAGACAGCTTCGCCAAGGATGTCATTCTCATTGACCGGAGCTTCTATGGATTCGGGTAGCGACAGTGTCTTTTCTACAGTGGACAGATCACGTCCTTCGGTGTCGAGATATTGAAATGGTGTATCGTATTTGATAGAAACCTCTGTGGCAGTCCCACGCGTGACCGGAAGTGCCGCCAGCACATCCCCGTTTGAATCCGTATACAGCTTACACCGGGAAAATCCATAGTCCATACAACTTTGCAGATCCCTGACACGGGACGGGATATCCGGCTCAGCCATGAGAACCGTGATCAGCTGAAGGGAATCTTTTTCTGCAGTGGCGCTGATGCAGTATTTTGAGGCTGACGTATAACCGGTTTTCAGGCCATTGGCGTAGGGATATTGTTTGAGAAATTTGTTTGTATTTGTCAGACCGAATTCCGAGTCACCGCGTCTCGTATGATGGGTAATCGAGTCCTGCCATACGGTACAGTAATCATGGATCTGTGGATGTTTCGTGATGAGTTCCCTGGACATGAGCGCGATATCGCGGGCAGTCGTTAAGTGTCCTTCGGCTTCGAGACCGCAGCAGTTCACAAATGTGGTATTGTCCATGCCGAGTTCTTTTGCCCTGGCATTCATGAGATCGACAAATGCAGGCTCTGAACCGGCTACAAATTCAGCCATAGCGACACTGGCATCATTGGCACTGGCGATACTGATACATTTGATCATGTCATTGACGGTCTGTGTCTCGCCGGGTTCGAGATAGACCTGGGAGCCGCCCATGCTTGCGGCATGTTCAGATACCGTTACGATATCGTCGGGTGTGAATTGATTTTTTTCAAGTGCCTCGAAGATGAGCAATAATGTCATGATCTTGGTAACGCTGGCGGGACGCAGCCGCTCATCGGCATTTTTTTCAAAGATGACAGTTCCGGTCGAGGCTTCCATGAGCAGCGCGGATTTCGCTGCGGGATCTAATCCGGACACAGCAGAATCAGCAGACAGGTCTGTCGTGTCATCCGGATTGGCATAGACCTGTGCGCAATTCCCCAGACATGACCCAAGCGAGAGTGCCAGCGCCAATAGCATAGAGAGCAATAACCGCCTGATATAACGATGGGGAACATAATAAGTATGATAGAAATGCATAACAGAGATCCTTATGGGTTTTCTAATATTTTACGGGGGAAACACTGCATTTATGAAGGATGGTGAACGATATTTTATATTTCTTAATCATAGCTGCCTGTCTGGTCACAGGATTTATGATCTGGCAGTGGCAGGAACTGAAACGATTTAATCTCACACGCTATGAGATTCATCATAAAAAGCTATCTGATTCGCATCGGTTTGTCGTTTTATCGGACGTGCATCTATGGCAGTATGGTGCACACAATGAGCGGCTGATCGCGGCGGTCCGGAGCGAACAGCCGGATGTGATCCTGTTTCCGGGAGATCTGATCGTACATTCCAAACCGGAGCATTTTGCAGTCGCAGCAGAATTGATGGAACGGCTCGTGGCGGTTGCACCGGTCTATTTTTCAAACGGAAATCACGAGAGCCGGCTCGAACAGCCGACGCATGAGAACTATGCACCCTATCAGAAGCTGAAACAACAGATGCAGGCATGTGGCGTGCATATTTTGAATAATGCACACACAACCGTTACGCTTGACGGCGATACAATCACGGTCAGTGGACTGGAACTGCCATTATCTTATTTTCGAAAAGGTGTGGACACACCGCTGGCAGCGGATGCTTTGACGGATTTTTTAGGTGAGGCAGACAAGAAAAACTATCAGATACTGCTGGCACATACGCCACGGTATGTGCCGGAATATTTTATCTGGGGCGCTGATCTGTGCCTGTCTGGTCATTATCACGGTGGGCTCGTGTGTATTCCGGGGATTGGCAGTGTGATCTCACCGCAATTTGAATTATTTCCCAAATACAGTTTTGGACGATTTGATACGAATGGACATACAGCGCTTGTCAGCCGTGGGCTCGGCACACATACGTTTCATGTACGTGTCTTTAACCGCAGCGAGATACTCGTTGTTACGGCCGCACCATGAGTGAACTGTTACGTAACCACAGTGATTTTCTTGGAAAAGACTTGCTTTTTTTACCATCAGCGTATAGAATAGGATAGGACGCAAACACAATATATAGGGGTTAATACGATGGATTTAACGGTAAAGCTACAAGCCTTTGAGGGACCGCTGGATTTGCTCCTTCATCTGCTGGACAAAAATAAAGTAAATATCTATGACATTCCGATTGTGGAGATCACAAATCAGTATATGGAATATATCCGTGAGATGCAGAGACAGGATCTGAATGTCATGAGTGAATTTATGGTCATGGCAGCGACACTTCTGGATATCAAGGCAAAGATGCTGCTGCCGGCACCGCAGACAGAAGATGAGGAAGATGCGGAAGATCCGCGTGCGCAGCTCGTACAGCAGTTGTTAGAATACAAGATGTATAAATATATCTCCGGCGAATTGAAGGATCGGCAGATGGATGCCAGCAAGGTACTGTTCAAGGTTCCGACGATTCCAGAGGAGGTCAGTGCGTATGAGGAGCCTGTGAATCTGGACGAACTGGTTGCTGATCTGACATTGGACAAGCTCAATGAGATCTTTCAGTCTATGATGAAAAAACAGGTAGATAAGATTGATCCCATCCGTTCAAAATTTGGCAGAATCCAGAAAGAGGAGATCTCGCTGGAAGATTGCATGGCTTCTCTCGAAGCATATGCAAGAGAACATAAGTTTTTCAGTTTCCGTGGACTGTTGAATGGGAAAAAATCAAAAACGGAGATGATTGTGACATTTTTAGCAATTCTTGAATTGATGAAGGTGGGGGCGATTTCGATTACGCAGGAAGCAATTTTTGATGATATCCGCATCACTTCACAGATTGCAGCCTGACAGTCCAAAAGCCGGATTCCTCATGTGAGGAATGATCAGAGGAGTATGTATGAGTGATATAAATTATAAGGCAATACTGGAATCAATTCTGTTTACAATGGGAGAATCTGTAGAACTTGGCAAACTGGCAGCTGCTGTTGAACTGGATCCGAAACAGACAAAGGCTTATCTGGATGAATTGGTCGAGGATTATGCAAATGCAGAACGAGGCATTGCGATTATGGAACTCGATGGCGCATACCAGATGTGTACAAAGCCGGAGATGTATGAGTATCTGATCCGCGTTGCCAAACAGCCAAAACACCGGGCATTGACGGATGTATTGCTGGAGACACTGTCAATCATTGCCTACAAACAGCCGATTACACGTGTAGAGATCGAGAAAATCCGTGGTGTATCGTGCGACCATGCAGTGAATAAATTATTAGAGTACAATCTGATAC
>ERZ1035006.600-NODE-600-length-27610-cov-10.295917_pt1 | contig 27610 bp, 27 predicted proteins | sample MGYA00520694_ERZ1035006 | MGnify/ENA primary metagenome ERZ1035006 (study PRJEB33766, sample SAMN09781746) | gut metagenome | biome: gut microbiome | host: Homo sapiens | place: Madagascar | study: EMG produced TPA metagenomics assembly of the PRJNA485056 data... | reverse complement strand
AAAAGACAGAAAGAGAAAGAAATATCACGACAGTCACTGTAAGACCAAATGGTCAGAGACACATACCTATGACCTGAGCCTGAACAGCAGCACCCTTGGAGTTGAGGGAAGTGTTGAATTTTTGTCTTTGTATATTGACAAACGGATAGAGAAAATGAAATAATAGACGGAGGTCCTGTCAAGACGCATACAGGTGTCATGACAGGACCTTCGTGTCTTTGAAAAACTATCCGAACAGGAGGAAATTGTATGTTTACAGATGACGAAAAAGATTATATCATGCGTATTATTAAAGAGGTGGCCCGTGTTCTTGCAAGTGTGATGCTTGGAAAGAAATATGTCCAGGTAGAGCTGCCGGTGGAATCCAAATACCAGATTTCCGGTGATAAGCTGCATCATCTGAAAACAATGGTAGATAATGGGGAAATCAATGAAGCAGAAAATGAGCTTCTGGAAAGAATTGATTATTCTGATAAGGAAGATCTTGCAGAGGCTATGTTTTTCTATGAATATGCTGCGTCAAAGGGCGACGAATTCCTGGAAGAGCATAACTATTCACTGGAAGAGATCAAGGATGGACTTCAGCAGCTGGCTGAGGACGCAGGCTACGGAAATATAATGAATATGCTGGATATTGGCTGATTATTTATTTATACAAAAGGAACAAGGAGAATAAATATGTTTCTTGAGAAAAACAGAGACAGGATCCTAAAGGATTTTGAGGATTTTTCAACGGAGCTGCCGAAGATGGCAGAAGAAATTAAAAAGAGAATGGAAGCTCTGAATGAGGATGTTGTGCTGGGAATGAAATACCTGTACAGCAATATGCCCTACAGTGATGTGGGGAACTACACCTTTGATACCTATCTGGACTATGTGCAGCAGGGAATTTATCTTTGGAAAACTTCTCCATTCATCCAGGAGTATTCAGAAGAATATTTCCTGAACTATGTGCTGTTCCATCGTGCAAATGACGAGGAGATCAAACCTTGCCGTACCTTTTTCTGGGGAAAAATAAAGGAAAAGATCGAAGGCCTTGATATGGAGTCTGCCATTCTGGAGATTAATCACTGGTGCGCCGGGGAAGTGCGCTATCAGGGAACGGATGCCCGTACTGCCTCCGCACTGGAAATTTACAGAAGCGGTGTGGGAAGATGCGGCGAAGAATCCGTTTTTGCCATTAATGTCCTGAGAAGTGCAGGAATCCCTGCAAGACAGGTATATGTGCCAAGATGGTCCCATTGTGATGACAACCATGCCTGGGTTGAGGCATGGTGCAACGGTGACTGGCATTACATCGGAGCCTGCGAGCCAGAGACTGTTCTGGATAAAGGCTGGTTCACCAATGCTGCATCAAGAGCTATGATGATCAGCTCCAGATGGTATGACAGAAAAGCACCGGATGAGGATGTGATTGGCAGAGACGGCATGAACCTGATGCTGAATCAGCTGAGAAGATATGCGAAGACAAAGAAGATTACCATCCGTGTGGAAGATCTTGACGGTACGCCTGTGACAGGCGCTATTGTAAAGGCAGACGTAATGAATTACGGAGAATTTTCTCCGGTGGCAGAGATGAAAACCGGAGAGGACGGTTACATTTCCTTTGTAACGGGCCTTGGAAGCCTGCAGATCTGTGCGATTTATGAAGGTGCCTACGGCGAGCGTGTGATCGATACAAGAGAGGATGACATTTTTGTATGCACGCTTGGCGAAGAATACGAGGATGAGCTGTGGGTGGATTTTGACATGAATGCTCCGGAGGACACGGGACGCACCAAATGGGAGATTTCCAAAGAGCAGGAAGCGGAAAATAACAGAAGAGTATCAGAGGAAAGCGAGCACTGCCGCAAAAAGATAGAAGGCTTCCGTCCTTTGTGGAAATATTGTCTGTTTGGTCATACCCTGAAAGAGATAGAGCCTATGATGGCAGTTCTTTCCGAAAAAGACCGGAGAGATGCATTTCCGGAGGTGCTGGAGGGTCATTACCAGGAAGCTTCTGTATACAAGGAATTCAATGAGGAGGATATGTATATTTCCTATATCTGGAATCCCCGTGTGGAGAATGAAGTGCTCACCAAATGGAGGAAAAAGATCCTGGGCTATTTTGAAAAGGAGCAGAGAGAAGCTTTTCAGGCAGATCCAAGACAGATCTGGAACTGGATCGAGGAAAATATTTCAGTAAGAAATGACAAGGAGCATCTTACTGCCTATACCACGCCTGCAGCAGCTCTTGACCTTAAGATTGCAGGGGAGAAATCCCACAAAGTGCTGTTTGTTGCCATTGCCCGTACTCTTGGAATTCCTTCCCGGTTGAATCCGGCTGACGGGGCCATCGAATATTGGGACGGAAGGGCGTTCCTTCCGGTTCTGGAAGAGAGAAGAAAGGAATCCCATCTTACCATATTGGCAGGGGAGAATACCAGCTGGAACTATTATCAGAACTGGACTGTTGCAGTAACCGACGGAAAAGGGTATCTGACTCTTGATTTTAGTGACCGAAAATGGGAAAATGGAAAGATAGAACTGGATATTGAACCCGGTACATACCGGATTCTTACCGGAAACCGTCTCCCTAACGGAACCATTCTGGGAAAACGCTATGATTTCTATATTGAGAAGGGTGAGCAGAAAAAGGTAGAGCTGGAACTGCGAAGCTACAGTCTGGAAGAAATGTTGAATCCACACTCCATTCCGGATTCCCAGCTCCAAAGTGCAGCGGGGAATACTGTTATGCTTTCTGAAATTACAGGCGGAGAGAAGCCAGGGCGGAAGATGCTCTTCTGGCTGGAGGAAGGCAGAGAACCAACGGAGCACATTTTGAATGAGATTATGGAAGCAAAGGAAGAGTATGAGAAGCTCCAGGAGCAGCTGGTATTTATCCTCCGGGATCAGGAGTCCTTGAAAAATACTACTCTGGCTAATTGTCTTGAAATGCTTCCAGGGATAAAGGCTGTTTTCCATGATTTCGGCAAGGACAGGGAAATGACAGCCAGACGTATGTATGTGGATTCTGAGAAGCTGCCGCTTATGGTGGTGACAGAAGGAAACTGCCAGGGGATTTTTGCGGCTGCGGGATATTCCGTGGGAATGGCAGATATGCTGCTCCGGATTTTCCAGGCGTGATTTTACCAGAAAGGGATTTATGAACAGGGATACCATTAAATATATCGCAGTGTTTACCATGATGCTGAACCATATTGCCAATATTTTTCTGGAGCAGGGAACTCTTTTGTGGGAAATCTTTGTGGATATCGGATATTTTACGGCAATTACCATGTGCTATTTTCTTGTGGAGGGGTATGGCTATACCCGCTCTAAGGAAAAATACGGGAATCGTCTGCTGATTTTTGCTGCGATCTCCCAGATTCCCTTCTGCCTGGCTTTCACCAAAGATGGCGTCATCAGCTTTGTAAACATGAATATGATTTTCACCCTTTTCCTGTGTTTCCTGATCTTGCAGGCAATAGAGAAAATGCTTCCGGGAATGCGGAAAAATCTGTGTATCACAGGCCTTGTGCTGGCATCGCTTTACAGCGATTGGGGATTTTTGGCACCGGTATTTACCATCTGGTTTGCGGAAGCCAGACTGGAAATCGCCGGAACAGCCGTAAACCGGGAGAAGAAACGCTCTGGGAAAGTCATGCCTGGAAGGAAAAGCGGCACATCCAGACAGAAAGAAACTGTGCCCGGCGAATTTTTGCATCCAGAGAACAGGAAAGACCGCCGACTGGTACTGTGGAAAGTGTTCGGGAAGGCAATGGCGCTCTTTGGCATTTTTAATTTTATAGAAAACAGCGAAACCATGTCAGTAGGGGAAAATTTGCTCCATTCTGTATGCTCTGTAACAGGAATCCTTGTATCCGGTCTTTGCATCATATACTTTTACAATGGAAAAAGGGCACAGAAGCACAGGGATTTTTCCAAATGGTTTTTCTACATATTTTATCCAGCCCATCTCTTGTTGCTGGGTGTTCTGAGACTTGTATAATGAAAGGACAGACTCTATGTTTCATGTAATTCCGGACAATTTTTTTGTCCCTCTATCATCTCCCAACCGGATCGTATATTGGGAATGCATCAGCAGGCTTTTTTCCATAATGGAACATCAGCTTTCCTTTGGTGTGGAAAGAGAGATTCTGGTGGATGAGCTGGAATTTTATTTTAATCAGGAAAATGCGGCTCAGCTTGTAGAAGAGGAGTTTCAGGCAAATGACAGCAGGAGCAGGGCAAATGGAATCCTGCGCAGGCTGGAGCACTATGGCTGGATTGAAATCGAGACAGACAAAAGCTATGTGCAGAGGGTGAATTTCAAAGAGTATGCTGTCCGTGTAATAAAGACTCTTCTGGACATTGCAGATGGGAAACAGATCGAATACCAGGGATATATTTATACCATTTACAGTCTGGTAAAAGGCCCTATGGACAAGCCTGGAATTGTTCTCATGCAGATTTGGGAAAATACAGACCTTCTGATAACAGGGCTTAAGAACCTGAACTCCAGCATCAAGCACTACATCGATGAGCTTACCAGGCACAGTACGGTGGCGGAAATTATGGATGCTCTCTTTAATGACTATATCACCAATATTGTGGACAAGGCTTACCACCGTCTGCTTACCTCGGACAATGTATCCAAATTCCGTCCGGAGATCATCCAGCAGCTGGAGGAGAGGAGCCACAGCGAGGAATATCTGGAAAAGGCGGCAGCCGAGATTGCATCCATCCGTGAAACGTCCGTGGAAGAAGGGCGGGAGCTGACATTCCGCTATCTTCACGAAATTATTGAAGCATTTCGGAATATTGATAATATTCTCCAGGAAATCAATGAAAAAAATACTCAGTACCAGCGTTCTGCCATCAACAGGGCCAAGTTCCTTCTGGCGGGAAATGAGGATGTGCGGGGCCAGCTGAAGGAAATCCTCATGGGTATCAATGAGGAAATCAACCGGGAAAATATGGATCTTGGGGGAATTTACCGAATTGATTTTCTGGAGGACCTTATCAGAATTTATAACTGTTCCATACTGGAAATGAACTCTCTGTATCTGGCTGTGGAAGGGAAAAAGGAATTTATGCCCCAAAGCCTTTCCAGGGAGGAACCGGATGCTCTTCTCCGTCAGGAAAAAATGCGGAAAATGGCGGAGAAAATCCAGCGTGGCTACAGTGTGGAAAAAATGGAAAGCTATGTGAAGGATCAGCTTCAGGAAAAAGAAGAAATAAATGCCAGCGAGCTGCCTCTTGAAAATCAGGAGGATTTCATCAGGCTGATCTATGTTCGCCTTTATGGCCAGCGGAAGAACATGGGCTATGAGATAGAGACAACAGAGGAACGGGAAGTAAATGGTTTCCGCTTCAAAGATTTTCAGATACGGAGGAAAGAGAATGGAACTTCTGGAAGGAATGCTTCAGAAAGAAAAGGATAATTTTAGCAGGGTTTGTAATCGTCTTTTGGGAACCTGCTTTCTTTGCAGGGCAAATGAAGCCAACAAGGCAGATTATTATTTTGTGCTGAAATATCGAAAGGAATTTCGGGAATATCTTGGATTTCTGGGATACCGTCTGGAGGTAAACGAGGAGTACGGTGTGATACAGCTTACCAGTCCAAGAGGGCACAACAGGATGAATCTGAAGCTTTATGATTCCATTATCCTTCTGATCCTGCGCATTCTGTATGATGAGAAAAAACGAGAGCTTTCGGCAGTGGATGAGGTGATCGTGAATCTGGGGGATATTCAGGACCGTTTTATCAGCCTTCAGATCCGTGACAAGATCATCGACAAGACCACCATGCGAAATGCACTGAGCCTGTTTCGCAGGTTTGGGCTCATTGAGCTTTTGGATAAGGATTTGAATGACGAGGAATCAAGGGTTCTGATCTATGATTCTATTTTGATGGCAGTGCGGGTAGAAGAGATTAACGCAGCCTATGAGAAGCTGGAGACATACAGAAAGGGAAAGAGCACAGAAGATGAAGAAACTGACGAGGATGAAATTAATTAACTGGCACAGATTTGACAACTGTACCATAGATTTTGGAGATTCAACGCTTTTGTCCGGAGAAAACGGTGCAGGAAAATCAACGCTTCTGGATGCCATTCAGTTTGTGATTATCTGTACAGCGGGCTATTTCAACAAGGCTGCCCATGAGAACGGCAAGCGTAAGCTCACTGGCTATATCCGCTGTAAAACCGGAAAAGAGACCCGTCCCTATGAGCGAACCGGAGAGATTAGTGCTCATGTGGCACTGGAGTTTTATGAGGAGAGTAAAGACCGGTATTTCATCATCGGTGCAGTGGTGGATTCTGCTTCTGAAGGACAGGAGACAACGGTTCGTTATCTTATGGAAAATACCAGAATTTCTGATGATCTTTTCCTCTATGGAAACCAGGTGAAATCTATTGCTGAATTCCGTGGTTCCAATCTGGAGATCCGACAGTGGTGCAAGACCCAGGTGGAAGCCAGAAAAATGGTAACAGCAAGGCTGGGAAGGATTGAGGACAAATTTTTCCGTTTGATTCCCAAGGCTCTGGCATTTAAACCTATTGATGACATCAAGGATTTTGTTTATTCCTATGTTCTGGATGAAAAAGAGGTCAACATTGAGGTCCTTCGGGAAAATGTCCGCACCTATCAGGATATGGAGCGCACTTTGGACAATGTAAAGAAGCGCATGACCAAACTGGCGAAGATTGAGGATTTTTACTATCAGGTGCAGAAGCTTCGGGAAAAAGACCAGATGTATGAGTATTTCCTGAAACACGCAGATCTTGATCTGGCTGACGAGAGGATTACCAGGACAAGAGCAGCCGTGAAGGCGGAAGAATACCGTCTTTCCCAGGCGAAGGAGCAGATGGATGGTTATCTGCAGGAGAGAGAAGAAAAAAGAGAGCTGTCTACCAACTTGCGGGTAGAACTGAAGCATAATGAGGAATTCGTGGCCCTTGAGGAGGAGAAGAAAACACTGGCATCTCTTCAGGAGGAGCTGAAGAGAAGGATGCAGGAGGAAGAAAAGCTGAAAAACAGTGCAGTTTTGGCTATGAAAGACTGCGAGAAGCTTCTTCGTGCCTCCGAAGGGGAGGAATGTATCCGAAAATACAGGCAGCAGCTTCAGAAGATGGATTCAGATGTGAATATTCCGGAGCTGAAAGCCCTTACCGATGAAGTGATCCATTATAAGCAGAAGCGCTATGGCCAGCTTCAGGGGCAGCTGATACAGCTTCAGGGAGAAAGGAAGGCTGCCCAGGAGGAACATGAGAAGCTTGGCAGGAAAATCGGAAAACTGCGGAGAAAGAAGCTGATCTATCCTGCCGGGGTGGAACTTTTGCTGGCTGCCATTCAGGAAGAATTTGCAGGAATCGGCCGGGAAACCAATCCTGGAGTTCTCTGTGAGATGCTGGAAATCCAGGATGAAGAGTGGCGAAATGCCGTGGAAGGTTATCTAAATACCCAGCGTTTTTATATTTTGGTGGAACCGGAGAACTTTGACATTGCCCTTGGGATTTACGAGCGTTTTCGCCGTGAAAAGAAGCTTTTCGGTGTGGGTCTTATCAATACAAAGGGATTGGAAAATTACGAAACTGCACCGGAGGGAACTCTTGCCAGTGTGGTGACTTCCCGGAATCCTTATGTTCGCCAATACAGCAATCTGATTCTTGGAAAAGTGCAGATGTGTGAGCGGTACGAGGAACTGAAAAACTATCCGGTTTCTATCACAAAGGGCTGTATGCGGTATCAGAACCGTGTGGCAAGTGCCATTAAGCCTGATATTTTCCGTGTCCCTTTTATCGGAAAAAATGCTTTTAAGGTACAACTTGTCCAGGCGGAGGAGGAGCTGGAGAAGCTTACCGGGAAAATTCAGGAGCAGGAGCAGAATCTTCAGGAGATGAACCTGATTCAGGAGGCGTTGTCTACAGATGCGGATGTGGATGTAAAATATCGTCTAGACACGGTTGGTTCCGTGAAAAATTTGCGGGATGCAATGGAAAAATGCCAGGAGAATATCCGAAATCTTAAAGAAAATTCTACTTTGATACAGAAGCAGCTGCAGCTGGAGGAGCTGGAAGGTGTTTTGAAAAAACTGGAGGATACCATCGGCTCTGCGAATCAGAAAATCGGCGGGATTGCTGCGAAAATCCAGGAATTAAAGTCTAAGCTTGAGCTGTTTCTTTCTGATGAAATGTCAGAGAAGAGCCAACTGACTGCTATTGGGGCAAATGCAGGAAAATATCTCCTTTCCTGGGATCAGGAGTATGAACAGCAGCTTGCCGGGAAGAATCTTTCCCAGTTCCAGGAGGACTATCTGCGCAGGAGAAAGCGCAACGAACAGTCTATGGAGAAGGCCAAGGAACAGATGGTGGATGCCATGATCCTCTATAAAACGGAGCATGATTTCGGCGCAGCTGCCAGCATAGAAGGATTTCCGGAGTTCGCAGCTGTGTACGACAGGCTGAAAAATTCAGAGCTTTTGGATTATGAGGAGAAGGTGCAGTCTGCCCGTGAGGCTGCAGAAATGGAGTTCAGAGAGCAGTTCCTTGCCAAGCTTCAGGAGAATATGAAGCAGGCCCAGAGTGAATTTAAAGAATTGAATAAAGCGTTGGCTGGAATTGATTTCAGCAGTGAGAGATATGAATTTCTCTTTATGCCAAGCAAAAAATACCGCAGTTATTATGAGATGATCATGGATGATTTTAACGTGATTCAGGGAGAATCTCTCTTTAGCGGAATGTTTCATGAGGCTCACAAGGATGTAATCGCAGAACTTTTTGACCAGCTTTCTGTAAAGGGGGAGAACAGCACTCAGGCGTTAGAGGAATTTACAGATTATCGTACCTATATGGATTACGATATTAAAATCATACATAATGATGGAACTTATTCTTACTATTCCAAGGTTTGCGAGGAGAAGAGCGGCGGTGAGACGCAGACTCCGTTTTATGTGACTGTGGCGGCGTCCTTTGTACAGCTTTACGGCAATAACATTGGGGGCGAGGCAGCAGGGCTTGTGCTCTTTGATGAGGCTTTTAATAATATGGATGATGAGAGAATCGGCGGTGTGCTGGAATTCCTCCGCAGATTGCCATTGCAGCTGATCATTGCGGCTCCACCAGATAAAATCCAGTATATCGGACCGGCAATGGACGAGATTCTTCTTGTTATGACGGATCAGAAGCAGAGTTATGTGGAAGAGTACCATAATGCAGGGTGAGATTTTTAACTATACTTTCCTAATTTACAGTTGCACAGTGACAGATGAAGTATTACAATAGAGGGAAAATAAAGCAGCCGAAACGGTCTGGCTGTACAACGGCAAAAGGAGATAGCACATATGACTACATTGGAAATTTTGGATCGTCTGCAGAAGGATGCTTTGCGTGACAGAGAATTAAGAGAAAAGCTTCTTGCAACCCGCCAGGAAAAAGATCCTCTTACTGTTTTTTGTCGGCTGTGCAGAAGCCTTGGCTATGAGCTTTATGAGATGGACCTAGTATCGGCAGGTGAGGATTTTTATGCAACCATGCGTAGAAGTACTAATGGCGGTGGGGAAAATTCTCCAATGCTGGAGGGCGAGGACGATTTCTATGAACTTTTGATGGCAAGTCTGGAGGCTGCCCAGAAAGGATGTTAAAGAGATGGCACAGCTGACCAGGTTGCAGGAGCAGTTGTTTGAATTGCAGGACTTAACGTACAGGGATTTTCACAGTAAATTGATGCCGGAGACGGACAAGGGGACGATTATTGGGATTCGTACGCCGGTTCTTCGGAAGTTTGCCAAGGAGTTTGCAAAGACGGAGGAGGCCAGAGTTTTTCTTAAGGTGCTTCCCCATCAGTATTATGAGGAAAATAATCTACACATGATGCTGATTTCTGGCATAAAAGATTATGGGAGTTGTATAGAGGAAGTGAAGCGTTTTCTTCCATACATTGATAACTGGGCGACCTGTGATTTCCCAGAACCCCGGTGCTTTCGGAAAAATAAAGAAGTTCTTTTGAAGGAGATAAAGAGCTGGATTAGTTCTGGGGAAACTTATATTGTCCGTTATGGAATCGGGATGTTGATGCGTCTTTTCCTAGATGATGAGGATTTTTCACCAGAGTATCCAGAGATGGTGGCAGGGCTTCATTCTCAGGAATATTATGTAAACATGATGATTGCCTGGTACTTTGCAACAGCCCTGGCAAAGCAGTGGGAGGCCATAGTGCCTTATATTGAACAGCATAGGCTGTCAGACTGGGTGTATAGGAAAACCATTCAGAAGGCTGTGGAAAGTTATCGGATCACAGCAGAGCAAAAAGAATACTTAAAAAAATTTCGGCAGAGGTAAAGTCCCCTGCCGAAATTTTTATGTAACAGGAAATTCCGTTGGAATCCCCCGGAGCGTGCCCCAAAAATCATTCCTGCAATCTGCACGCCCCATTTTGCGGAACCTTTGTCCCGAATTCGATTGTCGAGCCTGCTACGATGCCCTCTTTCAGGATAACTTTCCCACAAACTGTGACGCACATCTTGCAGGAGTATTTTAGTGGAAGCTCTTCAGCCAGTTTACCAGAGAATCGTGCCAAATATTGTCGGAAACGGTTTTCTTCATCTGGTCAGTTACCGGTCCGTTGTTTGCCATTTTGGCAAGGATGCCGGCTTGGAGTTCCTCTACGGTCATTTCTTCGGGAGTCTTGGACCAGTCTACTGTAACTTCGGCTTTTTCAGAAGGAGCAGAGGCCTTGGCAGCTGTGGCAGCGGATGCTTCCGGAGCAGTGCTGGCAGCTTCTGCTGGCTGCTCTGGTTTTGCAGTTTCTGTGGCTTCAGGCTCTGTTGCTGCGGCAACAGTGTTTCCGGTACCTGCGGTCGCCTTATCAGCATTTGCGGAGTCTGTTTTTACCGCTTCAGCCACTGTACTGGCTTCAGATTTTGCGTTGGTGTCATCCTCCGGTTTCTTCGCACTCATATCAACTGGCTTGTATTCCGGCATATCTCCGGCCGGAATCCAGATGTTTCCACTATTTCCGGCAACAGTCACGTTGATGCGGCCGTTTTCTACAGCCACTTTTTCACCGGTGAGAGTTCCAATGTATTCTGCTGCATTACCAGTCGGGAGACTCATGGAAGCTGCGCTGTCATCGTTGTTTACAGTAACGATCACACGTACTCCGTCGAGGTCACGGGCGAATGCGTACTGGCGGTTGGTGAGCATAAGCTCTGCATAGCTTCCGTAATTCAGCGCCGGTGTGTTTTGGCGGACTTTTCCAAGGGCTGTCACAATAGCAGTGCATGGATTCTTTTCTACAGCATCTTTGTAATCTTCCAGATCCAGGGCTGGTCTTAAGCTGTCGTCAGAGCTTCTCTCTTTGCGGCCTTCGATTCCGAACTCAGAACCATAGTAAATGCTTGGTACACCTGGAAGGGTATAGAGCAGTACGTGGACGGGAGCGAAATGTGCCTTGTTGGAGAGTTTGGTGTAAATACGCTCTACGTCGTGATTGTCTACGAAGTTGTAAAGGTCCAGATCACCCATGCTCTGGAGATATTTTACAGTGTGGGCGATCTCGAAATAGTTATGGTCATTGTGACCGCTGTAAAGGGCTTTATGCAGGGCATAGTTTGTAACACTGTGGAGGGTGCTTCCATTTACCCAGCGGCTGTAGTCTCCGTGGATGACCTCGCCCATGAGCCAGAAGTCTGGCTTTACTTCTTTGGCTGTGCGGCGGAGCTGCTTCATGAAGTCGAAGTCCAGAACGTCTGCTGCGTCCAGACGGATTCCGTCTACATCAAATTCGGAAACCCAGAAGCGGATCACATCGCAGATATAGTTCTGTACCTCCGGATTTCGCTGGTTTAATTTTACCAGAAGGTTGTAGCCGCCCCAGTTTTCATAGGAGAAGCCATCGTTGTATTCTGTGTTTCCGGAGAAGTTTACGTTGCAATACCAGTTTACATAAGGAGAAGACTGGCGCTTTTCCTGAATGTCTTTGAAAGCGAAAAAGTCACGGCCGGTGTGGTTGAATACACCGTCGAAGATGACTTTGATACCATTGTCGTGGCAGGAAGCAACGAAATTCTTCAGGTCTGTGTTGTCGCCCAGGCGGGAGTCCAGCTTCTTGTAATCGGTTGTCTCGTAGCCGTGGCCTACACTTTCAAATAAAGGACCTATATATAAAGCAGTGCATCCAATCTCTTTCATATGGTCGATCCAGGGAAGGAGAGCGTTCAGCCTGTGGACTGGTTCTCCATACGTATTTTGCTTTGGCGCACCGGTCAAACCCAGTGGATAAATGTGATAAAAAACTGCTTCGTTATACCAACTCATGTCTAACACCTCTGTCGTTAAAATAAATTTGTACGTTCAACGTCTTTTATAATAGCAGATTTTGCGAGTTTATTCTATATAAAATTGAAATCCACAGAAAACCAGGCGCTGCGCTGCGCCTGTGGAGCAGAAGCCCCACGCCCCAGGACGGAAGAACAGGTGAAGCCCTCGACCCATTGGGCCTGCAAAAAAATTCACCGCCCCAGGACGGAAGAACGGGAGAAGCCCTCAACCTATTGGATCCGAAAAAAATCCACCGACCCAGCACTGCTGCCGGTTCGGTGGGTTCCCATTTTCCACATTTTTAAGACAATAAAAAGCTCTCTACAGCAATAGCCGTAGACCCAATATATTTTTTCTTTTTCCGGAAGGTACTCTTCACGCAGAACTGTTCCGGAAGCGTGGAATTTATTTCAACTAATTGTTCAGTAAAAAGAGACACAATGGAATCGTGCTCGAAAATATCTCCGAAGAGCACCAGCTTATCCGGTGCCAGAATAAGAATGGCATTGTTAGTCACTTCCGCAAGGTCAAAAGAACACTTGGAAATATACTCCCGAAGCTCCTGGTTCGGATGATTCAGGTAACTCTCCAGATTTGCAGAGCAGGGCTCACCCACAGTTTTGGAAAATTCCAGAAGATCCTTTCCATTCTCAGAATGCATCAGCTCTTTAATGTGCTCAATAATCGCCGCTTCAGAAATCAAAGTTTCCAGACAGCCATTACGTCCGCAGATACACTTTGCACCCTTTCCCTTAGCAAAATGGTTATGACCAATTTCAGAGGACTGATAGTTATATCCCTTGTAAATACGCCCGTTAATGGCAGTGGCAGAACCCACTCCAGGTCCCCACTTCAGCATCAGGATATTCTGAGCGTTCTCAATATTCGTTCTATAAAGAAGCTCACTCTGGAGAAAAGCACAAACATTACTTTCCACGGTAATAGGAAATGGAAGCTCATTTTCCAGCAGTTCCTTAAAAGGAACCGGCCCCTCGAAAACACGATAAGGATGAAGGGCAATCCCCTCCAGGTGATTTACCGGCCCGATCACAGAAACACCGGCACCCAGGATTTGATTCAGATGGATAGAATGGTTCCACAAAATCCTGATACATTCCTTGGCAAGTTCTGAACAGAACTCCTTCTCATTCCAATTGGAAGAAAAGGTAAAAGGCTCTTCCACAATGAGCTTGCCATGAAGGTTAGTAATGGCGATATTAACCGATGCCGGATGTATATCAAAGCAGACGATGTACTTCCAGTCATAATTAATCTTTAATGGGCTTTGCTTGCGTCCCGCCTTCTTATTAGGAGAATCTACACTTTCTTCACACTGTATGATAAGACCACTTTCTAAAAACTCGTTTACTATAGATGTCACTGCCGCTGTTGATATTCCCAGAAAACTGGCTATTTCCGTGCGGGAAAGGAATTCGTTGGCAAAAAGCAGCCGCAGTGCATTCAGGCGGTTGTTTACTTTTGTCTCAAGGAACGCAGAATTAATATTATTCATACGATACGAATGCTCCTTCCTGTCTTATGGAATGCATTTATAAAGAATCTTAATTATTTGAATAGTTAAGAATCTTAATTAAATATAATGCTCACTGTAATTATACAGGATATATCTATATAATGCAAGAAAAAATAAAAAGAAAGTAAAAAAATAAGACATTGCATAAAGACAAAGTGCACAAAAACAAAACAATATATATGTATAATTGTACAAGTTGACAAATGAATAACGATATAGTATGATACAACCATATTAATTAACGAAGTTGATTAATAAAAAGTACACATATTCAGTAAACAAAATGAAGGAGGTATTTTATGAACAAAACAGCAAAGAAGGTTGTAGCAACAATTTTAACAACGGTCATGACAGTGGGGGCTGCCACCGTTGTATCCGCTGATGATCTTTCCATTACATTAAGCCATCAGCCTTACAGCCACGCACTGCCATCTTACATTGGGGAGCAAGAGGGAATCTTTGAGGAGAACGGACTTAGCACAGAAATTTTGTGGTTCTCTTCAGGAAACACCCAGAACGAGGCGCTTGGAGCTAACGAGTGGGATGCAGGAGCCTGTGGAACACCGCCGGCAATCGCAGCAGGAATTGCTTACAATGCAAAGATCGTAGGATTCAGCGTAGATGATACGGTATCCGTTGACTACTGGGTACGTGCAGACAGTGACATCGCAGCAATTTCAGGAGAAGTGGAAGGCCATCCGGATATTCTTGGAAATGCAGACACATGGAAAGGCAAAACAATCCTTTGTCCGACACAGACCAGTGCTCACTATATGCTGATCGCAACCTTAAGTGCTATGGGACTTACCCAGAACGATGTAAGTATCGTACACATGGATGTTCCATCCGCTTACACCGCATTCAAAGCCGGTCAGGGTGACATCGTAGCTCTTTGGGATCCACAGTCCTATCAGGCTGAGGAAGAAGGCTGGGTAAAGGCTTCCAGCGGTGAGGCTTCCGGCGAGACAATGCCAACCGTTCTCGTTGCTTCCGAGCAGGCAATCGAAGAGAACTGGGATGCAGTTTATGCATGGGTTAAGAATTATTATGAAATTTCTGAAAAATATAAAGATGATATCGATACCCAGAGCGAATATCTGCTTCAGATGCAGCTGGATAACGGAATTGATACAGACGAGGAACTGGCAAAACGCTTCGTAGAGGACAGACCACTTCCTACTCTGGAAGAGAATGTTGAATACTTCAAAGGCGAAGCCGGAAATACAAAGGCAGATGAAGTTGTTAATAAGATCGTTCAGTTCTTTATCGATCAGGGAACCTACACAGAGGATGATTTGACTACATTAAAAGAAAACGGTTTTGTTGATAGCGAATTCATTCGTGCAATAGCAGAGGAAAAAGGTATTTCTATGGAGTAATTCCTGTAAATGTGTATTGCCGGTATGAAAACAGAAACTGTTTTTGTACCGGCATTACTTGTAAGATATCAGGGACAGAGAGCTGTTCATTCTTGCAGGATAAGGCTTTCGAACCTGATAAACATCGGAAAGGTGATTGGGATATAAACATATGAATAAACGTTCTAATGGAAAGATGAAATACAGAATGCTCAGTATTCTGGGGCTTGTTATATTTTTTGGAGTCTGGGAAGCTGCTGTGCGGCTTGGCTGGGTTTCACACAGATCATTGAATGCTCCGTCAGAAGTTGTGGAGACGTTTATATATAAGCTGACAAATGCAAATCCGGATGGTTCCACTCTTCCACAGCATTTCTTTCAAAGCTTGAAGCTTGCACTTACAAGTTTTATTATCGCAACTATTATCGGTGTTCCACTGGGATGGATCATGGGATATTACAAAGTAGCAGATTTCCTGCTGAATCCATTATTTGAAATTATCCGCCCAATCCCTCCGATTGCCTGGATCCCGATTGTAATCCTTACAATGGGTATCGGAATGTCTGCAAAAGTATTCATTATCTTTGTAGCTGCTTTCGTACCAAATGTTATCAACTCTTACCTGGGAATCAGGCTAACGGATGCCACGTTGATAAATGTGGCGAAAACTTTCGGAGCCAGTGACTGGAAGATATTTACCACAGTATGTATCCCATCTTCCATGAACATGGTTTTCACCGGAATTCGCTTATCCCTGAACGCATCCTGGACAACGCTGGTAGCTGCAGAAATGCTTGCTTCTATCCGTGGCCTTGGTTACATGATCCAGATGGGTCGTACCATTATCCGCCCGGACATCATTATTGTTGGTATGTTTACAATTGGTTTAACAGGGGCCATGCTCAATGGAATCCTGGGATTGTTTGAAAAGAAAGTAGCACCATGGAGGTACAGAGACAATGGATAGTAAAGAGACGAAAAAATGGTATTACGTACTGCCGGTTGTTTCAATAGGAATCTTTATTCTGGCATGGGTGTGGTTATCAAGTGCTGAGAACAGTATGATCCCTACACCACTGGCTACCTGGAAAAAATTCCTGAACATTATGACAAACCCAATTTCACAGGCAATCCTGCCAGTACATATCTGGGTAAGCTTAAGACGAGTTTTGATCGCATTCTTCTTTGCTATCGTTCTTGGAGTAGGACTTGGTGTAGGCCTTGGCTGGAGCAAAACCTTCAATGCAGTTGTTGACCCGATCTTTGAAATGCTCCGTCCTATCCCGCCTATCGCATGGATTCCGCTTATCATCCTATGGTTTGGAATCGGTGAGACACCAAAGATTATCATTGTATTTATTGGTTCATTTGTTCCGATTGTTCTGAATACTTATTCAGGAATCAAAGAAATTGATCCTCTGCTTGTAAGTGCCGGTAAAGTATTAGGAGCAAACAGAAGACAGATTTTATTTGAAATCACACTTCCCGCAACTGTTCCTGCAATTCTGGCTGGTATCAGAACTGCTTTATCAAGTGGATGGATGTGTGTGGTTGCAGCTGAGATGATCGTTGCAAAACAGGGAGTTGGTTTCCTGATCGTACGTGGACAGGAATCTGGTGATACAGCGCTGATCGTTGTATGTATGCTGGTAATCGGAATTGTCAGTATGCTTCTGTCTACAATTTTAAGTAAACTGGAAGGAGTGCTTTGTCCATGGCAGTTCTCAAAAACAAAATAGAGTTAAAGAATGTCTCCAAAGTATACGAGACAAGAGATAAACAAGTAGAAGTATTAAACAACCTGTCCTTTGAAGTGCATGAAAATGAATTCCTTGTTCTTCTTGGACCGGGCCGTTGTGGAAAAACAGTTCTTTTGAATATTCTTGCAAATTTGGAGAAACAAACATCCGGAACCATTGAATTTGCAGGTGGAAGACCGAAGATGGGCGACCTTGGAATGGTATTCCAGAAATATGCTCTGTTCCCATGGAAAACAGTTATGGGAAATGTTGAGATGAGTCAGAAGCTGAAAGGCGTTGACAAAAAGGTACGCCAGGAAAAAGCTCAGGAATACATTAACCTGGTTGGACTGAAGGGATTTGAGAACTCTCTTCCGAAACAGCTTTCCGGAGGTATGAAACAGCGTGTTGGAATTGCAAGAGCCTATGCATCTGAATCCGATATCCTTCTTCTGGATGAGCCCTTCGGTGCTCTGGATGCACAGACAAGATACCAGATGGAAGATGAGATCATTAAAATTTGGGAAAAGAATAAAAAGACAATCATCTTTGTAACAAACAACGTAGAGGAAGCTCTTTATCTTGGTGACAGAATCCTGCTTCTTTCTTCAAGACCGGCAGAGATCAAGAAAGAATATGTAGTAGATCTGCCCCGTCCGAGAAGCTATACAGATAAAGCTTTCCTGGAATATAGAAATGAGATCGTAGACAATACAGATCTGGATATTTAACGGAGGGCAGAAAATGAGTGATGAAACAAAAGTAAAAGTAGTAGGATTGACAAAGAAGTTCGGCGATCTTCTTGTACTGAATGACATTTCATTTAACGTAAAGAAGGGAGACTTCGTTTGTATTGTAGGTCCTACAGGATGTGGAAAAACTACATTCCTGAACCTTCTGGTAAAACTGATCGAGCCAACCCAGGGACAGATCTTAATAGATGGAGAGCCGGCAGACCCGAAAAAACACAATATCGCCTTTGTTTTCCAGGAGCCATCTGCATATCCATGGCTGACTGTAGAAGAAAACCTTCAGTATGGTCTGAAGATAAAGAAAGTAGATCAGAAAACAATCGAAGAGAGAACAAAAGAAATTGCGGAATCCTTAGGACTTACAGAGGTTCTGAAATCCTATCCCCGTGAGCTGAGTGCTTCTCTTGAGCAGCGTGTTGTAATCGGAAGAAGCTTCGCACTTCATCCAGACCTGCTTTTGATGGATGAACCTTATGCACAGATGGATATCAAGGTACGTTATTATCTTGAAGATCAGGTTATCAAGCTGTGGCAAAAAACAGGAAGTACAGTACTTTTCATCACTCATAACATTGAAGAGGCTGTTTACCTGTCTGAGAAGTGCCTGATCTTATCTCAGAAGCCTACAACGATTAAGGAAGAAAAGGTCATTGATCTTCCAAGACCGAGAGACATTGCATCTCCGGAATTTATCAAATTGAGAGAGTATGTAACAAAACAGATTAAGTGGTGGTAATTATGGCAGAAGAAAAAAAGTCACTTTTTCCATTGCTGATCCTGCCGGTAATATGGGGAACCTATTATGTGGCGAGCCAAAAGCTGGTAGGATTTACATCCTCCTTTACCTCAGGCCTTTCCATTCGTTTTGTGGTTATGCTGGCCCTGATCGTAATCATGGCCAAAAGAGGCGAGCTTGGACTGTTATGGAAAACAGAAGGGGTAAGACCAAGACTGATATTGATCGGAACTCTTGGATTTCTGCTGGACTGGACAGCATTCTTAGGTTTATCCATGTCCTCAGCAGCTACAGGAACAGCACTTTTGAAGTGCGACGTTCTTATGGTGAACATCATATCGGTAATCGTTTACAAACAGAAATTTACATGGAAAGCATGGGTTTGCACTTTTGTGATGCTGTTCGGAGTATTCATGGTAATGGGAATTGACTTTACCAATTTCAAAATCGCCGAACCAGGAAATATTTTTTTCCTGCTTAGTGCATTGTTTGTTTCCATCAACGCATTTGTGATCAAAAGCGTGCAGCTGGATAAGAAAAACCCGATCTGTGATGATGTAGTTGCTTTTTATAACAACTTTATCACAATGATATTTTTTACAGCGGCATCTTTCGTTGCTGGAACTGTAAAAGAAGTACAGAGTATTTTTTCAGATAAGTATGTGGCACTGGCTCTGTTATTTGCGGCAGCAGGACAGACGCTGGTATATGTAGTTTATTATCATAACCTTAGAAATTATCCTGTATGGCTGGTAAAAGTTTTCCTTTTATTTATGCCTATCGTTTCAACGATCATTACCTTCGTTCTGTTCGGAGAACACATGGTGGGAAAACAATATATCGGAATGGCTGTTGTAATTTTGGGAGCATTGGGAATTCTCATGCAGCAGAAAGCCATGCCAGCAGGTAAAAATAAACGCTAAAATTTAAATATGTATCAAACAGGAGGTACAGGTATGAAGTGGGAATATATACAGCCGGTAACAATCCGTTTCGGTGAAGGAATTGTGAAAGAGGTAAAAGACGTAGCAGCATCCATGGGATGCAAAAGGGGAATCCTGGTAAGTGATCCATTTTTCCTTACAAATGGCCTGGCTGATAAGATTGTAAAGGACAGCGATGGTACACTGGTCTGTGTTTATGGAGAGGTTTCTCCCAACCCTGAAGTAAAAGAAGTGGATGCCTGTGCGAAGCTGATCCGTGAGAACGACATTGAGTTCGTAGTTGCGCTGGGAGGCGGAAGCGCTCTCGACTGTGCGAAAGCCTCTGCAACCATGTGTTTCCGTGAAGGGGAATCCGTAAGAACCTATCATGGAACCGGCGTGCCGATGCCGCAGAAGCATCTTCCACTGATCGCAGTTCCTACAACAGCAGGAACCGGAAGTGAAGTTACCTGTGTTGCAGTATTAAGTGACCACGAGCTTGGAAAAAAAGGCCCTATCGTTTCTAATGGATTCTATCCGTCTATCGCAATGATCGATCCGGAGCTGACCTACACATTACCTCCGAGAATCACAGCAAGCACCGGAATCGACGTTCTGTGCCACGCACTGGAAGGCTTCTGGAGCAAAGGGCATCAGCCTGTATGCGATGCACTTGCACTTCATGCTTGCGAGATCGTTTTCAAATATTTGAGAAGAGCTTACAAAGATCCACAGGATAAAGAAGCCAGATCCAAAATGGCAGAGGCATCTGTTATTGCCGGTCTTGCATTTACCCTTCCAAAGACAACAAGCTCCCATGCCTGCTCCTTCCCACTGACCAATCTCTATCATATTCCACACGGCGAGGCCTGCGGTCTGACCCTGGATTACTTTGCAAGAATCAACGCAGAGGTAGAGAATGGAAGGGTTCATGAGTTCGCAAGAAAGCTTGGTTTCGCTGATACTTATGCACTGGCAGATGCCATCCATGAGCTGAAGGTGGATCTGGGCCTGAGACTTGACCTGAAAGATTTCAACTTAACAGACGAGCAGGTTGCAGAACTGGTTAAGACAAGCCATCATCCCAATATGTTAAACAACCCTGTTGAAATTACAGATGAAATATTAAACAAAATGTATCAGTCCATGAGGTAAGTAACCGAAAGGAGAAATGACAGTAAAATGAGCAAAAAAATAGAAATGCTGAATGAAAAAGCAAAAGAAATCCGAAAATTGACGGTGAAAACTATCGGAGGACTTGGCGTTGGACATATCGGTGGTGCAGTTTCCATCTGCGAAGTATTAGCTGCTTTGTACTTTGATGTGATGAATGTAGATCCTGAGAATCCGAAGATGGAAAATCGTGACCGTTTTGTACTATCAAAAGGCCATGCAGGCCCTGCAGTTTATGCCACACTGGCTTTAAAGGGCTTCCTGAAAGAGGAAGAGCTGGACACCTTGAACCGTCCTGGAACACATCTTCCAAGCCATTGTGATATGCGTCTGACAAACGGAGTGGATATGACAACAGGTTCTCTTGGACAGGGATTTTCCGCAGCTGTAGGAATGGCTCTTGCAGCACAGGCGGATAAGAGAGACTTAAATATTTATACCATCATCGGAGACGGCGAGAGCCAGGAAGGTCAGATCTGGGAGGCAGCGCTTCTGGCAGGAGACAGAAAGCTGGACAACCTGATCGCATTTACCGATTACAACAAGATGCAGATTGATGGTTATATAGGGGATGTAAACACCCTGGATCCTCTAGAGGATAAATGGAAAGCCTTCGGATGGGATGTTCAGTCTGTTGACGGACACGACATCCAGCAGATCCTTTACGCAATCGATAATGCAAAGAAAGAGAAAGGACGTCCGTCCATGATCATCCTGAATACGATCAAAGGAAAAGGCGTTTACTTTGCAGAGAATCTGGTAGCCTGCCACAACATGACAATTACAGAAGAAATGTGGAAAAAAGCGGTAGATATGATAGATAAGGAGGAAATATGATGGTTTTAGAAGATAGATGGCTTCGGGAAACATATGTAGATCTGCTTATTGAATACGCCGCCAAAAATAAAGACATTGTTATTTTGGAAGCGGATCTTATGAAAGCAGGCGGAACCTTCCGCTTCGCTGAGAAATATCCGGAGAGAACATTTGATGTTGGAATCCAGGAAGCAAACATGATCGGAACAGCAGCTGGTATGTCAGCAATGGGCAAAATTCCTTTCACCCATACCTTCACAGCATTTGCAACCAGACGAGTTTGTGACCAGGTTACATTATCCGTTGCCTACGCAGGACTGAATGTAAAGATGATGGGAAGTGATCCCGGCGTAACAGCAGAGTACAACGGCGGAACCCATATGAGTATGGAAGACGTTTCCATTATGAGAAACATTCCTGGAATGATCGTTTACGAGCCAGTTGACAGTGCACAGCTAAAAGCAATTTTTCCACAGATCGTAGACCACTACGGACCTGTATATATCCGACTTTTAAGAAGAAATGCAGTGAAAGTTTTTGAAGATGGAGAGACCTTTGAGCTTGGGAAAGGCAAGCTGATGCGTGAAGGCAGTGACGTAAGTATCTTTGCTACAGGAATCATGACAGCAGAAGCTGTGGAAGCAGTAGAAGAGCTTGCAAAAGAGGACATTCATGCAGAGCTTATCAATATCCATACAGTGAAACCTCTTGATGAGGAGATGGTTCTGGCAAGTGTTGCAAAGACAGGCTGCGCAGTAACAGCAGAAAACCATTCTGTGATCGGCGGACTTGGAAGTGCAGTTGCAGAGCTTCTGACAGAGAAGGACCCGGTACCTGTGAAGAAGGTTGGCGTTATGGACCACTTTGGAGAGGTTGGACTTACTCCATATCTGAAAGAGAAATACGGACTTACAGCAAAAGATATTATAGCAGCGGCCAGAGCAGCCATTGCAATGAAAAAGAGGTAAGAATATGAAGAAGATTATCATTGGTTCAGACAAATCCGGATTCCAGTTAAAAGAGGCTGTAAAAGCTCATCTTGTGGAAGCTGGATATGAGGTAACAGATGCAGGTTCCCAGAGTGAAGAGAATGCGATGTTTTATTATGAAGCAGCTGAGAACGTAGCTCCAAGAGTAGGAAGCGGAGAATTTGAAAAAGGAATCCTCATCTGTGGAACCGGAATGGGAATGTCTATTGTGGCAAATAAACATAAGGGCGTGTACGCTGCAGTTTGCGAGAATACATATGCAGCAGAGAAATCAAGAGCAATCAACAATGCAAACATCCTTACAATGGGTGGATGGATCACAGGCGAGGTTGTGGGATGCCAGATTACGGATACCTTTTTGAATACAGAGTTCACGCAGAATCTGGAAGAGTGGAGAGCAAATAACCTTAGAAACGCAGAGAAAAAAGTAAAGGAAATCGAAGAACAGATTTACGGTTAAGGAGGATCATCATTATGAAGTATTTTCTGGACAGTGCAAAATTAGACGAGATTAAATATGCATATGAGAACTATGGAATCGATGGAGTAACAACAAACCCGAAACACATCAAATTAAGCGGAAAGCCATTTATGACCTGTGTAAAAGAAATCGCACAGTGGTTGAAGGATGCAGGGCTTGAGGGGAAAGATTTCCCGGTATCCTTCGAGATCAACCCACATCTTGACAAAGCAGATGACATTGTAGCAGCAGCAAAAGAAGTTGCTTCCTACAGCCCAAATTATTGCATTAAGATTCCATGCTGCAAAGAGGGACTGATCGCTGCAAGAAGACTGGAGAAAGAAGGCGTTCGCACAAATGTTACCTTAGTATTCTCTCCATCCCAGGCTATTCCGGCTGCAAAACTTGGTGCAAAATTTGTTTCCCCATTCGTTGGCTGGAAAGAGAATAGTGGTGACAGTTCCGCATATCTGAAAGAAATCGCTAAGATTTACAAGAACTATGGATATAAGACAGAGATTATTGCAGCTGCCGTTCGCAATGGAAGACAGATCAGCGAGCTGGCAGAGGCTGGTATCGATATTGTAACCTGTGGGCTTGCAGTATATGAGGCAAGCTTTGAGCATCCATTTACCACTCATGGTCTAGGTGTTTTCCGTGAAGCATGGGACAGCACAGCAACGGAATAAGGAGGAAACGAGAATGGAATATTTAGGAAAACTTCATCAGGCAGCAGTAGAGTTTCCACAGACTGATATCTGGATGGATTCCTGTGGAGAAGAAGAGCTGGAATATGGTTTAAAAAGAGGAATTGTAGGCGCTACCAGTAATCCGATCATCGTTGGAAACGTGATCAAAAACGAACTGAACATCTGGGAAAAACGGATCAAAGAGATGGTAGTGGAAAGGAAGGATGCTTCTGAGGAGGATATCGCATGGGAACTGATCTATGAGATCGGCGCTCTCCGTTCCCAAAAACTTCTTCCTGTTTTTGAGGCAAACAAAGGGAAAAAAGGCCGCCTTTCCATTCAGGTAAATGCGAAATATTACAGAAATAAAGATAAAATGGTTGAGCAGGCAGTTAAGATTAACAGCCTTGCACCAAATATGCAGGTTAAGATCCCAGCTTCCGCAGCAGGTGTTGAGGCTATGGAAGAGGCTACCTATCGTGGAATCAGCATCAATGCAACTGTTTCCTTTACAGTAGCGCAGGCTGTAGCAGTAGCAGAAGCGGTAGAGAGAGGTCTGAAAAGCCGTGAGGCAGAAGGACTTGACAACAGCCAGATGGCTCCTATCTGCACCATCATGATCGGACGTACCGATGACTGGCTGAAGAAAAATACAACAAAGACCGGACAGGTTGTTCTTCCGGAAGCTCTTGAATGGGGTGGTGTTGCAGTGATCAAAGAAGCATACCGTATCTACAAGGAGAGAGGATATACAACAAGACTGCTCAGCGCAGCAAACAGAAATGTTTATCACTGGTGCGAGATCCTTGGCGGTGACCTTGCTCAGACAATCAACTATTCCTGGCACAAACGTCTTAACGCTTGCGATGTAGAAGTAAAAGACCGTATGGCTGATCCGGTTCCGAAGGCATACATGAACGAGCTGAACAAAATCGACGAGTTCCACAAGTCCTTCGAGGAGAACGGAATGAAGCCGGAAGAATTCGTTACTTATGGCGGGTTCAGAGATACCCTTACTACATTTATTGCCGGATATGATGATCTTTGCAAATTAATCAGAGGTTATATGATATGAAAAACTATGCAATGAAAATGCGTTCTGTAAAGCGTCTGGAGAAAACAGAGCTGGAAATGCCTGTAGCGGCAGCAGATCAGGTGGTTGTAAAAATTGAATATTGTGGAATCTGTGGCTCTGATATGCACTTTTTCCAGAATGGAGCCATCGGAACAAGAAAGGCTCCGCCGGATTTCATCCTGGGACATGAGAGTGCTGGTACTGTTATCGAAGCTGGAAAAGATGTTACAACCTTAAAGGTTGGGGACAGAGTTGCCCTGGAGCCTGGCGTTCCCTGCGGAAAATGCCAGTACTGCAAATCCGGAAAGTACAACCTTTGTCCGGAGGTACATTTCCTGGCAGCAGCGAAACCGCCTACAAATGGTGCACTGAGAAATTATTTTGCATATCCGGCTGAGTGGTGCTTCAAGCTTCCAGATAACGTATCTACTATAGAAGGAACGATGCTTGAGCCATTATCCGTAGGCATGCACGCTGCAAGACGAGGCGGCGCAGAGCTTGGTAAAACAGCATTGATCATTGGTGTTGGAACTATCGGATATATGACGATGCTTGCCTGCAAGGCTATGGGCGTAAGCAAGATTATCGTTTCGGATGCTCTTGAGAACAGACTGGCACTTGCACTGCAGCACGGTGCGGATTATGCTATTAATGTAAAGAACGAAGATGCGGTAGAAAAGGTAATGGAATATACAGACGGCGAAGGCTGCGATATTGTATTTGAGACAGCCGGAAGTCCGGTAACTCTTGCATCTACCTGGAAATACGTTAAGACAGCCGGTGTAATCGTAAATGTGGGAAATGCCAGCGGCGAGATCCCGTTTGTATTTGGTGAGCTTGCCCGCAAGGAAGTTGATATCCGAAGCGTATGGCGCTACCGCAACATCTACCCAATCGCTATCGAGGCTGTGAGAACCGGAAGGATTGACTTGAAGCACATTGAACCTGCGATGTTCCCATTCGAGAAGAGCCAGGAAGCTTTTGAATATGCGTTTGAACATAGAAGCGAAGTATTAAAGACAATTATCCAGGTAACGGAATAAGGGTGCGTGAAAAAAATAGAAATGGCTGGAAATCGAAAGATGTAGAAAATCTTTGATTTCCGGCTGTTTTTTTGTTGCAGCTCTATACAGGTAAAGGATATTTGATGTATTATTTATGGTAACAAAGTAAATCGGCAAGTCTTTGGAAGGAGAAGAAAATGAAAAAGATTATAAGAATGTTACTTATTGTAACTGCAATGTTATTGCTGGCTGTCCCTGTTTCTGCCAAGCCATCCAGGAAAACGGTTGTGAAAAAGTACGACCGGTGGAGACAAAAATATGTGTATAATAAGAACAAATACAGCAATCCCAAGACTTATCTATGGGATATTAACAAAGACGGTGTGCTGGAAATGATTTTTCAATATGGAAACGGAAAAAGCTCTGGATTCCGGGTTTACACCTACAAGAACGGGAAGATTGTTCTTGTTCAAAAACTAACAGGTGTAAAACGATTCTGGGGAGTTCAAGGCAAGAAATATCTGGTTGTAGACCAGGATAATAATTTTAAAAGCGGCAATTATACAGTGTACAAAATGGATGGAACGAAAATGAAAAGAATCTGCATTTATCGCTTGACCAGGTGCGTTGTAGAAAATGGAAAACCAACAACATCTTATACAAGAAATGGAAAACGTATTCTGGAAACCCGCTTTGCAAGATTCATGCGAACTGTAACAGAGCCAACGTTCAGCAGTTTTGCGTATTGATACTAAGTCATAAAAAATCATTTCACCGCCGGAGAAATCTGGCGGTGTTTTATAATGTCTAAATAATGCGAAAAAATGTAATGAAATATATTGAAAAAAATGAATGAATGGATTACTATAAAAATAGACAGAAAAACTGTGCAGCTGAAATCATATATGACAGGAGGAAAAGAATATGAAAAAGATTGTGAGAATGCTGCTTATTGTAACCGCAATATTGGCATTAGCAGTTCCGGTATCTGCGAAACCTTCCAGAAAAACAGTTGTTAAAAAATATGATCAATGGACTGACAAACACGTATTTAAGGGGCAATATCGCAATCCAGAGGCATATTTGTTAGATATTAACAAAGATGGTGTTCTGGAGATGTTAGTGCAGTATGAAAATGGAGTGCGTTCCGGGCTTAATATTTATTGCTATAAGAATGGTAAAGTTGTTCGTATGAAAAGCCTCGCCGGAGTAAATGGCTGGAATCAGGTGAGAGGGAAAAAATATTTGGTTGTAGAGTGGTCAAACAGCTACAGAAATAGTGGATATACGGTTTATAAAATGTCTGGGTATAAGTTAAAACAAGTATGCAAATACGAAATGACATTTTCTGGAGCCAGCGTTATCTATACAAGAAACGGACAGCGAATTTCCCAGAGCAGATTTCAGCAGTTTATAAGAACATTTCAAACTATAAAATATAGTAAATGGTCATATTAAAAATAAGAGATAAAGCCTTTCGCCGTCAGAAAAATCTGGCGGCGGTTTTTTTGTATATTGTGGTGGGAATGGTGCATACACTGTAAAAACGGTGCCTATGGAGGCCTTACCCATGAAAGACTATATAGAAGAGCGGGCAGTAGAGGTTGGGAATTATATTATAGAAACGAAAGCAACCGTGCGACAAACGGCGAAGAAGTTTGGGATATCGAAATCTACGGTACATAAGGATGTTACGGTACGTTTGGCCAGCCTGAATCCGGTACTGGCAGGACAGGCGAGAAATGTGCTGGATATTAATAAATCAGAAAGACATATCCGTGGAGGAATGGCTACAAGGGAAAAGTACCTGCATCAGCATAAATAAATGCGCTGCCACCGGTTTTCGGACTGGTGGCAGTTTTGACTTTGGGGGCGTTCAGAAAAAACTAATATAAGCAGTCAACAGGGGAAGTTAATCGTGTACAAAATAAATTGAAAATTTTTGTAAAAAGTGGTTGACGTTTCCTTGCAGTAGTGGTATAGTAAACAAGCTGTCGCAAGAAATTGCTTCTGAAATACTGAATAATAAATGAGATTTCAGATAATTTAAAATAACT
>ERZ1035006.598-NODE-598-length-27634-cov-18.375539_pt1 | contig 27634 bp, 25 predicted proteins | sample MGYA00520694_ERZ1035006 | MGnify/ENA primary metagenome ERZ1035006 (study PRJEB33766, sample SAMN09781746) | gut metagenome | biome: gut microbiome | host: Homo sapiens | place: Madagascar | study: EMG produced TPA metagenomics assembly of the PRJNA485056 data... | reverse complement strand
ATGACAGACAAGGTGATGATAGAAAACGAAGGATTATCTAAAAAGGAGATAGAATATAAAATTCGGGATTCTTTCAAACCTAAAGAATGTAATTCAACTATTGATGAAATAACTATAGTATGGTTGCCATGGGATAAAAAGGATGTTTGTGGGCATACGGATGGAATATTAAGATTTGTCGGCGCACAAAAAGATGGCAAACCTGTAGTGTTAACCAATCTTTCTGTATATGATGATGGTATTGCTACTCAAATGCGTAATATCTTGATGGAACATTTTTATGTTATAGAGTTGAATCTTTCTGAATATAACGAATTAAGTTGGGCATATATCAACGCTCTTCAGACACGTGATGTTATTATTGTTCCAGGAATTGGCAATACAAAACTTGATAATGAAGCAATGGGTCAGTTTATTGCTTTATATCCTGATTATAGAGGAAGGATTTTTCAAGTTCAGATGAAAGAATTTATCGAGAAATGGGGTGGAGCTTTGAATTGTTGTTCATGGACAATTAGTGAAGATATGTCTAAATTGCATCACGATATAGAGAATGATAAAAGATTCATTTCTATCATAGAGAAGTATCAGAAAGACTCTAATAGTGTATGCTTTGATGAAATTCGATTCCTTGGTGACTATTATCCTAGAAAACTTGAGAATTATAGTAGGGAATTGGATCGTTTGTATTTTGGGTTTTAGAACATAAGTGAGCCGTGAAATATCATCCTCTAAGATTGATTGTTATGTTGCAGAGCATACTCTTTCTATAGAGGATGCTGTGGAGGATATAATGTTGTTGTGCCAAAAGAATGGAGGGCGTGTAGGATGCTAAATGTCAGCGAAGATATCAATGTTTTTTTAAAACCATTAAATTATGAAATCCAAAGTTTATGAAGGAATGCTCCTTGTGCTATTCCTTTTAACAACAGCACTTGCTGCCTGCACCGATGACGAGCCGAAAGACAGCGTCAAGGAAATCAGGATGACCGTTTTGCCCGAAACCGGCATCATGTACTCTCCGTTTGACGACAAGCAGGAGAACCCGATAGAATGCCTGCTCGTCAAGACCGACGACAATCCAAACCAGATAGAACGTTTAGGCATGAACCGCATCGAAGGCTTCACCTACGAGCGAGGTCACGAATACTATCTCTCCGTAAAGCGAACGATACTTGCCAACCCGCCCGCCGACGGTTACAATCGCACCTACAAGCTGATACGCATACTTCAAGACCGACTCGTAGCCGAACCCAGTACGAAGGTCGACAACGACATCAAGTCGGAGGCAGACATCGAGTACAACGACTTGTGCCCTTTCACGAAGTATTCCATCAGCACCAAGTATCTCGTCAACGCCGACGGCACCATCTTCTACGCCGACGGACGCAAGCTGCCCTCCTACAAGTCGGCACGCATTTGGCTCGACAACATCCTTGACAAAGCCGATGCCAATTGGAATAAGTTCCAGTCGATACCCTATCAGGCGTACTATTCGTTCGTAGTCACTCCCTTCGCCGACCAGTTGCGTTTGGTATACAACGATTCCGACGGTCCGATGTTCAAGGACGTAGTGCCTGAAGAAGAATTCTGCAAGATCAAGTCGATGCAGCCCGGCGAGTCGGTGCGTTACTCACTCGTCCTCGCTAACATTCACAAGAAAGGACTCCAGAAACTCGAGTTTGCAGTCGAAAAGCAATAAGATGGCTGGCAGATATTAATGTTTTATGTCAAAAGAATGAGGGCGATATGTATGCAGTAATTATATCATATTGCCCAAAGAAATCATAAGTGAAGATGTTCAATTTATATCAGGATGGACTTGGTTTGGATTCTCTGCGTCATTACTGCATGGAACATGGAGAAGAACGCTTATTGAAGCGTGGTGAGATATTTGAGGATGCAGGCAAGCCGTCACAATATGTGGCTTATGTGGAGCGTGGATGCTTCAAGTATATGGTGAATAACGAAGAGGAAGGTAAGGACTACTGTACTGGTTTTGCCTTCGAAGGAGAGTTTGTGGCTGACTATCCGAATTGTCTTACAGGCAGAAAGTCAGAGTTGACTATTGTGGCTGGAACAACGTGTAAGATATTCCAAATATCAGGGAAAGAACTGGATAACTTATTGGATTCCTTACATACGAAAGGACTCAAACAGGCCATATCCGATAGCCTTTTTGCTCAAGTTTATGCACAATATCTTGATACCTATCGTATGACAACCAGAGAACGATATAAGCGTTTGCTAATTCGTTGTCCGGAATTAGTTCAAAGCATCAACTTGAAGGATATAGCCTCTTATCTGAAAGTTACACCAACAACTATAAGCAATATACGTAGGGAATTTACTTTTGGAGAGTAAACTCTCAAAACACTTTGAGAGTTTGCTCTTATAATGTTTTATATTCTTAGAACACGTGCTGTTTTTAATGGGCAAGCATTAACTTTGCACAAAAAAATACAGTATGAATATTCTTATAATCGGAGCTACCTCAGGCATTGGTAAAGCTCTTTTTCTGAAGTATGCCAATGCAGATAATAGTATTGGCATTGTAGGTCGGCGAACAAACCTGCTTAATGAATTAAGTCAGCAGTATCCTTCCAAAACCATTGTTTCAAAAGCAGATGTCACAAACTTAAATGAGACAGAACAAGCGATAAATACTCTTCTAAAAGAGTTCGGTCACTTAGACCTTGCTATTATGTGTGCAGGCGTTGGTGACATTAATGCCACGCTTGACTATGCGATTGAGCGTCCCGCCATTGATACAAATGTTGTTGGTTGGACATATGTTATTGATCGATTGTATTGCATTTTTGAACAACAAGGTTATGGTCATCTTGTAGCTATAACTTCTGCTGGTGGATTGCGAGGCGAACCGGCTGCACCAGCCTATAGCGCAACAAAAGCCTACCAAATTAATTATATGGAAGCAATACGCAAGAAGGCTTTCAGAAATGGTGGTTGCATAACCGTAACAGATGTCAGACCAGGTCTTGTTGACACAGCTATGGCAAAGGGAGAAGGCTTGTTTTGGGTGATGTCGGTAGAGAAAGTTGCTACTCAAATCATTGCAGCTATTAGCAGAAAGAAGTCAAAAGTATATGTCACCAAACGATGGCACATACTTGCTCTATTATACAGAATTCTGCCCTTTTATATTTTCAAACGATTGTAGCTTCTAACATTTTATAAAAAGATTTTGCTGTTTGGATTTAATGTTGTAGATTTGCGGTATTAAAATGTATGGAGGATTATTTATGAATACAATAACTATAGACAATAACACATATAATAGTATTGTCAGATATGCTCAACAGAACAATATTAGTGTATCAGAAGCAGTTGTGACAGGATTGAATTCCTTTTTGGAGAAATTTAAGGAAAAGGTTTCTACGAAAGAAAAATATTACATATCCCCTGAAGTGAAAGCTTTGGAGGTTGGTTTTGAATGTCCTCAAGATTTGTCAGATGACTACAGAAAAGAGCATGTGATTTAATATAGTTTTGCATTATGAATAGTCAGCTTATATTCACCCTTATCGCTTGTGAGACAATACGCCACGGTTGACTTGCTCTCAGTCGATGCCACAACCGAGGCACCTACCAAGAGTTCTCCTTTCTTACCCTTCACCTTTCCTGTGAAGGTTTGTGCATAGAGCGAAAGATTTGTTAGCAGAAGTAAAGTAAAAACGGCAATTCTCATTCTTTATCCAAATGGTTATATTTAGGCACTTCAACCTCGTTATCGACTTTTGCATCAGTGCCAGAAACAGTATAAACAATCACTTTTTCACCCGATGCCCTTTGACTAAGAGTTTTTCTATGTTATTCAATAGTACGAGAAACAATCCACAAACGAGAATGTTCTGCTATACGTATAGTAGTGTATTACCCTTTGTTGTGTATTACCCTTTGTTGTGTATTACCCTTTGTTGTGTATTACCCTTTGTTGATTCTTTCCACCAATTCGTCTGGTGTAAGTATCTCCATCTTGGAGAAACCAAACCACTTCTTGCCCAAGTCCTTTATGGATGCTCCTATGTGATACACATCATCGTCTATACAAAGGAAGCGGTCATGTGATAAACGGAATGTTTCAACATCAATCGGTGCATATTGAGCATTATGACGGTCTATGTCGAGTTGGAACTGACGGCTTATCTGCTGAGTGTAGATGATTGCAGACACGTTATTATCTCTTTTATCGAGCAATGTCAGTACAGTCTCGTCAACATAGTTGTCGATAAGGACAATACGTTTCTTTGCACTCTTAATCAAGTCGGACACGAAAGTATAGGCATCATAAACTTGCCCATTGTAGAACACACCCTGCTTCGGCTTTGCGTTACCCTCGTCCAATCTGCGGAATACCTCGTCAATGCGTTTGTCTGTTTCTTGCTGATGTTGCTGCATTTCCAGTTGATGGTACTCCATTGTTTCCAAGCGGCTGAACACAGAAGCGTTGTTTACCATAAAATGGCGCATGGAAACAAAGGCTCGCATTATTCGAATATTCACCTCAATCGCAGTGTCAGAACGTAAAACACTACTAAGCATAGCGACTCCGTTTTCAGTAAATACGTAAGGCATGTATTTCAAATGTTGTCCGCGTCCTTCGTTTAAGGTCGCAATTTGCGACCTTAAACATTCGTCCTTGGTCAATTGAAACATGAAATCTTCTGGAAATCGTTTAGTATTACGTTTTACTTGCTCATTAAGACGCTTTGTTTCAACGCCATAAAGTGTGGCAAGGTCACGGTCAAGCATAACTTGTTGTCCTCTAATTACTTTTATTAGAGACTCTATATTATCTACAACAACCAACTGGTCACGATTTGTGACCAGTTCGCCATTCTCTGTCTTTACTATTATATCTGTCATATTTATATCAATTATCAAAATCACAATTTGTGACTTTAAACGTTTTGTTATATTGCGTACAAAAGTAGTGCTTTTAGTCTTTAAACTACTATCACACGAAACCTTTCTTTGAAAAGGACGTAAAATCAATAGTATTATTGCGATGATCGCATTTTTAGTAATCGCTTCACTCGTTGTACGGTACTAACCCCTTTACCACTCAACTTCGCCACATCCCTAATGGATATCATTATTCGTATTTATCCATTAAGCAGGCATTGAAAGTCCTTTGTGCCTTAGGCGGTTCGCTATATTCACTGCCTTGCAAGCGGTTTGTAGTATTCCATTGGTCTTTCCAGTAATCTTCAAGCAGACGTTGCAACTTGGCAGGAGTTGAACGCAAGTAACGCTTGGGGTGAAAACTGATGGTTGCTGTTTGCCGCATCTGCTCTATGCCTGTAGCAACAAACGAGAATTCATGTCGGCTTTCAGAAGCCGCCAATATGAGTCCGGGCAAACCACCTAACTTCCATGGACCATTATCAAAAGGCAGGTCCAACGAATACCACGCTGTCCAAGTGCGCCCACGGAACTGACAAACGGCTTTATGGCAGGGATAACCTATAATAATAGTGTCACCATCGGCAAGTTCCCAAGAAAACGTCGGAATGGATTCCTCATAACAGAAGAAAAAGTCATTGTGCAGGACATCCGTATAAGTGAGAGTGCCCTTCTGTGGAATGTGCTTATAAACTTCATACTCGCGTCCTTTCTTAGAGCCAAACGTATTTGCCAGGAACTGCAAATAGTTCATAGGGTCGGCATTCACACTCTTCACAGAATCACGCTGATGCAGGAACTGCTCAAACCGTTGGCTATAAAACCGAGACGAATGTCTCCCTATATCCAACAGATTTATGTCATCATACGCTTCCTTTTGCTCCTGCGTATGTTTATACAATGCACGATACTGTACACGCACACTTACCGTGTCCACCACCTCTTGGGAATGGACGCATGCTGCAAACAAAAAAGCCAATAAACTGAAAAGTATTTTCATAAGCTATATTTTATTATTCACTCCAACTCAAAGGTTGTCATAAGCAGCACCTTATTGCCATCTATGTTTTCTTCGTAAAAGAAGCGATAGATGCCAGGCTTGTTTGGCAGAATATCGGGAAAAAGATGAGCAGTTATGGTGGCGCTTTGACCATCGCTTAATATATGCCCAATAGCATTGAATAGGCAGTCAGTTGGTAAAATAAACCAATTACCATCCCTACCTTGGGCTGTGATGCTATATGCTTCGCCATACATGAATTCTTTGCCACTATGGTTGGTAATAGTGATTTTGATTTCTGTACTACCCAAAGGATAGGAGGGACTCTCTGCCTTGATGGAAATACCATTATAAGAGCTTACTCCTGTTTTATTATCTATGACAGGGTCGAGTTTGTCTCCAAACTTAATGACAGACGAGTTGTATATCTGATTGCGAAACTCCTGTTGCTTCTCCTTGGTGTTCCAGCGGAGTGAAACATCTATGGAGTTGTTTCCTATTCCAAATCCAACGATATTTCGCCAGGCTGAAGAATTGTCTGCCGACAAAAACTTCCTTTCAAGTGTTCGCATAATTTGATTTAGTTCCTTTTGGGAATATTTCCGCATCGAAGCCTTGCGATAAATTTTCTTCTTACCACCAGCGACCTTTTTCTTACCACCAGCGACTTTCTTTGTGCTAATGGTCGCTACCTTCTTTTGTTGAGCGGCAAATGACAGTTTGCAAGCTGCAAAAGCTGTTTGCATTGAAAGGATCATTGTAAATCCTAATATTATTGCATTGAGTTTTGTCTTCAATTTCATAGTTGTCAGCAATAATAATTTAACATGTAGAGAAATATGAACTCTTATAGCATATTTCTTTTCACTCCGGAAAAGTTTAATTTCTTTTGCAAATATACTGTATTTTAGTTTATCATACAAATGATACAGCCAGAAATAATCCATCATTTTCTTTGCCCATCCCATTTTTTTTATACCTTTGCCCCCGAAACATCAAGAGCAGTATAAGAATCTGCACCAACCGAGCATGACAGCCACGGTGGTAAAGATACGATGTGGGAATAAGTTTAATTTCAAAAATAAGTCATTATGAACAATCACTTGCTCTAATATACAGAATTCTGCCCTTTTATATTTTCAAACGATTGTAGCTTCTAACATTTTATGAATATCCCCCGAAGTGAAAGCGTTTTCATTTCCTGTGAGTCATGATCTCCTGACCTCCGCTATTTATAGGTTCATGATTGAGGAGTTGCGTTTCCATAAGCCATTGTGGTTTATACTATGAAGGGGCTGTATATGTATTCTCGTATTTAGAAAACGAGATAGAAACTGGTGTTGTCTGTTGAACCATCAAACACTCTCTTGTAGTGGATTATTTTCATGTGGTAAGACTCATGAATGAGAGGATAGGCCAGTTGTGCCGCCAGTTGTGGTATGCAGAGAAAGACGTGGACAAGCGTAATGTAATCAAGGGCACGCGCTGGATATTGCTGAGAAACGGCAACGACATCTTTGAGGCCAAATACAAGACAAGGCTTGACAATGTGCTGAACTTGAATGAACCGTTGATGATTGCATAATACTTGCATGGTATGTCTACCCAATATCAAATGGCCCTACTGAAGGTATAAACAACAAGATAAAAGTGCTGAAAAGACAAATGTATGGATTCAGAAATGATGAGTTCTTCACGTTAAAGCTATACGCTCTACACGACAAGCGTCTACGCATTTAACGGAAGAACCTTTTATTCTAAGATCTTGATGCTAACTGCCTTGAGCTGTTGCCAACCAGACTTGTCGGTTACACGTACCATAAAGTGATAATTACCAGGATCTATGTCTTTAGGACAGGTAATGTCCACCTTTGCATCATACGATTTCAAACCCGAAGGAATAGGGTAGTCTTGGTTATATACCCAAGGACTTACAGGGTTCTTTTTAGGGTCGAGCGTACAGTCGCCAGCCGAAGTAGAATGGGTATGGTGGTCGAAGTTGTTGTGTATCTCTATGTTGAAATTGCCTAATTCTGCATTGTCTGTAAAAGTATAACGGAAAGCGATAACATCGCCTCTATGATACTGCTGACAGTCGATGGGGTTGGGCAAGTCTCCATCCACAATCTCAGGCTTTTCCTGATCGTTGACCGTTGTGTCATCGGTGTCGTCACTTGAACAAGAGGTCAAGCTACCAGCTATCCCCATCACCGCTGCAGCAAAATATATATATAACAAATGAATTGTACTTCTTTTCATCGTTCTTACGTATTAAAGCTTTCGTTTCTTGGCTTGGCACCAAAGTGCCAAAGCCAAGAAACTGTCATTTTATTTTTATCTCATACCTGAAGCTTTATTCCTTGGTAATCTGAATGCCCTCGGCCTCTTCGGTCGTTGAATTGCCTGCAGCATCGGTTACGGTGAAGTGAATGTGGTATTCGCCGGCAGGAGCGTCTGTAGGAATCTGAGGATGCTCGTGAAAGAGAGCTGAGGTCTCGCCTACATATTTCTCGTCTGTATAGGTGAATACATGTTCGTAACCAGCTGCTGTGTTGTGGAATTCCACTTCTATCTTGGCTATTTTGTGAGGAGCCTCGATTTGTACCTCCAAGTGCATCTTCTGGCCAATTACCGCCTTGTGGCTATCATCCTCGCCCACTTCCTTGAAAGTAATGGTTGGGGCTGTCTTGTCGAGTGCCTTGACTGTGAGGTCGGAAGTGAAGGTAGTGCTCTGACCTAACTTGTCGGTTACGACAAATGTTACAGTATAAGCACCAGGAGCAGCATCGGCGGGGATGTCAAGATGCTCGTGGAAGGTAGTGTTTCTCACACCGATGTATTTGCCCTCGGTATAAGATTGCTTGACGATGGTCTTGTTGCCGTCTTTTGCGGCGATAGTCACGTCAATGCGGGCAATCAAACCATCTGCCACCAAGTCGCCCTCCAAGTGGAGATCCTTGCCGGCGATAGCTTCCTTGGAGTTCTCCTTGCCTACCTCGGCAAGGGCTACAACTGGTTTTGCTACACTCTGCTTTGCATCATCATCATCGCTGCAAGATGACAACACTAAACTAAATACACAAAACAGCACTGAGGCTGCAAAAAATATAATCTTTTTCATTGTTTCTAATCTTTTTTATTTACTTTTATATACTTACAGAAACGCTTTGTTGTACACCAGAAGCGCACTGTTCGTCCATCTTTGTCAAACTGACAGGAGGGCTTCCTTGCCGCTTGGCTATCATTCTTCCAAGAGAACTTCGAGGAAGGAATCAGAAGTTCCAGGAAACCATAGCCGAGAAGTTTCTTCCAGGTTCAGGCACTCCCATCAGTCTGTAATAACTAGTGTGGTCGTAGTATCGCTTGCCCAACAAGTTTTCTCCACGAAGGGTTATTTCCAACTGGTTTTCACCAAGTTTGAACTTCTTTCCGATGCTGGCATTCAAGAGCTGGTGCCCCTTGGTCTTCTCCTCGGGAGGAACGATTATATCTTGCGTTCCCACCACTTGCCATTCCAAAGCCACGAATCCCGACTTGGCAGGATTTTGTGCGGGCAATAGATAGCGTAACTCTGCGCGAGCCGACCATGGGGTGGAGAACGGAAGTCCATAACCTTTCTTCTCTCCACTGAGCTGGCGTGCGTAAAGGTACTCGCCGTCGGCATCCAATTTCAAGTATGGAAGAATCCTCCACGAAACGCTTGCCTCGAAGCCCCATCTCAGTACCTTGGCCTGTGTGTAATAGTAGAGCTGCAAGCCCTCCTTGTACTGAGGCGTAGGATTGAGATAGATATAGTTGGGGAAATAGTTGAGATAAGGAGTCAACTGCATCGAAAGCACACCCTTTTCGCATACGATGCCCGCATCCACCTGATAACTTTCCTCAGGCTTCAGACTGGTGTTGCCTTTCTCATAACGGAAGATATTGTAGTTCACTCCGTCCATTCCCAACTCCTTGGCTATCGGTATACGGAAGCTCTTGCCCACATTGAGTTTGAGCACCCAGTCGCCCAGCATCCGATTCACGCCCACCGACCAAGTGAAGCTGTTGTAGCTACGTCTCAGATTGGCGGAACGCTCCATATAAGTGGAATCTCCTTGCTGTACTGTACCTTGCAGCACAGTTCCATCCATGGGAGAATCGGAAGTTGATGCCTTCAACGGTGTCTTGTACCAATCGTGATAGCTGTGAATCCTCACGCTTCCACGGTCGAATCTCGCCCCGGCGGTCAAGCTGAGCTTGTCGCTCAAATTCCACTTGTCCATGGCGAAGACACCAAAGGTCAACTGCTCGAAGTCTGGTAAGATGAATCCCCATCCTCCCTGGCGGTTGCGTTGGTACTCTACGTTGCCCCCTGCCTGCAGGTCGTGTTTGCCCATATGCTGCATCGCCTTCACGTTGGCGGAGAAGGTTTGCTTCGTAAAACTTCTCTCCAGGGTGTTCGTCGGTATCGGCATATAGCCATGCGACACTGGTTCGGCAAGTTCGCGCTGTCGGTTGTTTTGGTAGGCGAAATTACTTTCCAGCATGCCATCCGCCCAATTCCAGTCGGTATGATTTGATACCCAGAAGTGGTTGACGGTATGGTAAGGCAAGTCGATGTCGCGACGCGAACTGTCATAATCGATGTCCGACAATCTCACCTCCAAACCGTGAGCATTGGCAAAGAAACCAGCCTTTGCATTCACATCGGCAATGCGAAAAGAGGTGTTCCACCTGTCCCCAGCATATCCGAGCATCAGATTCCCATCCATTTCGCGTCCTGCCGTATTGCGAAGACGCTGGTCCTTGAGCTTAATCCAATAGGAGTAATACTCGATGCTGTCGGCAGGAACCTTGTAGTCGGCGTAATCCATCCATGTGGCATTCGCTTTATACCAGAACTTGCCGTTTCTACCTGTCAGTCGAACCGATGAGCCTATCGACTCATTGTTGGTTCTGCCAAAGAGATTCACCTGTCCGGCAAACTTCTTCAGCGGCATCGTGTTACTCTTCAGATTGATGACACCACCGATGGCATCGGAGCCATAGGTGAGCGAGGCAGGCCCCTTGATGACCTCAGCTTGGTCGATGGCATACTGGTCTATCTCCAGACCATGGTCATCGCCCCATTGCTGTCCCTCATGCTTGATGCCATTTTCTGCCACCAACACACGGTTGAAGCCCAAGCCTCGAATTACAGGCTTCGACTCTCCCGAACCTACATTCATTGCCTGCACACCAGGCAATCGGCTCAGCGTCTGCATCAGCGAACCGCTGAAATTTTCCTCTATGAATTTTTGGTTTGCCCTCACCACATTGAGGGCTGACTTCATCTGTATTTCTTTATTGGAGCTTCCGCTTACTACAACTTCTTTTAGGGATACACCATCCCTCATCATCCGCTTGACACTGTCTGCCTGAGCCGAAATCCTCACCGAATCTTTAGGTAAGGACATAGCCTTGGCACTTGCCGTAAGCGCATGAAACAAGTTGATGAAAAGAGGAAGCACAATATATATCAGCTTCTTGTTTTTCATCATAAATCTTTGAAAATCAATCGGCTAAACCGACCATAAGGAAGCTAAATCGCCCGTCAGGATATAGCTATAGCCGATTTTGGTTTTGATTAATCATCAAAAAAACTACAAAGATAGGAATACAGGTGGAGCACGAGTAGAATGTACATCGCCTTGGCGGGTCTTGACAAATGGGCAAGACATGACAACGGCGATATGAACCATAGCAATAAACACTGCTATGTGAACGATGTTTGGTACCACATATGGCAAACTGTGCAATTGGCAGAGTACGCACTCGTGCATGAAGTTCTGCTCGGCTGTGAGATGTCCATCGTGGTGGATGTGATGCGCACATTCATAACAATAAGATGTAACGGCACTACCCTCCGCCTCCGAGTGGTGGTGGAAGGTGAAGGCGAGCATCATTGGCAGATACACCAACATCAGCAGCCAGGCAAACCGCATTCTTCTATTGTTAATAATACGCATTATCCCAAACTTTTTATCTCGTTATTAGCATGAGTTTCTTAAGGCGAATGCTCATGTTACCTAACGGGTACAAAGATAACACTTGTTTTTCAAAACGCCATCAAACAACTCATGGAATTATCACTTTTTAGCAATTTTTCCGTAGTATCAATAGTCCGTTAAATTTTTCTTCAAAGCAAGGGTATCCTATTGCTCACAGAAGGAGACGCTTACACATGGCATGGGAGATAGGCTGATGCACAGCGAGATATCCTGTGAGTCATGATCTCCTGACCTCCGCTATTTATAGGTTCATGATTGAGGAGTTGCGTTTCCATAAGCCATTGTGGTTTATACTATGAAGGGGCTGTATATGTATTCTCGTATTTAGAAAACGAGATAGAAACAGGTATTGTGAAATAAACAATGAGAATTTGCCATATACTTTAATGGTGCTGTGCATACAAATATAAGTATGCGAAAAAATGTGTCAGAAATATCAGTAGACGCATAGTCTATTATAAATCAGAGAGTTGAGAGCTGATAGATAGCTGTTCGGTCAGGGTTATCTGCCAGCCATCTATCAGTTGTCTACCAGTTATTTATCAGTTCTCCGACGAGAGACATGGCGAGGTATGCTTGCCGCAAATGAATTGTTCTACGATTTTCATAAGTTCTTGTCAAGTATCCTGTCGAGCATTCCTATGTAATAGAAAGGAAGGTTTATTAGTCGGAAAGTTTTACCGTTTGGAGTAGTCACTTCGTCTATGTTATATTTGCCGGGCCATATCCTAACGGCGATGCCGGTTGCTTCAGTTGTGTCCATAAACGAATGCAGTGATCGAAGGTGGGCATTGGTGCCCGACTTCACCTCGATAGGTACTATAGTGGCGTTATGCTGCCATACGAAATCAACTTCGGCTGTAGTTCCCTTTTTGTCTCTAACCCAGAAATACTGTTCGTTTCTGTAGTTGCGGTCGAGCACGATGCGTAGTTCTTGGGCTACAATCTGTTCTGCAGCATGTCCTTTCCATACATCAAGCAGCGAGCTGTTCTGTAAGTATTCGGTTTGTATATCAACCGAGAAATTCATTATTCCAGAGTCGAGCCATATCAGTTTGGGTTGTCGTGTAAGTGCAGGTATTGCTGGAGCCTTCACTGTTGTTATTGGATAGTCGAGACTGAGTAGGAATGCGTTTTGCAGCACTTCAAGTGCCTCATGTACCTCCTTACTCGTGTAGTTGCTGCCGCCGAAGCGGTTGAACGTAATGGTCTGTCCAGCCTCTGTCCATCCGTGTGTAAGCAAGTGGCGTATCACGTTCACTTGATTGGCGTTCTTTGCATATTTCTCAACATCCTCGTTGTAACCGTTAAGCAATGATCGGTATATTGGCGAAAGCCTTGAGACATCCTCATTTGTGGCATACTCTACAAGAGCTTCTGGCATACCTCCAACGAGCGTGTACTTGTTGAAAAGGGCTATGAGCATATCGTGGTAGATAGGCGAGACGTTTAGCTGGCGTATCATCTCTGCCAAAGGTTCGTTAGCTGTAGCGTTCAAAAATTCGAGGAACGAACATGGACGTAGCGACATGTATTCCACACGTCCTACCGGAAATGATATGCGTTGCTTTATAAGTGTCTGTAGCCTTGACCCGGCAGCTACGATGTGCAGCCATGGCATTTCTTCATAGAAATAGCGGAGCAGTCCTACGGCTTTAGGTTCGTTTTGTATCTCGTCAATGAACAGCAATGTGCGTTTGCTTTTGTCTGCAACAATCTTTTTTTGCAGACATATATACTGGAATATTTCAGCCACATTGTCTGATATGCCGAATGCCTTGGCATCGCTACTTTGCTCAAGATTCAACTTTATATAGCAGTCGTACTGCTTGCTGAATTCGTCAATAAGAGTAGTCTTTCCAACTTGTCGTGCTCCGCGTAATACAAGAGGTTTCCTGTTCTTACGTTTGCCCCATTCGGTCAAATCTTCGATTAATAGTCTGTGTATCATAATAGTTATATCGTTAATTTGTATTGCAAAGATACAACTTTTTCCCTAAAACATAGGCAAAACCGAAGTGAAACTTTCCTAAAACATAGGCAAAATCGAAGTAAAACTTCCCTAAAACATAGGCAAAATCGAGGTAAAACTTTCCTAAAGCATAGGCAACAAACTGCGAAACTCCCGCACAACTGGAGTGTTGTTCCGGTGCTGCTTTTTGTTGTTCCGGTGGCACCGAAGTGTTGTTCCGGTGCTACCGGAGTTTTGTTCCGGTGCTACCGGAGTTTTATTCCGGTGCTGCCGGAGTTTTATTCCGGCAGTGCGGGAATTAGTATTATTAGAAGTTTCCAAAACATCATATCATTCACCACGTAGGTGCATATATCGTCAAGATCGGGCAGAGAGTCGGCCTTTGTCAATTTGATGTCGCATTTCTTGCAGAAATCACTGGAATGCTGCGTCGAGCATTGAGTCTGTTAGTATCATAAATTTCAGTTTTTGCTTACAAGTTTAGATAAAATTTCCGATTTATAAGCCAGTTGGGATAAAAACAGAAATGGATATCTCCGAGTGCTCGCTGATAGGCTGGGAGATAGGCTGGGAGATAAGTCGTTTCGGCGCTTATCTGCCAGCCTTTATTCTGTTGATACACAGCGAGATGTGTCGATGCTGGGAGATATGGCAGATATTTTCACCAACTCGATTTTATACCTATTGAGGTGTTTTTTTGAATTTTCTTTCTTTTATTCGTAGAAATATATTAATTTTGTGCAGATTAATTGACTTCGTGTATTCGTACACTTAGTTTCAATCGATTTATGCCTCAGTTCACGCCGAGCCTTTTACGGGTATTTATACTTTAAACAAAGGAGAAAGGGTGGGTAGAGGCACGACATAATTAAGGCGTTTACTTGACGCTCTGTTTGAGACAGCTTGGAATCTCGCAAATTCAAAGTCATTATAGTCTTGAACTTAGCAACGGTAGATGTCCCGGGTGTGATTATATCATTCCTGTGTGGTTCTCTGTGAGCCATCATTGTACCCTTATAGGTGCAGTGCGTGGTTGTGTACACAGACCTCACGGGTAGGATTATCATATCGGCGTGGGCTCTGACGTTGTCTGTTCGACTATAATAGGCAATGCGAGAGCCTCAAGCTGTGGAATGGACAACAGGTAGGTTCTCCACGCTTTTTTTGTGCCAGAATAATAACCTAATCAGAATGCTAACCCTACATTGTTCAGGAGAAAGCAATGTGCCAAAATAAGTCTATTATGGCTACAGGATTTTTGTATCTAAACACTCGCAACGAACTGATTCGCCTTGACTGTTCCAAGATTGTGTACATGGAGGGTGATGGCAACTATACCAACATTGTGCTTGTCAACAAACAGAAGGTGGCTGTCTGTATGAATCTCAGCAACATGCAGCAATTTATCTCTGAGAGCTTGCGTGAGCGTGCCTCTATTTTTGCACGCATAGGTAAGCGTTTCATCGTAAATCTCAACTTTATATATAAGGTGCAACCTCTGCTGCAAAGCCTTGTTGTGACCGATGGTGTTCACTTCACCTTTCAACTCGGTATATCGAAGGAAGCACTCAAACAGCTAAAGGACATTCTCGTCGGACGGGTTCCAGACCGAACTCAAATCAATGTAGGATAAAATCAAAAACGATGGAAATTATAATAGGAAGAGAAGAAGGCGCACGTCGTCTACATTGTATTGTTGGCGGACGTGAATTCAATATAGGTCAGGCTGGCGCAGTGCCATTGTCTGTAAGTCGTCGGCATTGCAAGATTTCAGTCAATGGAAGCAATATCAGCATAGAGAACATAAAGGCGCAGAACGTAACCTTTGTAGACGGCAATCAGGTAGTCAGCAAAGGTATCACCTCGAACAGCCGTGTGCAGTTAGGCGAAGAGCGATTTCTTGTACCTCTGCAGCAGATACTGCAAATGGCTGGTGTCTCAGCAGCCAACGGAGTGGATCCGCAAAAAGAGGCACCGACATTCTCGTTGAAACCCATGAAGGCTGTGTGGGAGGAATACGACAACCGCAGAATGAAGATACAGAACGATGCTGCAAAATCTGCGAACAAACAACGTCTGCAAGGTCTATTCTCCATGTTTGGTATGTGTCTCGGCTTTATTCCTGGCATAGACCCTACAATACGCATTATCATCATTGTTGCCGCTTTGTCCATAGGTATATATTTCTTTATAAAAGGAAGCGTCACTGCAACCGTTCAACAACAGTTGCACGACCTCGACGATGAGTATGCCAAGAAGTACAAGTGTCCTAATCCTGCTTGTGGAAGACCATTTGGTGCGATACCGTACCGCAACATCGAGTACAATAAGCAGTGCTTGGCTTGTGGTTGCAAGTACACCCACTGACATTTTGTGTAATAATCGGGGCGTTTCATACAGGATGCCGATTTTCTCATGGTATTGAGGTAGAATAAGCATAATTTTGCAGCATCAAAATAATGATTTAAAAACTTTAAAAGCTATTGATATGAACAACGAAGAAACAATCGTCATGAAGCCACAGAACAATAAGGCAGAACAGACACAAAGCGTAGAGACAGTTGATAAGAAGTCGAACAAAGGCAAGAAAGTAGTCGCTACGGCAGCCGCCTCAATTGTGGGCGGTGTAGTCGGTGGTGCTGCTGCTTATGCTGCTACGGAAATGCTCCATAGCAAGGAAGAGGCAGAGGAGCAGAAGCCTGAGGAAGAAGCAGTGGCAGCGGAGAAGCCTGCTGCAGCAGTCGTTGACGAACCTCAAAAGGAGCAGTCTGACGAACCCCAAAAGGAGGAACTTGTATCCAGAGTAGACGATGAAGGTGGCGAACCCGACTATACTAATCACAATGGTGCTAACCCCGTAACACAAAACCCCGAAGTGCAGGCTACGGTTGACGACACCAATGGCGGCAATGCCCATGAGGTGCAGGTGTTGGGCATGTACGAAGCGCAAGGCGAGGACGGACAAACCATGCAAGCGGCTATGCTGACCAACGGCCATGAGGTAGCTGCTGTTATGGATTTAGATGGTGATGGTGTAGCAGACGTACTTGCTGTGGACGGAAACCATAACCAGCAGATAGATGAAGGCGAGGTGTACGACCTCTCAAATGATAATGTGCATATGTCGGATTATCAGGATTTGTATATGGCGCAACAGCAACAGATGCAGATGGATCAGGAGCAAAATACATTTGCCTATAACGCCAGCGATGACCAGCCGGATTACAACAATGATGCCGATTTGTCATATGTATAAAGTCACGCAGATACTACTCTTATCGGTAGTGCTTGCCTTGCTGCCATTATCAGTCCAAGCGAAGATTTATCTTTTGTCAGTCGGCATATCCGACTATCCTGGCACACGGAACGACCTCCGTTTGCCGCACAACGATGCAGCCACAATGCAGTGGCTCTACAAGGAGAACAAACAGGCAAAGGTCTGCTTGCTGATGAACGACAAGGCAAAGGTGGCTACCGTGAAGAAGGCTCTGCAAAAGATGGTTTCAGTAGCAACTGCCGACGACATCGTTGTGATATTCTTCAGCGGTCACGGGGTTAAAGGCGGATTTGTCTGCTATGACGGTTTCCTGTATTACGATGATATCTATACGGCGATGGCATCGTGCAAGAGCAAAAACAAAATGGTGTTTGCTGACGCTTGTTTCGCAGGAGCTATACGCCAGGGTAAGAGCAACGCCAATGCGAGTTCAAACAGCGTCAATAAGGGCAATGTGATGTTCTTCCTCTCCAGTCGCAGCAACGAGAAGTCAATCGAGAGACCAGGTATGACAAATGGCTTCTTCACTTACGCCTTGCAACATGGATTGCGAGGAGGTGCAGACAAGAACCGAGACCGCATCATTACGGCAAAGGAGCTGTTCGACTATGTTAGCGAAAAGGTGAAGAAAAACTCAGGCAACCGTCAGCATCCCGTTATGTGGGGCAAGTTCTCCGACGATATGCCTGTGATGAAATGGTGATACCAATATAAACAGAACAACAATGAATGAGATAAAGATAAAATGTCCTACTTGTGGCAAGGTGCTCCGTTTGAAAGATGTACCAAACATCAATGCGGCGTTTTTCACCTGCCCCGTATGCAAGGAAAAGCATATCGTTGGCAAGTGCCAACGATATGTGGAGCAGCCGAAACCTATCGCTTCTTCGGGTGATGAAACCCAGTATGGAGGTGGTTTTGTGCAGCAATCGGGAGGCGATGAAACAAGGATTGGTCCACAACCTCAACATGGTGGTGGAGATGAAACACGAACAGCCTCCGCTTCATGCCCTACGGTCGGTGTACTTGTGGACAATACGGGTAGCACATATGCGTTGCGTTTAGGCATTAACACTATAGGACGTAGTGCAGCTTCGTCGACAGCAACTATACAGATAGCCACCAACGACCGCACCATGAGCCGAAGCCATGCCGTGATAGAAGTGAGCAATGAAGGAGGAAAGACAATTCACATTCTCAGAAATGGAGCGAACAAGAATCCATCCTATATGAACGGAGTACTCATCGGACAACAAGACCAACTGGTGCTTAACAATGGTGATCGTATCAAGATGGGTAGCACAGAACTGACATTCAAAAAGTAACAGTATATGAAATTCAAGATTAAAGCATACAACCTGCAGGAACTTGGACAAAGAACAAATCAAGAAGATTCGCTCTTTCCTGCATTGGGTAAGTCAACGTCTGACGACCGCTTGTTCGTTCTCTGCGACGGAATGGGCGGACATGAGAAAGGCGAGGTGGCTTCGGCTACGGTGTGCGAGACATTAAGCCGTGTCATCCTTTCCGCTTGGCATCCAGGTGAAGTGTTGAGCGACGAGCTCTTCCTGCAAGCCCTTAGTGCAGCCTACGATGCGCTTGATGCTAAAGACAATGGCGAAGAACGCAAGATGGGCACCACGCTCACCTTCTTATGTCTGCACGCCAGTGGTGCCACAGTGGCGCATATAGGCGATAGCCGTATATATCAGTTGCGTCCAGCTTCAAAAAACTCTCCGGCACGTATGGTCTTCCGCACGCAAGACCACTCGCTCGTCAACGATCTTGTGAAGATAGGCGAGATAACAGAAGAGGAGGCTAAGCACCATCCGCAGAAGAATGTCATCACACGTGCTATGCAGCCTTGCCAGGAGCATCGTGCTAAGGCAGACATTGCCCATATCACAGACATCCTACCTGGCGACTATTTCTACATGTGCTCCGATGGTATGTTGGAAGAAGCTTCTGACGAGAACATCCTCAATATCATTACCAAGCCTAATGCAACGGATGAGCAGAAGTTGGAGATGCTACGCAATGTGACAGAAGAGAATAAGGACAATCACACGGCACACCTTATACATATTGATGGGGTGGAGGGCGTATCAGCAACAATTACGTCCACCTCTTCAGGAGTAAGTGGCACATGGATTACTCCAGAATTTAACAAACCAAAGAAGAAACGAAAAGTATGGCCATGGATTGTCGGTATTGCTGTCATTGCGGTTATAGCTGCCGCTGCTTCATTCTTTATGTGCGGAGGCAAGAATTGTGCTTCGGAATTGGTTGGCGATAGTATCAAGTTGGCTCCTGCCAAGGTTCGACCAATAGAACATAAAAAGGATACGCTGAAAAAGGACACGGCAACGAGCAATGCTATTAATAAGTTTGTCAAACCATCTCAACCCAAGAATGAAAAGAGATACAAAACAAACAATCCTAACGAAAAGACAAAATAAGTCATGCAACAACAATTGATTATAGGAACACTCCTACATGGAGGTACATACAAGATAGAGAAGATACTCGGACAAGGTAGTTTTGGCATAACCTACCTTGCCGAGCATACTAACCTTGGAAAGAAAGTAGCAATTAAGGAGTTCTTTATGAAGGAGCTCAACTCACGTGGTGAGGATGGTAGTATTACTGGCATGTCAGACAGCAGCTTGTCTCAAAACTATTGCCAGAAGTTCAAGAAGGAAGCTATCAACCTCTCGCGCCTTGATCATCCTAACATCGTTCGTGTCACCGACTCGTTCAGCGAGAATGGCACGTTTTACTATGTGATGGACTTCATTGAAGGTCAGAACCTCAACGATTATATCAAGTCGCATTATATAGATGAAGCTGAAGCCGTAAGCATAATCAAGTCAGTTGCTGACGCTCTCATCTACATGCACGAAGAGAAGCACATGCTCCACCTCGATTTGAAACCAGGCAATGTGATGCGTCGCAATAGTGATGGACACGTCTTCCTCATAGACTTCGGATTGAGCAAGCATTATAGTACTGACGGCCAACCCGAGACATCTACCACAATCGGTCTCGGTACAGCAGGATATGCTCCTATAGAACAAGGAAACCAAGCGAAGAATGGAGAGTTCCGCCCAACTATAGATGTGTACGCTCTTGGTGCTACATTCTACAAGCTTCTCACCCGTGAGACACCACCGCCAGCTTCCGACCTCGTCAGCGATGATGAATTGCTTGAAAACAAACTTCGTGAAAAGGGAGTGTCTGACAATCTAATTGAGGTTGTCACCCAGGCGATGTGTCCGAATGTAAGAAGACGAACACAGAGCATAAAGGAATTCAAAGGCAACCTTGATTGCATAAAGAGCGAGACGCAAGTGACAATTAACGTTACATCGGATGATACTATTGCAGGCACAGGTAAAGAGGAAACGATAGTCACTTCAGCAGAAGATTTTAAGAAGGTAGGAAATGTGTCAAAAAGTCCTGTGTTTATTGAAGATGCAGCAGAAAATACGGAGAACAAAGCTAAAAATGAAGATGACATTTCTTTAAATCATTCCATCTTCAATTTCAAAGGACGAGTAGGACGTGTACCCTATTGGTTGGTGGTGTTCTCTATATATGTTATAGGACTTTTCTTTTTTGTATTAGAGGAAACAATGCGAAGCATCGATGTGCAAGTTGAAAATAGTGTATTAAGCACGATGATGCTGGTGTTGTTGGTATTGTATTTCTATGTAGTGTTGGCTGTTGGAGCAAAACGTTGTCATGACTTAGGACATTCAGGATGGTTCCAAATGATTCCATTCTATGGTTTTGTAATGCTATTTGGTGCAGGAGATCGTGATGGCAATGAATATGGAGAGCGTAGAGATGGAATTTCCAAAAAGAGTTTGAAACTTTTAGGCAAGATTGTCGGTGGAATATTTGGAATATCTTTGTTTTTTATATTTATAGCAAATAGAGGTAATTCTGGAGTTATAGATGATACGTATGACTATCAGTATGACGCTACCGCTGATACAACAGCTGTAGATACAACAGCGGTATATTAAGGGTACTATGATATTGCTGAATAGCCTATTATTAGGTATTTTTATTTTAATAAAATTAGTCAAAATGAAAAAGATTTTTTCTGTAATATTAATGATGTTTGCCATTCTTGCAATGGTAAGTTGTGACTCGCTCAACCCCTCAGAGCGGCTGATGGTTGGTAAGTGGTATTATTCAGAAAGTAGTATGGATCATGATGGAAATAAAGCTACAGTAGAAAGTAATTATGAATATCATGATGACAAAACTTATATCAGCAACGGCACCGTGCGGTTAGTTTATGACGGGGATGGTGTGCAGGAAGTTGTGGTGTTATCATTGGCTGAAAAAGGGATATGGAGCATAATTGACAAGATGCAAAATACAAATACCACTGATGTTGACATCAAAATTGTAGATGTCTCATTTCAAGGAGAAAATCTGACAGATGATAGAACTGTTATACAGGAATTAGTTGCTTCGGAGAAGAAACGTCTGTATTATGATATGGTTATACCTTGGAAAAAAGAATCAATGGGTGAAACTTCATATCGAATAATAACTCTAAATGAAACAACGTGTGTGACAGTCGACAAAGACGGACATAAGACTGAAAGGCGTAGAATAAAATAGGAAAGGCAAACGATAAGGATTTTCTTCCTGTCGGCACGATGTAGAACGGCAAGTATAAGGTACCATATATGGATATAAACAACAAATTAATGTTGCAAGCAGGAACTATCTTGCATGGAACATACAAGATAGAGAAAGTACTCGGACAAGGTAGCTTCGGCATAACTTACCTTGCCGAGCATACTAACCTTGGAAAGAAGGTAGCAATCAAAGAGTTCTTTATGAAGGAGCTCAACTCACGTGGTGAGGATGGTAGTATTACTGGCATGTCAGACAGCAGCTTGTCTCAAAACTATTGCCAGAAGTTCAAGAAGGAAGCTATCAACCTCTCGCGCCTTGATCATCCTAACATCGTTCGTGTCACCGACTCGTTCAGCGAGAATGGCACGTTTTACTATGTGATGGACTTCATTGAAGGTCAGAACCTCAACGATTATATCAAGTCGCATTATATAGATGAAGCTGAAGCCGTAAGCATAATCAAGTCAGTTGCTGACGCTCTCATCTACATGCACGAAGAGAAGCACATGCTCCACCTCGATTTGAAACCAGGCAATGTGATGCGTCGCAATAGTGATGGACACGTCTTCCTCATAGACTTCGGATTGAGCAAGCATTATAGTACTGACGGCCAACCCGAGACATCTACCACAATCGGTCTCGGTACAGCAGGCTATGCTCCTATAGAACAAGGAAACAAAGCGAAGAATGGAGAGTTCCGCCCGACTATAGATGTGTACGCTCTTGGTGCTACATTCTACAAACTTCTCACCCGTGAAACGCCACCGCCAGCTTCCGACCTCGTAAGTGACGATGAACTTCTGGAGAACAAACTTCGTGAAAAGGGAGTGTCTGACAATCTTATTGAGGTTGTCACCGAGGCGATGTGTCCGAATGTAAGAAGACGAACACAGAGCATAAAAGAATTCAAAGGCAATCTTGATGGCATAAAGAGCGAGACGCAAGCGACAATTAACGTTACATCGGATGATACTATTGCAGGCACAGGTAAAGAGGAAACAATAGTCACGTCAGCAGAAGATTTTAAGAAGGCAGGAAATGTGTCTTACAGCACGTATGATAATGACAACAATGAGCAAGACGAAAGTCAGGAAGAAATCGTAGAATATGAATATGAGGAAGAGCCATCCTTTATTGAAAAGTATTGGAAGTATGGGGTGGCAGTTGCTGTCGTCCTTTTGGGAATTTATTTCTGCTCAAACTGGAACAGTTCCCCTTCTTCATTACAGTCCGATGATGTAGTGGACACTCAGGGTAATCAAACAGCCACTGCCAGTCCCGTACAATCATCTAACAGCAGTTCTCAGCAAACACAAAATGTAACCAGTTATCCGACGGCGAATGAGAAACTGTCAACGGTAAGCGTAGAAAGCAGAAAGGTATTCACCGTAGTAGAGCAGATGCCTTCTTTCCCTGGTGGCGACGCTGCACTTATGAGCTACCTCGCTAACAACATCCACTATCCGACAGTAGCTGCCGAGAACGGCGTACAGGGTCGTGTTGTTGTAGGCTTCGTTGTTGAACGCGATGGTTCTATCACCGACGTACGCATATTGCGTGGTGTTGACCCGTCACTCGACCGTGAGGCTATGCGCGTGGTTAAGAGCATGCCACGCTGGACTCCTGGTAAGCAGAATGGTTCAGCTGTGCGTGTTAAGTATCAGGTGCCGGTAGCATTCCGCCTCCAGTAACATTCTGATAAACTGAAATACATAATGGAAACTTTAAATATCGGGAATAAACTACAAAAGGGGAATACGAAATTATCAAGGTCTTAGGCTCTGGCAATTTCGGCATTACTTATTTGGCATCAACCAAGATTGCCGTAAATGGACAACTTGGGCAGATGGAAGTGTCTATCAATGTTGCGATTAAAGAGTTTTACATGAAAGACTTGAATAATCGCACTGATGATGGCTCTACTGTAGAAGGGTCTAACAATACGATGGTGCTAAACTATCGCAAAAAGTTCCGTAAGGAAGTAGAGAACTTAGCTAAACTGAAACATAACAACATAGTTAGGGTGCTGGAAGTGTTTGATGAGAACGACCCCACCTGTTTCTAAAGTGAAGCCTCTCGAAGATAAGTAGGTTGGCAGTATGGAACCGAAGAAGGCTGCGGATACAAAAACTGCTATTCGAAAGGAGGAGGAACCAAAGTCGAATGCAATCAAAAAGTTCATTTCCGATTAATAATAACACAACCAGGCGGTCGACGCGCCTGACAAAGGTATGAAATAAAAACAATATGAACGCACTGAAGACCAACGCCGTGCTGCAAAACGGTAAATATCGCATAGAAGGAGTGCTGGGGCAAGGTGGCTTCGGCATCACCTATTTGGCCACTCAGGTGGTGCTGAACCGTAAGGTCACCATCAAAGAGTTTTTTATGAAGGAACTGTGCAACCGCGACGAACAAACATCGCAGGTGTCGGTACCATCAATGGGCAGTGTCGACACGGTAGCTCGGTTTCGTGCTAAGTTTGTGAAGGAGGCGCAAACCATTGCCGCCCTTAACAACCCGCACATCATTCACATTCACGATATCTTTGAAGAGAACGGCACGGCCTATTATGTGATGGACTATCTCAGCGGTGGGTCGCTATCCGACCTCGTGCAGCGTGATGGCATCTTGGCCGAGGCTACAGCCCGTGGTTACATTCGTCAGGTAGCCGATGCTCTCAGCTATATTCATGCCCGCAACATCAATCACCTCGACATTAAACCTTCAAACGTGCTTATTGATGGCAACGGCAATGCTGTGGTCATCGACTTTGGCTTGTCGAAACGTTACGACGAAACAGGCTCGCAAACCAGCACCACACCCGTGGGCATTAGTCATGGCTTTGCGCCCCTCGAACAGTATCAGCCTGGCGGCGTGAGCACCTTTTCGCCTGCCACCGACATCTATTCGCTGGGTGCCACGCTGTATAAACTGCTGTCGGGACAAACGCCGCCCAACGCTACGGCACTGCTTGATGCAGACCTCGACCTCTCGCGCCTATCAGCATCGCCTACCACCAAGGTCGCCATCGCTGCAGCCATGCAGCCCAAGCGCAAAGGCAGACCCCAAACCGTTGAGGCGTTTATCGCTATGCTCGATGAAAAGGTTGTCCCAAGCGTTGCTGTGCCCATGCAGCCTACGGTAGACGAAGAAGCCACGGTCATCGCCCACGAGCCTGCGGCTCATCAACTTAAGGTTGAAGAACCTTATGTTTCTCAAAGTAAGAAGGAAAAGCCTACGGCTCCTCAGCCTAAAAAGCCTTCTGCCCCTCAAGCTAAGAACGAAAATCATGTCGGTAAAAACCTCGGCTTTAGTTATATGCGTGCCCTGGTGGCCTTTGTTGTCATCTTCGTGTCGATGCATCTAATAGATAGACTTTCTTACGGCTATTGTGGGCCTGGACTAAAGTCGGTTGCTGAGGCAGATTATTATGACCTTGACGCTAACTTTTTTCAGATGATTTTTATCACGGGGTCAGGCTTCGCACCTAACCCTGATAGTTGCGTTACCTATTATTATGCTGACCTTATTGCATATCTCGTCGTCTTGCTCCTTCTTATGGCATTGTGCTGGGTGGTGAAACGATATCGTGCAAAGCAATGGGTGCTGTTTTGTGCCCGATATGCCATCGTGCCCATCGCTATCAATTATATGCCGCTTTGCTGGTTTTGGATTTATAGCATAGAACATCGCAATGGCACAACCGACTATACGGGTGTCAACTATTTCCACCTCTTCATCCTCTTTGCCCTTCTTTCTGTCTATGCCTTCGGTCTTGATAGTGGCAGAGCATCGGCATGGCAACTCTTTAAACGTTGGTGGAAGGATGCCAACATCAAGCGGGGTGCGCTGTTATTTGTCGCGGAGATAGCATTGGCTATAATTATTCAAGTTATAGGTGGTCGTTGGCTGTGCTCTGGAGATTCATATTATATAGCTATAGAATACTCCCTTTACACCATCTCTTCGTGGCTTTTTGCCCTTTCTGTGGCCTTCATGCTCTTCTGGCTTGTAAACAAATGCAAGAGCAATCGTGCCCTTTTAGTAGCGCGTTATGCTGTCTTCCCAAGTATGTTGCTGGTCTTAGTATGTTCCGAAGTGCCTTGTATCATACCGTGGCATAGAGTATTCGAATCAGAAGTGGGAGCATGGTTTTTGTATTCACTAACGTCCCAATATATGCCCACCATAACCTATACACTTCTCTTCCTCTCAGCCCTCGCCTTTACGATGGAGATGCCGAAAGAGAAGTAGATGAAGTAAGGTGTATGTTGAATAGTGGTAAGCGTATCCGCGATGCTAGTATATATACATCACGGATACGCTTATGGATGGTATGGGAGATAGGCTGGTAGATAAGTCGTTTTGAGACTCATCTGCCAGCCTTTATTCTGTTGATACACAGTGAGATGTGTCGATGCTGGGAGATATGGCAGATATTTTCATCAACTTGATTTTATATAGCAGCCTATTGAGAATCCAAACAGTAATAAATCTCCGAAAATATTTTGCTGTTTGGGTTTAATGTTGTAGATATTATCCCGAACTGGGGTACATAATGATCCATGCGTTACAGATAAAAAGAACATCTTCGAATATGTGCTGGATGGATGCCAAGATAAAAAACTTCTGAATGTGCGCGTTTTTAGTGAAAATAACGCCTAAAAAAGCAAGAAATAGCAGAATGATGCTTTTATTTTGAGTTTCAAGTGGTTGTGGCAGTCGTTGGCTTTAAGTGGCATATACGAGGAAAAGCGAAAAACGCAGATTGGAGAAATAGAAACGCTTTCAAATCATTACCTCGCAGAAACGCCCTAATAAGCATTTTTAACGGTGGCGGTTCATATTTCCCCATTCTGCGTAAGTTTTGGTTTTGCCATGCAACTCTCATAGTTTAATTTTGCACCGAACAAAAAAGTAAGAATTATGAGATGCACTTTCAAGACAGTCTTCTATGTAAATGGAAGCAAGGAGAGAAACGGAATTGTCCCTATCATGGGACGTGTGACAATCAACGGAACTATCGCACAGTTCAGTTGCAAGCAGAGCGTTACCAAGGCTATTTGGGATGCCAAGGGCAACAGAGCCACAGGCAAGAGTAAGGAAGCCAAGGAGGTGAACTTTGCGCTTGACAACATCAAGGCTCAAATTACCAAGCATTACCAGAGACTTTCCGACCGTGAGGCGTTCGTTACCGCTGAAATGGTGAGAAACGCCTACCAAGGCATAGGCACGGAATACGAGACATTGCTCAGAGCCTTTGACAAGGAGAACGCAGCTTTTGCCAAGCGTGTGGGCAAGGATAGAGCCAAGAACACCTACCGCAAGTATCTGACGGTAAGAAAGTATGTTGCCGATTTCATCAAGTATCAGTACAAGCGCAGCGATATGTCCATGAACGAGCTTACAGAGGAGTTCATCCGTGACTATTGCCTGTATCTGAAGAATGTCATCGGACTTGCGCAGTCCTCCATTTGGATTTACTCCATACCACTGAAGCATATCGTAACGGCAGCTCACTACAACGGCAAGATACCGAGAAATCCATTTGCCATGTACCACGTTGACCCAGACCACAAGGAACGTGAGTTCTTGACATTGGACGAGCTTACCGTCATGACAGAGATAAAGTTGGAAGACCCGAACATGGCATTTGCGAGAGACCTTTTTATCTTTGGTTGTTGGACAGGTATATCTTTCATCGACATCAAGAACTTGACGGAAGATAACATCAGCATGATAAACGGTGCTCCTTGGATTGT
>ERZ1035006.596-NODE-596-length-27720-cov-12.433219_pt1 | contig 27720 bp, 25 predicted proteins | sample MGYA00520694_ERZ1035006 | MGnify/ENA primary metagenome ERZ1035006 (study PRJEB33766, sample SAMN09781746) | gut metagenome | biome: gut microbiome | host: Homo sapiens | place: Madagascar | study: EMG produced TPA metagenomics assembly of the PRJNA485056 data... | reverse complement strand
AGCCTACTCATATCATGGAGAATATTGTTTATAACGAGCTGCTGATCCGTGGCTACAATGTTGATGTGGGTGTTGTAGAGATTTTTGACAAGGATAAAGAGGGCAAGCGTGTCCGTAAGCAGCTGGAAGTTGATTTTGTAGTTAACCAAGGCAATCAGAGATACTACATTCAGGTTGCTTATGATATGGCTTCAGAAGAAAAGCAGAATCAGGAGTTCAATTCTCTGCGTAATATCCCGGACTCTTTCAAGAAGGTTGTCATTGTAAATGGCAGCAAAAGACCTTGGAGAAATGATGAGGGATTTGTCATCATGGGAATGAAGTATTTCCTTTTGAACGCAGATAGTTTAGAGTTCTGACATTGGATATAGATAAATTAAATCGAAAGTTGCGGAGGTAATTTTATCATGATTTTGTGCTTTTCAGGAACCGGCAACAGCCGTTATATAGCGAAAAAAATTGCAGCTGAATTGCAGGATGAGATTGTAGATGTGAATGCAAAAATCAAGGCAGTAGATTATTCGTCAATAAAAACAGGTGAGAATGTAATCGTTGTAACTCCGACTTATGCGTGGCGTATTCCCCGAATTGTGTCGGATTGGCTTTCAAAAACGAAATTGCTTTCTGCAAAACGTATTTGGTTTGTTATGAACTGCGGCAGTGAAATTGGCAATGCGTCAAAATATAATCGCAGTCTTGCTGAGCAAAAGCACTTATGCTATATGGGTACAGCTCAAATTCTTATGCCGGAAAACTATATTGCCATGTTCGATGCACCCCAAGCAGAGGAAGCAAAAAAAATTGTAAAAAATGCTGAACCTGCTATTGTGGATACCATTGCCTGTATTAAGACAGAACAACCTTTCCCTGTACCACGAAACAATCTCTATGACCGTTTTATGAGTGGTCCGGTAAACCCGATTTTTTATCAGTTCTTCGTGAAAGCTACTGCATTTCAGACAGGTGATACTTGCATTGGATGCGGTCAATGTGTTAAAAACTGCCCGAAGAATAACATTGCACTTGAAAACGGAAAGCCGATATGGGGGAATCAATGTACTCACTGTATGGCATGTATTTGTTATTGTTCCACAGAAGCAATAGAGTATGGCAAAAAGAGCATAGGAAAACTGCGTTATCATTTTGAGCAGTTAAAGATGAAATGATTTGTAAATTTCCCGCAAAATGGGACGTGCAGATTGCAGGAATGGTTTTTCAGAAATGAAGTTGTCACAGCAAAAATATAACAAAATTAACAAAACAGGCGCAGTAGAAAATTACCGGATTTTCCACTGCGCCTGAATTTTATCAAGATTATTTCTGCAAAATCCTCCAAAGCGTAGACCTGCTGATGCCGAGTCTTTCAGCAGTTTTGGTTTTGTTCATGTGTTCCTGCTCCAGGACGATCCGGGAGACGTCATAGTTAATACTGTCCAGGTTCTGGTTCAGGTTCAGGATTTCATAGCCTGGCTGAAGCTGGAGGGTATGCTGGGAACTGGGGCTTTCCTGGGAGAGGGCCTGGCGCACAACGTCAGTTTTGATATAGTAATCATTGGTGGAAATGATCAGCTGACGAATGACACGCTTAAACTGTGCCAGATTCTGAGGCCAGCCAAACTGCTGCATTAGCTCCATAGCCTCCGATTCCAGACCTACAACCTGCTTTCCGAATTCAATGTTTGCCTGACTGATGTACAAGGTAGTAATATTGGGAATGTCCTGCACACGCTCTCGAAGAGGCGGGATACGAAGAACCAGGCAGGACAGCTCATTCATAAAAGTCTGGCAGACGGTGTCTGTTTCCTGCTTGTCACTGCCAAGAGTATAGGAAAAAATAAAACGGTTCCGACGGCACATCTCACCCTGGTTCAGGTAACTGAGAAACTTCTGTGCCAGAGAAATTTCCAGCGCCTGAAGATTTTGAATAAAAATCGTGGTGTTAAGGTCATTAAAAGGCGAATTTACATTATCAATGAGATAATTCCATTTTTTCTGATTGGTATTCGCACAGTCGATAATTACATAAGGACTCTTCCGGTATTCACTGTGAGAGTACAAAAAGGAAGCCGCTTTTGTCTTGCCGGTTCCGATTTCACCCAGGATCATAACCGGTGCCAGGGTAGCGGCATATTGCTCCATGGTGATTCTTGTGCTGCCGATAAGATTGGCACTGCCATAGTAATCAGAAACCTCATTAATGGAGTTCGTCTTTACGTCATAATGAGAAACGCCGATGTCATCGACCAGCAGCGGTGCATCCTGCATCAGAAGGTAAATATATACATAAGCAATGCCGTTGATAGTAACGTGTCTGGAATACATGGTGTAAACAAAACTGTCTACCTGATTTTCCAGCCGGAAGCGGGAATCGGAAAGAAAGGAAGTAAGATTCTGCTCCACCTGATTAAAGAAAGCAGCAGTGGCGGGGCTTCTTTCCATACTGGAAAAATACGGCTGACCATCCTTGGTATAAATAAACAATGCTTCACGGCTCTGGATAACCGCAGCTTTCAGAACCTGAGACTGCTGTCTGGTAATGGAAAATATTTTGGAAAAACGTACTGCCTGATCGAGAGCGGCTTCAATACTTTCTCTTCCGGATGTAATAAGAATAAAGTTCATCCCCAGTTCACGGGCAATAGAAGTGCCGACCATATCACACAAAACCATTTCATAGCCTTGCTCCTTCAGATGCTCCATCTGTTGGTAAGGCTCCGTATTTTCATTCAGAACAATGATCTCAATATCATATTGAAGAAGATTGCACAGCATTTTCGCACAATTTGTAATGGCCGGATAGCCGATAATGGCAAAACGGTTGGAATAATTTTCCGCAAGCTTGATGGCACGGAGAATATCATATACGGAAATCTCAACTTCGACTACCGGGATGGTAACATTGGCAGAAATCATCTTCGCAGTACCGCCACGGGAAATGATAATATCGAAATCGTCCAAATCATAGGATTGTACAATTTCAAGACCTGTAGCCAGATCTCCGATTCGAGTAGTCATTTCGATATCATCACGGCCAGAAGCGATATCGTTTATTATTTCTTTCATGCCCTGATAAGGAGCTATTGTTAAAATCTTTGTCTTCATACGCACACCTCCGTTGAAACAATCTTGTCTGTAACGTTGTTTCATAATGGACTCATTTGGATTACTTATATGATAACATATAGATTCAAAATAGAACAGTATTTTTTGAAAAACAATAAAAAAAGTTATATGTATCATATTTAAACAAAATAAAACGAAAAATCGCCTTGAAATCAAAGGGCACAACGTGGTAATATTGCATTATTAAATAGCGGAACTCATAATAGTGTTTTAAAATGAAACGCTAAAACTAAAAAGAGGGAAAATTAAAGGAGGAAAATTATGAAAGCAAAGAAAGTGAGCGCATTATTAGTAGCAACCGCAATGGTATGTGGTATCGTTGGAGGAACAACAGCAGTTCATGCTGATCCAGAGTACACAATTAAACTCTGTACAGAGCAGACAGACGGTGATCCGATTGACGAAGGCTGCGACAAATGGGCTGAGTTAGTAGATGAAGCCACAGATGGAGCTGTTAAGATTGAGGTATATCCAAACAGCCAGTTAGGTGCAAAAGCAGATCTGATCGAGATGGCACTTGCAGGACAGGGCGTATGTACTATCGCTGATGGCTCTTACCTGATGGACTATGTACCGGATTTCGGCGTTGTTATGGGACCGTTCCTTTTCTCTGACTGGGATTCCATGTACAAAATCACAGCAAGTGACTGGTGGGCTGATGAAGCAAAACAGCTGGAAGAGGAAGGTCTTGAGATTGTTTCTACAAACTGGATCTATGGCGAGCGTCAGCTTATGACAAAATCTGAGATAAAATCCCTGGATGATCTTAAGGGACTGAAGATTCGTGTTCCTAATAATGATATTTCCATTAAGATGTTTGACCTTCTTGGAAGCGCAGCAACTCCAATGGCATTATCCGATGTTTACACATCTCTTAGCCAGGGCGTAGTTGATGGTGTAGAGAATCCTCTGACAACTCTTTACAACAATGCATTCCAGGAAGTTTGCAAGAACGTTACTATGACAAACCATCAGATGACATTCTCCAACTTCATCATGGGTAAAGATTTCTGGGATAGCCTTCCGGAAGAATATCAGACAGCAATCATCGATTGCGGTAAAGAAGCTGCTGAGTACAACAACGACCTCTATCAGAAACAGAGCGAGGAAATGGTAGCTGCTCTGGAAGATGCCGGATGTACAGTTGCAGAGCTTGACGATGCTACATATGAAGAGTTCAAAAACGCCTGCATGAAACTGTATGAGGACTATGAAGCAGACGGAACCTGGAGCGAAGGTCTGTATGACAAGATTCAGGAGATTATTGCTGAATAAGTAATATGACAGATAGTCCCTGGAGGAGGTAACATGAAGAATTTAAAGAAATTTGTTTGCAATCTTGATGTTATTATTTCCGGATTAAGTCTTTGTGCAATCGTAGTTATTACCCTTGCCGGAGTAATCATGAGAAAGATAATGAATCAGCCGATTGCATGGCTGGAGGAAATGCAGCTTCTGCTTTTTATATATGCGATTTTCTTCGGCGGAAGCGTGGCATTCCGTTACGGAAACCAGGTAAGCATTGACCTGGTAATGAACCGGTTAAAAGGAAAAGTTGCAAGAGTACTTGAGATTTTTGACGTAGTAGTAACTGTGATTGTGTTGATTTATTATTGCTATGGAGGATATCAGCTGATGTCCTCTGTAACAAAGAAAGTAACACCATATTTCAAGATTAATTATGCATTTATTGATGTAGCGGCACCGATTGGGATGATCCTGATGGCAATTCAGTATATTGTATATACATATCGTCATCTGAAAGGTCTTGGAAACCCAGGAGATGACCAGAAAGCACTTTTGAAAGGAGAAGAAGAATGAGCCCTATCGCTATAGCAGCAATTATCATGCTGGTTTTGCTTTTTCTTAATGTGCCGGTCTTTGCATCCGTTCTGGGAGCCTGTGTTACATACTTTGTATTGAACCCCTCCGCCGGACTTGATGGAATGCTGGCAATGCAGCGCGTGATCAGTGGAATGCAGTCTGTACCCATGCTGGCGATCCCCTTCTTTGTTACAGCTGGTGCACTGATGAATTACTGTGGTATCACTGACAGAATGCTGAAATTCTGTAAGGTTTTGACTGGCCATATGTATGGTGGCCTTGGACAGGTAAATATTGTTTTGAGTACCCTTATGGGTGGTATGTCCGGTTCCTCTCTGGCAGATGCGGCAATGGAAGCGAAGCTGCTTGTACCGGATATGAGAAAAGCCGGATATCCAAACGGGTATGCATCCGCTATCACCGCATTTTCTTCAATGATCACACCTTTGATCCCGCCGGGAATCGCAGCGATTATTTACGGAAGTGTAACCGGAACTTCTATCGGCCGTCTGTTTGTGGCTGGTATTGTTCCTGCTGTCATCCTTTGCGTGACGATGATGATAATTGTATCAAAATATTCCAAGAAACGTGGCATTCCGCGCCTTAGCGAGAAGAGGGCATCTGGCGGAGAGCTTTGGGAAGCATTTAAGCCTGCAATCCTTCCTCTGTTCCTTCCGATCATCATCATCGGAAGTATCCGTCTGGGTATCTGCACTCCTACCGAGGCTGGTGCAGTTGCAATCGCTTATGCAGTAATTCTTGGTATTGTTTACAGAGAAATCCGCTGGGATAACGTTTTAACCTGTATCCGTGAAACAGTTTGTTCTACAGCATCTATCATGCTTATCGTTGGTGCTGCATCCTGCTTCTCATGGATCCTTACCTGGGAGAACGTTCCACAGACAATGACAACCGTATTGATCAGCGTATGCAAGAATAAATACATCTTCCTGCTTGCTGTAAACATTTTCCTTCTTGTTGTTGGTATGTTTATTGAGGCAACGGCTGCTCAAATTGTACTCGCTCCAATGCTTGTACCGGTTGCAACAGCTTTTGGAATTGATCCCGTACATTTTGGAATGGTATTTATTTTCAATATGGCGCTTGGTTCTCTGACACCGCCAATGGGCAACCTGATGTTTGTTACCTGCGGTGTTACAAAGTGTCCGACGGAGGAGTTTTTGAAAGACAGTGTTGTATTCTACATATTGATTTTCGCAATGTTGATGTTGATGACATATGTACCGTTTATTTCAACCTGGCTGCCAAATCTCTTATATGGAGTGTAAAAAAACATGAAGATAATCAGAACTGTTCTTGGAGATATACCTGCAGACCAGATTGGTGCTACAGATGCCCATGATCATCTGATTAGAAGCGGGGGTCCAGAGATTAAGCTGGACCCAGCTTTTCTTATGGATGATGTAGAGGCTGCAAAAAAAGAATTTGGACGTTTCCTGGATGCAGGTGGAAGAACCATGGTTTGCATGGATCCTATCGGCTGCGGAAGAAATGTTTCTAAAATGCTGGAAGTTGCAAAGGCATACGAGGGAAAAGGAAATATTGTAATGACGACTGGCTTCCAGAAAGGCAGCAATTACTGCCCGAATACTTCCTTCCTTGCAACTGTTGACACAAATATTGTTGCAAAATATATGATAGCAGAAGTTACAGAGGGAATGGACCTGAACAGCTACAATGGTCCTTATGTGGAGAGAACAATTGCGAAAGCGGGCGTTATCAAAGCCGGTACAAGTTACCGTATTATTACGAAGCTGGAGCAGAAAGCTCTTGCGGTTGCTGCTATTACACAAAAAGAAACAGGATGCCCGATTTCCATGCATACAGACTTCGGAACTATGGGACCGGAGATTCTGGATGAGATCGAGAAAAACGGGGGAAAATCGGAGAAAACCGTTCTCTGCCATATGCAGAGAAACCCAGACAGATATTATTACAGCTCTATTCTGGATAGAGGAGCAACCATCTGCTTCGATGAACCGAATAAAGCGGCTTACCGTCCGGATACAGAGATTGCGGAAAATATCTGCTGGCTGCTGGATCGGGGGTATGAGAACCAGATCGTTCTTGGCATGGATGCCGGAAGAGTGGAAGGACTTGCTTCCTATAGAGAACCGGTTGGAAGAGCCAATGGCCTGGAGTATCTTCTCACACGGTTTGTTCCATTGTTAAGAAAGATGAGTGTTTCAGAAGAGAAAATCCACAAAATGCTGGTAGAAAACCCTTCTAATGTATTTTCGATTGAGGTCTAAATAATAAATGTAAAACTAACAGCGGGAGGCTGTGATTCGTAACAAGGATCACAGCCTCCTGCTGTTTTGTGCTGCGGATAATGGACAGGCACCGGTCGGATTTGAGCAGAAGTAGCCGGAATGACAGACATAAGGATTACAGAGATAAGTTAAAAGGGAGACTTTGCAGGGTAAAATGTTTCAGAATGGAATCTTTTTTGATAAAAATACCATCTAATCGGTTCAAAATAAAACACGAGAGAATTGAAAAACTCTAAAATTGACGAAAAATCATAAATGTTTCATATTGAAACAAATAAAATGAAACACATGGCTTGAAAAAGGGGTGCGGTAGGTGGTATTATAAGACCATCAAAGAACAGAACACAAATAAACGTTTAAAATTGAAACTAAAATACCAAAGAGGGATGTTTTAAGGAGGAAAATTATGAAAGCAAAAAAAATCGTTACATTATTAGTTGCAGCAGCTCTGACTTGTGGAGTAGTCGGAAGCACAACATCTGTATACGCAGCAGACGTTACACTGAAGCTTGCACACGCTGATGCAGAGGGAAGTATTTTCGATCAGGGTGCAGTTGCATTCCAGGAGAAATTACAGGAGCTTTCCGGTGGAACAATGGACGTTGAACTTTATCGTAATGGTACACTTGGTTCTCTTTCAGAGGTTGCGGAAGGAATTCAGATGGGAACCGTTGATGTAGCACCAATCGTTACCACAACATTAGCAAACTTTGCACCAGAGTTAAATGTATTTGATATGCCTTACCTTATTGATGATTATGATATGGCTTACGAAGTACTTGATGGGGAGGTTGGACAGAAATTTGCAGATTCCCTTCAGGGCAGCGCACTGAAAGTAGAAGGCTGGTGGGTAATGGGATTCAGAAACACAACCGCAAGCAAAGAAATCAATGGCGTAGACGATTTCAAAGGCCTGAAGATCCGTACACAGAGTTCCGATATTCAGATGGCAATCTTCGATGCACTTGGAGCAAGCCCTACAGCAATCAGCTTCAGCGAGCTCTACACAGCATTGCAGCAGAACACAGTTGATGGACAGGAAAACCCATACGTAAACATCCTTCAGAGCAATATCTTTGAAGTAAACAAATATCTGATCGAGACAGAGCACGTATTCCAGGTAGCAGCATTCCTGGTTTCCCCATCTACCTATGACGGACTTACCGACGAACAGAAAGGCTGGGTTGACGAAGCAGCAGCTTATGCAACAGAAGTTGAAAGAGCAGCTTGCGAGAATGACAATGAAACAGCAAAAGAAACTCTGATCAATGACAAGGGCATGACATTAATCGAACTTGACAAAGATGAGCTGAAGGAAGCTACAAAATCTGTATATGACCAGTTCCCGGATTATGCAGACACGGTTGCTGAAATACAGAGTTACGCAAAATAAATTGTCTGTGCCCTGTATTCAGGTAAAACTGATACAGGGCACTGCTTATTTCTAAAAGCTATAAAGAGGAGATGTGAGAATGGATAAAATAGCAAAGACCCTGGAAAACATCAGTAATAAAGTCTACATCGTTGAGAAATGGGTCCTGATGATCGTTGTTATCGCAGTGACTGCTGTGAACTTCGTAAACGTAATCATGCGTTACATATTTAAGAGTGGCCTTGCATATTGCGAAAACCTAAGTCTTGCATTGTTTATGCTGCTGATCCTTATCGGCGGAAACATTGCAGTAAAGGCTGATTCAGAAATTCGTATTGATGTGTGCAGATTCAAAGATGTGAGAAAAAAGAATGCATTTAAACTGATTTCCGATATCTGCAGCATCATTGCTTTGGTCTGTCTGTTACTTGGTTCTATCGCACTGGTTCAGCACACAGCACAGTACAATCAGCAGGTAGCAACACTTCCTATTACATATCTGCAGTTATACAGCCTGTTAATTATCGGTTCCATTTTAATGTTATTTGATCATGTAGTGGTTTTATTTAAACATCTGGCAGCAATCCAGACGGGAGTAGAAGAGGAGGCGGAATAATGAATCCCATACTTGTTTTATTAATCGTATTTGTAGTGACTTTAATCTTGGGAGTTCCGTTTGCATGGTCCTTACTTCTTGCAAGTGCTGCATCCGTTTGTATGATCGACGGACTTCCACTGATGCAGATCGCATCTAAGATGTATAACGGCGGTGCCAAATATACACTTCTTGCAATTTTCTTCTTCATGCTGGCAGGGGCAATCATGCAGCATGGTGGTATTTCAAGCCGAATGATCATGTTCGCAAAAGCTTGTGTGGGACATCTTCGTGGCGGTCTTTCCATCGTAGTTCTTCTGGTATGTATGCTGTTCGCAGCACTTTCCGGATCTTCCATCGCAACAACAGCAGCAATCGGAGCTATGCTTTATCCGGAGCTGGTTAAAGAAAATTATCCGAAAGGATATGCAGCTGCTCTTCCGGTAGCTGGTGGTACTCTTGGAATCGTTATTCCGCCAAGTATCGTATTCGTTGTATATGGTTCCACAACCGGAACCTCCGTATCCAAACTTCTGATGTCTGGTGTTATCCCTGGAATCATGGCTGGTGTGTTTATGTGCATCTACGCATATCTCTATGCACGCAAGCATGACATTCCGAAATCAAATGACTTTTCCTGGGCAAACGTTGGCAAGAGCTTAAAAGAAGCAATCTGGGCAATCCTGATGCCGGTTATCATCCTTGGCGGTATTTACACAGGTATCTTTACACCAACAGAATCCGCAGCAGTTGCAGTTGTATACGGTCTGATCGTTTCTATCTTCGTATACAAGGAGATGACTGTTGAGCGTATCAAACAGATCGTAATCGACAGCGTAAAAGGTACTGCAAACATTCTTCTTCTGATCATGGCTGCCACACTGTTCGGCTATGTACTTACTGTTTACAATGTACCGGCACTGTTTACATCACTGATGACATCCATGATCCACAGTAAGATTACATTCCTGTTATTCCTGAATGTACTTCTTATCATTCTTGGTATGCTGATGGACTCCGGAGCTATCATCCTTATCGTTGCGCCTCTTGTTTATCCAATCGCAATGTCCTTTGGAATTGACCCGGTTCATTTAGGATGTATCATCGTATTTAACCTTGCAGTTGGACAGGCAACACCACCTTTTGGAAACTGTCTGTTTGCAGCAATTCCGGCAACCAAGCAGGATGTAGTAACACTTGCAAAGAATGTATTCCCATTTGTAATTATTCTGTTTGCAACCGTATTTTTGGTTTCTTATGTTCCGGCATTCTCAACATTCCTGCCGAACCTGATGAAAGGCTAAAATATGAAAAAGATAGACATGATCATTCGCAATGGACAGGTATTCGATTCTGTCAATGCGAAGTTTGAAAAGAAAGACATCGGTATTCACCAGGGCGTATTTGTTGCCCTGGACGAAGATACCCAGAGTAATAACGAAGTAGATGCAGAAGGCAATTATGTAGTTCCGGGTATCATTGATGAACATGCACACCTGAATTTATATGGAACGATCATCGGAGCCAATGCAGATACCGTATGCATCCCAAATGGCATTACAACAGCCTGCGACGGCGGAACCTGCGGAGCATCAAACTTTGAACAGTTTTATATGTCCAATATTGTAAGATATGAATCTACTGTTTATTCTTATCTGAATGTTTCTACTTTTGGAAATAAGAGCTTATGCAAACACGAAGAGGATCACGATCCTGCAGATTTCAGAGAGGATCTGATCGACAGATTGTTTGAGAAATATCCTCAGGTGCTTCGTGGATTGAAAGTTCGTATGTGTAAGGGAACCCTGGGCGACCATGGAATAAGTCCTTTACACGCAGGCATCGAGATGAGCGAGCACCTGAAAGCAAAAGGCTATCATTGCCCGGTTGCCATCCATTATGATGACCTTCCGGAAAATGTAACCGTAAAAGAGCTGTTTGGAACCATGCGTAAGGACGATGTGATCGCCCACGTATTCCAGACAAAGGCAGAAACCATTTTCGATGAAAACGGAAAGATCAAGGATTGTGTATGGGAAGCTAAGAAGCGTGGCGTTTACATGGATGACTGCCATGGCCGTGTTCACTGGTCCTATCCAAATCTTCAGAATGCATTTTCACAGAGCTTCTATCCGGATATCATCAGTTCCGACTTGGTTCGTGTCAGCGAGTATACCCGTCCCGGATTCTCCCTTCTGTATGCAATGTCAGTAAACAGTGCCGCAGGAATGCCAACAGAGAAAATTTTACAGAGTGTAACCTATACCCCTGCAAAAGCTCTTGGCATTGAAGAGAAAGCAGGTGTGATCCGTGAAGGTGCACCGGCAGATGTGGCAATCCTGGATATCAGAGATGTGAAGGATAAAACCTTTACCGATAATTATGGAAACAGTATTTCCGGCAACAAGTTGTTTGTTCCTCTTATGACTGTAAAAGGCGGAAGAACAGCATATCGTCAGATTTTTTTCTAAAGAGATAAAAGAACGAGGAGGAAAATGAAATGAGCTATCAGGTAAAAATTCCATCCTGTGCCTTTGGTGGTGTAGGAAGTATCGAAAAGGTTAAGGAAGTTATCAAAAAAGAAAAATCACAGAAAGTGGTTGTGTTTTCTGATGAAGGTATCAAAGCAACAGGACTTCTTGGAATCCTGACTGCACGGTTAGATGAGGCTGGTGTTCAGTATCATGTATTTACGGATTGCAAACCAGAGCCTACATACGGACAGGTAGAGGCAGTTGTAGATATGGTGCAGGGACAGGAATGCGATCTGATCATCGGACTTGGCGGCGGTTCTGTTATGGATGCTGCAAAGCTTGCAAGTGTTCTCAAAGGTGCTTCCTATACAATCAAAGATCTTATGAAGGATCCTACGCTTGCTGAGAAAAAAGTGAAAACGGTTATGATTCCTACCACCTGTGGAACCGGATCTGAGGCTACCTGCAATGCAATCGTAGCAGTACCTGAGGAAAAATCCAAAAAAGGTATCGTAAATGACAACATGATTCCGGATTATGTAATTCTGGATGCACAGATGATCGCAAAGCTTCCGAAATCAATCGTAGCAGCTACCGGTGTTGACGCCCTTGCTCACGTAGTTGAGTGCTACACTTCCAAGAAAGCAACTCCATTCAGTGACCCATATGCAGTAGAGGGTGCAAAACTGATTTTCAGAAACATTCGTGAAGCATACAATAATCCAGACAACATGGAAGCAAAGAACAATATGCTTCTTGGTGCATACTATGGCGGAATCGCTATCACAGGAAGTGGTACAACAGCAGTTCACGCTCTGTCCTATCCTCTGGGCGGCAAATTCCATATTGCACACGGTGTTTCCAATGCAATCCTGTTTGCTCACGTAATGGAATTCAATAAAGATGCCTGCCAGGATCGTCTTGCAGCACTTTGTGACGCTGTATATCCTACATATGCAGAGAAATCTGTTGAGGAAAAAGCAGACTACATTATTTCCCAGATCGCAGACATCGTAAAAGTAACAAATATCCCAACTGACCTGACACAGTACGGTGTAACAATGGATGATCTTGATTTCCTTGTTACAGCAGGAAGCCAGCAGCAGAGACTTCTGGTAAACAACATGAAAGAGCTTAGTCTTGATGACATCAGAAACATTTATCTGAAAGTTGTAAAATAAGGAGGCATATATGAAACCAATACTTGGAATTACAATGGGTGATCCATCCGGAAATGGTCCGGAGATTTCTGTAAAAGCATTAATGAAGCCAGAGACTTATGAAGTTTGCAGACCTCTTATTGTTGGAGATGCAAAGTGCATGGAAGCAGCAATCCCAACTGTCAAGGGTGCTGAGAGCATGAAGATCAATGTGATCCATGATGTAAAGGAAGCAAAATTCGAGCCAGGAATCATTGATGTTTATGATCTGGATATCGTAGATCTTTCCAAACGTCTGTACAAGAAAGACAAAAAGAAACTGGCAGAGATAATGCCTGCAGACGTTCTTGACGCAGCATACAAAGAAAGCATGACCATGTGCGGGGAAGCTGCTTTCCAGTATGTAAAGAAAGTTATCGAGCTGGCAATGGCTGGTGAAGTAGATGCCACCGTTACCAACGCACTGAATAAAGACCACATCAATATGGCCGGTCATCATTACTCCGGACATACCGAAATATATGCAGACTATACACATACAGCAAAATACTCCATGATGCTTGCACATGATGAGTTGCGTGTCATCCATGTAAGCACACACGTATCCCTCCGTCAGGCATGCGACCTTTGCAAGAAGGAAAGAGTCCTCGATGTTATCCGTATTGCAAATGAAGGTTGTAAGGCACTTGGTATCAAGGAGCCGAAGATCGGTGTTGCAGGCCTGAATCCACACTGCGGTGAAAACGGTATGTTCGGAAGAGAAGAAATTGAAGAAATTCAGCCGGCCATTGATGAGGCACTTGCAGAAGGAATCAACATTCCGGAAAAAGCACCAACTCCGCCAGATACGGTATTTAGTAAAGCACTTGGCGGCTGGTACGACATTGTAGTTGTAATGTATCACGACCAGGGACATATCCCGCTGAAAGTAAAAGGTTTCGTATATAATAAAGAGCTTAAGAAATGGGATGCAGTAGCAGGTGTAAACGTTACTCTTGGACTGCCGATCATCAGAGCGTCCGTTGACCATGGTACTGGCGAGGGCCATGCCGGTGACGGAAGTGCAAATGAACTGAGTCTTGTAAACGCAATGGATTATGCGATCCGTATGGCAAATGCAAAGAAAGAGAAAGAGGTAGAAGCATAATGAGTAGACATGATATGATCAAAGGAATTATCCCGCCAATTATTACACCAATGAATGAGGATGAGAGCTTCAACGAGGCAGAGTTCCGCAACCAGATCGAGCGTCAGATCGAGGGTGGTGTTCATGGTATTTTCTGCTATGGTACAAATGGTGAGTGTTATGCATTAAATACTCAGGAAAAAGAAGAAATCCTGAAGGTTGCTGTTGACCAGATCAAGGGCCGTGTTCCGGTTTATGCAGGAACAGGATGCATCACAACAAAAGAGACCGTTGAGATGAGTAAACGTGCTGAGGCTCTTGGTGCTGATATCCTTTCTGTTATCACACCATACTTTGCAGCTGTTTCCCAGGACGAGTTATATGAGCACTACAAGACAGTTGCTGAGGCAGTTAAGATCCCGATTGTTCTTTACAACATTCCTGCAAGAACAGGCTGCTCCATCGCTCCTGAGACTGTAGCAAAGCTGGCAGAGATTGATAACATCGTTGGTGCTAAGGATTCTTCCGGAAACTGGGATAATCTGAAAGCATACATCGAGCTTACAAGAGATAAAGATTTCGCTGTTATTTCCGGAAATGACTCTCTGATCCTTTCCGCACTGAAAGAAGGCGGCGTTGGTGGTATCGCAGGATGCGCAAACGTATATCCACACAACATGGTTGCTATTTATGAGAAATTCAAAGCTGGTGATCTGGAAGGTGCTCAGGCTGCACAGGATGCAATTGCATCATTCCGTGCCTGCTTCAAATATGGAAACCCGAATACCATCGTAAAGACTGCAGTTGGACTTCTTGGATATCCTGTAGGAAAGTGCAGAAAGCCATTCTACAGCATGTCTGAGGAAGGCGTAGCAGCATTAAAGGCAGTTCTTGAAGAGAATAAGAGAAATGGAATGAACTGATAAATGAAATTATTGATGATTGCTGACGATTTTACAGGTGCGTTGGATGCGGGCGTACAGTTTGCAAAAAAGGGATTTTCCACCAAAGTGCTGGTTTATTCCAAGGATATGTCCTTTCAGGCAGAAGACGCAGATGTTCTTGTGGTAGATGCGGAGACGCGGCATAAAAAGTCTCTGGAGGCCTACCTTACTATATTTCGGATTGTAAAGCCGGCAGCTGAGAGCGGAGTGAAGTATCTGTTTAAAAAGACAGATTCCGCTCTTCGGGGAAACATTGGCGCAGAATTGACTGCTATGCTGGATGCAACAGGAAAATCACTGCTGAGCTTTGTTCCAGCTTTTCCTCAGATAAATCGAGTTACGGTAAATGGAGTTCATTATATTGAGGGGATTCCGGTTGACAGAAGTGTATTTGGCTCTGACCCCTTTGAACCGGTTACAGAAGCAAATGTGGAAAAGCTGATTCACCAGCAGTGTGAAACAAATGTGCAGACCATTTCAGCAGGACATACGCCAGATGTATGTCAGGAGAAAACCATTGCCGTTTATGACTGTGCATCAGATGAGGAATTAAAGGGAATCGCAGATTCTCTGAAAAAGACAGATTCTCTTGGTCTGATTGCCGGATGTGCAGGTCTTGCGGAAATTTTGCCTGATGTTCTTGGATGGCCAAAATCTGAAACAACACAGCCCAGACTTCCGGAAAAGTTTCTGGTAGTATGTGGAAGTGTAAATCCAATTACGGTCAGACAGCTGAACTATGCGGAGAAACACGGATTTATCCGTATCCAGCTGACACCGGAACAAAAACTGAATATGGAATATTTTTCCGGGGAAGACGGAAAAAGATGGTTGGATTGGTTCTGGGATATTTGCAGCAAGAACTCAAAAGTAATCATTGATACGAACGACCCGGAAGGTGATAATGAAACAGAGCGTTTTGCCATTGCAAACGGCATTCCGAAATCGGAAATACCGGTGCGGATTCCGGCATCACTTGGATGCATCATTGGAAATATGGTGAAACGTGGATTGAATAGTTCGATGTTGATGACAGGTGGGGATACCCTTCTTGGCTGCATCAGGAATCTGGGCAATGCCCAGCTTACACCTGTGGGTGAGTTTGAAATTGGAATCGTTCTTTCCAAGTTAATTTCAGATAATAACAAAACTCATGTTTTCACAAAATCAGGAGGTTTCGGAGAAGAGACACTTCTGACAGATATGGCGGATAAAATATGTCGTCCGGCATGAGAAGGAGGCAGAATTAATTATGAAGTATGTAATGACAGAAGCAGTTGCTCCGGAAGGAATGGCTCTTCTTGACCAGGGTGAGAAGGTTTATGTTGCACATGACGCAAACCCTGCAAACTATACAGAGGAAATGAAGGATGCAGATGCGCTGATCGTACGTGCTGCTCCGGCAAAGATTGTAAACAAAGCAGTTATGGAGGCAGCTCCACAGCTGAAGGTTATCGGAAGAACCGGAGTTGGCTATGACAGCGTAGATGTAGATGCTGCAACAGAGCTTGGTATTCCGGTAGTTATCACACCTGGTGCAAACAACCGTGCTGTTGCAGAGCATTCCCTGACACTGGTGCTGGCTCTTTCCAAGAACCTTGTTGAGGCACAGGTTGAGGCTTCCAAGGGCAACTGGGCAATCCGTGATGCACATAAGCAGTTCGAGCTTTACGGAAAGAAAGCCGGAATCATCGGCCTTGGCCGTATTGGCCGTGACACTGCATCTCTTTGCACAGGTATTGGCATGAAGGTTGCCGGTTATGACCCTTTCCTGACAAAAGAGCAGATTGAAGGAATGGGATATGAGTATTATGCAAATTATGAGGATCTTCTGAAGGATTGTGATGTTATTTCCATTCACGTTCCGCTGACAAAAGAGACAGAGAACATGGTTTCTGCAAAACAGCTGAAAGAGATGAAGAATACAGCTATTATCATCAACTGCTCCAGAGGTGGAATCATTAATGAGGCAGATCTGATTGAGGCTCTGAACAGTGGCGAGATTGCTGGAGCCGGACTTGATGTATTCGTAGGTGAGGAGATTCATCCGGGAAATCCTCTTCTTGATGCAAAGAATCTCATTTTCAGCCCGCACAGTGCAGCACAGACAAGAGAGGCCGTTATTAACATGGCAACAATGTGTGTAGAAGGCTGCAAGGCTGTATGCGCCGGAAAGAAGTGGAAGCTGGTTGCAAATCCGGATGTTTATAAACATGAAAAATGGAAAGATGCTGAGTGGGCATAAAATTTAAATTTATCTGAAAAAGGCTATCAGCCGCCGGATTGAAAAGTTTGGCGGCCGATGGCCTTTTTTACTTGAGAAATTTCAGGTGGCATGGTATCGTATAGGTAATGAAAAAAGCACGACTAATATTTTAAAGGGGGTAGTCATCATGATTGTTGATTATGTTGACAAAATAAATCTTTATCCGGAGCTTCGGGAATATGCGGACATGGTTCACGGTTTTATCCAGAGAGTTGAGAAAGAAAAGCTTCCGGCTGGCAGATATGATCTGGAGAAGGGCGTATTTGCATCCTTGCAGAACTATAACACCAGGCCATTTGCCGGTGCACAGATGGAATCCCACAAGAAATACTGTGATCTCCAGTATATTGTAAGCGGAAATGAGAAAATTTACTGGGCATCTCTGCGGAAGCTGACCGTTGTGGATGATCACACAGAGGACGGGGATTATCTGCTTTATGAGTCTGGAGTTGACCAGGGATATACTCTGATGGAGAGGGGAATGTTTGGATTTTATGCACCGGAGGATGGACATATGCCAAGCATTGCTGTGACAGATCCGGAGCCGGTTACGAAGATCGTGTTTAAGATTCCGGTGAAGATGTGACGAAGTAATTTATCTAACCGAATAACTGTTTAACTAATGAAGGTGATTTGACTCTGAGCAAATAAAAGAAGAGCGGTTTTAAATGGCAGAAATGTTATTTGGGACTGCTTTTTCTTTTTATGAAGAACTGTCAGATTGAAATAGTGTGAAGAATTCATTGCATTATGATACTTTCCCGTAATGAAAAATTAAAGAAAAAGAATTTCTCTCATATTTCCATCAAATTTCAATGCTATTATGGATACTGGTATGTTGTAAAGGGGGGGAGGCTTTGAAAAAACTGAAAATTCTGGTGGTTGAAGATGAACCAAAGCTGGCACAGACTATGGCTGATTTTCTCAGTATTCAAAATTATGAGGTGCAAAATGCGCTCAAAGGAGCGGATGCACTAGAGTATTTCCGGAAGAATAAACAGCAGGTAGACCTGGTTCTCCTGGATCTGATGCTTCCGGACATTTCCGGATACACGGTGCTCAGGGAGATACGGAAAATTTCAGAGGTTCCGGTTATCATCCTTTCCGCAAGGTCAGCGGTGGCAGATCAGATGAGTGGATTTGAAAAAGGCGCAGACGATTATATTACCAAGCCTTTTAGCCTTGGACTTGTGAAAATGCACATTGAAGCAGTGCTGAAACGTGCAGGTAAGCTGCGTTCACTTTTGGAGTATAGAGACTTACAGGCAGATATTGCAGGACAGCTTTTATATTATAAGGGACAGCTGTTGGAAACTACGAAGAAGGAATTTGATCTGATGGTGTATTTCATGGAGCATCCAGGCGTTGTCTTGCCGAGAAGTACCATTTTAGATGCAGTGTGGGAATATGATTATACAGGAGATGTGCGGACGATAGATACCTTGGTGAAGCAGTTACGCAGGAAGCTTGGCGAAGAGTGCAATTATATCCGAACCGTCTATGGTGTAGGATATATCTTTGGGGAGGATGCACATGGCAGGTGAACGTAAGGCGGAAGAACGTGAGCAGAAGAGAAAATGGGCAGACAAATGGAAAGCAAATCGTTTGTTTGTTTATCAGATTGTTATCGCAATACTGGTTTTAGTCTTATATGCAGCAGGATGCTATCCGGTTTATATCGGCGTGAAAACAAAGGTGATATATCGTTTATATGCGGAGCTGCAGGAAACGTCATTGGCAAATCTGGATGATGATGATACCGATTCATTGAGTTCCTTTCAGAAAGAAAAGATAGAGATCATGGTGGCAGATGATCAGATGAATCGGATTTATACATCTCGAGATGCAGTTCGGGAGAATTACATTAAAAGACATATAGAGAATAAACTGGACCTATATAAAGAGAATGCAGTGGTTGACAGGCGAATTCTGAAGAATCGTCATGTCCTGGTTCTAAGGGGAAAAATAGTGCAGGATAAACATACCTACTATGTGTACCTTAGAAAAGATATACAGTCGGGAATGGAAGTGATCCGGGGGAGTCTTTTGTATTTCGCAGCCGCATTGGCACTGGTGCTGTTGAACTGTTTTTTATTTTCCAGAAAAAACAGCCAGCAGATAAAAAAGGAATCCCGTCAGTCTGATTATCAGCTGATGGAACGCCAGCGGGAATTTGTGGCAAATATTTCCCATGAATTGAAAACGCCGCTCGCTGTAGTTTCCAGCCAGGTAGAAATGCTGGAAATCGCAGGAGATAAAATAGACCGCTCTTATTATTATGATTCCATTCGTGAGGAACTGGACAAGATGTCCAAAATGGTAGGGGAGCTTCTTGATTTTTCCATGCTGGACAATCGTATGAGTTCTATGGAAATGAGCCGTGTAAATGTGTCGGAGCTGGCAGAATATCTTATGCTCCGGTACGATGCAATTTTCCAGAAGAATGAGATAAAGGTAGAGAAAGAAATCGAAAAGAATTGTTTTACATATGGAAACCGTATGTATTTGGAACGGGCAGTGAACAATTATCTGATGAATGCCTTCCAGCACACAGAACAGGGGAAAAAAATACGTCTTAGTCTGAAGGCTGAAAAACAGTGGCTCAGACTGGAGGTTTACAATGATGGAGAGCAGATTACGGAAGAACAGATGGAGCATATCTGGGACAGCTTTTATACTTCTTCCAGGAAAAAACAGCCATCACCGGCTGGGGAACGAAATATTGGTCTGGGACTTTTCACCGTTCGCAAGATTGTTGAGAAGCATCAGGGAAGCTGTGGAGCAGAGAATAAAGAAAACGGAGTGTTGTTCTGGATGAAGCTTCCGATAGATAAAGCATAAACTAAAAATCTGACAGAATAGGAGACGAGAAAATGAGGAAAAAATTTTTAGTACAGGTAATGAGTGTTTTACTGGCAGCAGGGATGACAGCAGGAAGCTATGTGACAGCAATGGCAGCAGAAACAAAAACTACAGCAGAAAAGGCGGATGATACCACCACAGAGGATGGTGAAGCGGAAGAGTATGAGCCGCAGCTGGTATCTGTTTCCGGCTGGAATATTACAGCAGAGGATGTAATGGAGAGCGCTTCTCTTGAGAATGTAAGTGTCGAACTGGGCTATACCGGTGTTGAGACGAGTGATTATCAGAAAGAGGCGGAGGATGGAAAGACTTTCTGCCTGGTAAAACTGATTTTTGAAAAGGATGGAAGCAAAGAAAGTATCCAATGGGATAAATTAAAATTGACAGACAGTGAGGGAAACGAATATATCAGGATGGAAGATGAATTCCTCACAGATCTTGGTATGCTCCGTATGCCGGGAACTACCTTGAACTTTGGCTCCAATGAGGGGTGGATCGTATTTGAAATCAACGAAGATGCAGAAGAGCTTGTATTAAGCTATCCATTTGACACAGAAGAGTATAGCTGCACCTTGTAATGTGAAAGAGGCCAAAAGGGTTTATCGTGAGGATTGCTTTTTGGCCTTTTTATATTTTCAGAGCTGGTTGCAGCTCTGACATCAAAATGTACAGGAGGACGATATGAAGAACAAAATCTATCGGGCATTGACTGCAATTCTTATTACGACAGCAATGATGGCACAGCCTCTGGCAGCTTCAGCGCAGGATAATGCACAGAATGAAGGACAGGAAAGCCAGGAAGAAGCGGATTCCGCTTCCTTACTGGAACAAACCGACATTTTCGCACAGCAGACGGCTACAGATGAAGCCCTTGAACAGGAAATGCAAAATGGCTATTCTCTTGAAGAAGCGCTGATCGTGGTAAATCCTTATGGAACATCTCCATTAAGTGCAGTGGCTGTTTTCCATACAGACGAAGCTCTTGGAGGAACTGTTACTGTGAAGGGTAAAGCAGCGGAGAACGATATTACTGGTACATTTGAAGCAGCTACAGACCACGCAGTACCAATTTATGGACTGTATAATGGCGATACCACAGAAGTTGAGATCTCCCTGGAGGATGGAACTTCAGCTACATTTGAGGTGGCTACTGAGGATATTAAGGTAGATTATGGCACCATCACAGCAGAAATGAAGAAGGAAAGCAGTTACGATTATTCCAAGCTGACCTTTATCTGTTCCACCATGGGTTCCCTGTATGCTGTGGATGCAGCAGGAGATATTCGCTTTTATACAAACATGGGCGGTACACTGGGCGTTCACCAGCTGTCAAACGGTCATCTGCTCATGCCGGCATCTTATGTGCTGAAACCAAGCTATTATAAAGAGGCAATGATAGAGACGGACCTTCTTGGAAAGGTTTATCGTAAATATATGATTCCTGGCGGAGAGCATCACGATTTTGCAGAGCTGTCAAATGGAAATCTGCTGGTAGCATCTGACAGCCCGGATCTCAGTTCTGTGGAAGATTATGTGGTAGAAATTGACCGAGAAACCGGTGAAGTTGTGTGGGAGCTTGATATGAAAGAGCTCATTGGAATAGAAGACGGACAGTCTGCATCCATGGACACAGATGGAAGTGAGGAATCCGACTGGTTCCACAATAATGGACTTTGCTACGATGAGGAAAATGACCTGATTCTTCTGTCTGCAAGACATAAGGATGCAATCGTGGCAGTGAATAAAACAGACAAAACATTGGCATGGATCCTGGGTGATCCAACAGGCTGGGAAGAGGTAGATGAATCCTATTTCTTTACTCCGCAGGGGGAGGACTTTGAATGGTTCTATGCACAGCACAATGTATCACTTCTGGATAACGGAGATATTGCTTTGTTTGACAATGGAACTGCCAAGGTAAAGCGTGTGGATGGTGAGAATCGTGTAAGTGGTGATGATGTATATTCCAGAGCAGTTGTTTACCATATTGATACTGAGGAAAAAACAGTTTCCCAGGTAACGGAGTATGGTAAGGAGCGGGGCGCAGACTGGTATGCAGACTGGATTTCCGGTGTTGTTTCTCTTGATGGAACACAGGATCACCTGTGGATCACAGCCGGTTCCCATTTACACAATGAGGAGGAGAACCGCAGCGACTATTACCCGAAGGATATGTTTGTACCAGGTCTTATCAAAACCACACACATCGATCAGGTAGATAACGGAGAATTAAGCTTTGAGCTGACGATTTCCGGTGATACCTATCAGGCGCTTACTTACCGTTCTTTCCGAATGGGAGCTTATGAATCTGGAGAATATGATATTACAGCAGTTCCGGAGATTCTGGGATCTCTGGGGGAGACACCTTATGAAGAGTTTTCCCTGGATGTGACAAAGGCAGAGACAGCGGCCGATAGTTGGGAAGTGGTTCAGGATGGAAAGAAGATCAGTGTGGAAGGGCTTTATACCACAGAAAAGGATGCGTCAGAGCTTGCTGATGGCTATCTGGTTCTGGACGGTGCATCTGGTCAGCGTTCTTATAAACTGACACAGTCCGGAGTCAGCGGAGATGATGGAACCAATGTGACCGCAAAAGGCTGGGTATCTACAGATGGTCTGGATGGTGAGGAATGGAACATTTATCTGGTTGTAGATGGAACAATTTATAATACTGGATGGAAATATTGTGAACAGTAGGAGTTTGGAAAGATGAAGAGTATTATCAGGAAAAAGAGTCTTATAGCAATTACCGGTATTCTGGTGGCAGGAGCGCTGTCTGTGACACAGGTTGCGGCTTCTGGAGGAGAGGGCTCTGAAATTTACGGTTATTATAGACAGGCTGTAGAAGCTTCCATGGATTTGAAAGATACGATTTTGATCGGGGAGAATGACGATGCCACAAATCAGCTGGAAACCACACTTCCCCAGGTGAAAACACTGGTGGCAGCTTCCTATGAGATCGACCAGCAGGTGCAGGCGGAGCAGGAGAACGGATATACCTGGGAGGAGCCGCTGACAATTCTTAATCCGTATCAGATTTCCCCGCTGACAGCTGTGATTCTTTTTGATACAGAGGAAGAATGCGGAGTGCGTTTTACAGTAAAGGGAAAAACGGAGGCAGCAGATATCAGCGGAGAGGTTGGAGCTTCTATTTCTCACAGGATTCCGGTAATCGGCCTTTATCCGGAGATGGATAATACCGTTGTATTGGAACTTCTGGACAGCGATGGAAATGTGACAGACTCACAGGAGATTACCATTACAACAGAGGCACTTCCTGATAAGCTGAAAAATGTGGTTCAGCCGGAGGTGACAAGCGGTGAATCTGCTTACCAGCTTACAATGGTATATGGACAGAAGACCAGTTTTCCTTTTGCCTATGACTGTATGGGTGATGTACGCTGGTATATGAATAAAGAGACCGGAAACTATGGATTGTATCCTCTTTCTAATGACAGAATGATCTGGCAGGACACTGCAGCATATGTTCCCAATCAGGAAAAGCCGCAGGCGACCAATATGTACGAGATTGACTATCTGGGGCGCACATATAATATGTATTATGTATCTGGCGGAAGCCATCATGAGGTTATTGAAAAAGAACCGGGTGGAAATCTTCTGCTCCTTACAAGCTCCATGGAGGAGCATTATGAGGATAAGATTCAGGAGATTGACAGACAGACCGGTGAGGTTGTAAATGAGCTGGCACTGCAGGATATTATGGACTGTAAATATGTGGATCTCATTGACTGGGCACATATTAATACGGTTTCTTATCAGCCGGAAAGTGATACGATTATCATCAGTGCACGTAATCTGGAATCTGTTATCAAATTGAACTGGACTACAAAAGAGATTCAGTGGATTCTCTGCGATCCAAGATTCTGGGAAGGCACTGAGTTTGAGAAGTATGTGCTGCAGCCAGAGGACGATTTTGTTTATCATTTTCAGCAGCACACTGCTTATCAGCTGGATACAGATCTGGATGGAGATGAGAATACGGTTGAAGTAAGTATGTTTGATAATCATTACGTATCTCATAGAGAAGATACCGTGACGTATTCAGATAATTCCGGCGAGTCTTATCTGCTGGTTTACTCCATCAATGAAAAAGAGGGAACGGTGCGTCAGATTAAGAAGATTCCAACTGTGATTTCCTGGGTTACTTCTTCTGCTATTTATGATGAAGAAAGCAGTCACTTCTTTGGAATGTGTGGATACCGTCCGAAATCTGATGGTGAGCGCAGAGGCATGACTTATGAATTTGATTATGAAACGGAGGAGCTTCTGAATCAGTATAGCATCAGGACTACCTTTTATCGTGCATCTGAAATGAAGATTGATTATGAGGATCTGGCTTCTCCTATGGTAATTGATGAAAACTATATCAAGGGAGCATTGTGGCAGCCGGTGAAGGTGGAAAAAGCAGACCTTGAGAAACCGGACCAGGTGATCGACAGTGAGGCAGTAAGCTTCCATGTCACAGGACAGGTGATGTATGTAGGCACCATTGATCATCAGATTTCCCAGATTATTTTCCAGGGAAAGGAAAATACTTTTGTATATGATACAACAAATATTCAGCTTCACGATAAGACTTATCTGAAATACCACGAAAATATTCCGGTACCCATGGAAAATCTGGATGCAGATGAATATGAGATTTATGTGATGTATCAGGATCAGCTTTATGATACAGAGCAGACGGTAACTGTGAAATAAAGGAAATGATGGCAGCAGGGAATGAAAAAGATTCCCTGCTGTAAAATTTCCTCATTTTCTCAAATAAAACTCCCACAACCACCAACTTTTGTTGTATATTGGTTATAAGCGGATATTCTGAAACAAATGAGGAGGTGCGGGATGAAGAAAAAGTATCGGGTTACGTATAATGCGCCGGTGGTGCTTACGTTTATATTGATCAGTTTGATCGCTACGGTGCTGAATTATGTGACCAGCGGGGCAAGCAATCGGGCGGTGTTTATGACATATCATTCGTCTTTGAAATCACCGCTGACATATTTTCGCTTTTTTACTCATGTATTTGGCCATGCTGACTGGGAGCATTTTATTGGAAATGCGTCTTACCTGCTCTTGCTTGGACCGGTTCTGGAAGAAAAATACAGCTCTGGGAAGCTGTGGAAGGTGATGGTGATTACGGCACTTGTCACCGGACTGGTTAATTACATATTCTTTCCGAACACAGCACTGTGCGGTGCAAGTGGAATTGTATTTGCCTTTATTCTGCTGGTATCATTTACAGACTTTAAAGAAGGGGAAATCCCCCTCACCTTTATTCTGGTGGCAATATTTTTCATCGGGCAGCAGGTATATCAGGGAATTTTCCAGGAAGACAATATTTCTCATCTGTCTCACATTGTGGGAGGAATTATCGGCGCTGCCGCCGGTTATCAGCTGAATCGCAAAACAGGCGGAACCAGTATATAAAAGCAAGTTGAGTTCAGCCTGCTTTTACAAAACGATTTGCAAATGCGGCAGTGAGCCAGGTATCCGGAGAAATTCCAGAAGATATCAAAAAACAGCCGGACGAGTATCTTTTCCGGAAGAGAAAAAAGTGACATGGCATATTTATAAGATTGGAGATATCACTATGAGCGGAATATTTCATCGTGTAAGTATTAGAAAATATCAGGAAAAGGCAGTAGAGCCGGAGAAAATAGAGATGCTCCTTCGTGCTGCAATGGCTGCACCTTCTGCCTGCAACCAGCAGCCCTGGGAATATTATGTTGTTAAAGATCCACAGAAAATTCAGGCATTATCCAAGGCTTCCCCTTACACAAAATGTGCAGCAAAAGCGCCGGTTGTATTTGTTCCATGTTATCGAAATGAAGGAACTGCACCAGATTACTTTGAAATCGACCTCAGTGCTTCTGTAGAAAATCTTTTGCTGGAAGCGGACGAACTGGGATTAGGAGCTGTGTGGATGGGAATCGCACCAATAAAAGAACGTATGGAGACGGTAAGAAAAATACTGGACATTCCGGAAAACCTTTTTGCTTTTGCGCTTGTTCCCTGTGGCTATCCGGCAGAGGAACATCAGCAGGAGAATCGCTATGACGAGAGCAGGGTTCATTACGTATGAGATATAAGGTTCTGAAAATAGAAGAAGATGTGGAATTCGGCTGCGAGGAGAGAGGCGAGGATTCTCCTGTGATGGCAGTGGTGATTCTGCAGGATGAAAATGGAACTGAACAGAAGGTCCGCCAGGAGGACCAGATGCTTTATGAAAGAGATATTAATGAAGGAGATCTGGTTTTCTTTAATGAGAGACAGGAATTGGAAAAAAAGTTCTGCTGAACAATGATTCGGGGAGGAGCTTACAGTGGAACCAAGGATGAAAATTGCGGTTTGCGATGACCGTGAAGATGACAGGAAAAGAATCATAGAATTTTTACAGGAGTATGCAGATAAGAATGAGCTTTATCCGGAAATAGAGGAATTCACTTCCGGTGAGGAGTTTTTATCTACGGACATTTCTGTCTATGTCCTTGTTTTTATGGACATTTTTATGGATGGGATCAATGGCATGGAAACGGCGAAAAAGCTGCTTGCCAGAAACAGTCGTATCCAGATCGTATTTCAGAGCACCAGTACGGAATTTGCAGTGGAAGCATTTGATGTGGAAGCGCTGCATTATATGATCAAGCCTGTGAATAAAGAAAAAATGTTCGGAATTTTGGACCGCTTTATGGAAAGCATTTCTTCCCTTCGCACAGTGCGGGTAAAAATCGGCCGCATGGAGGAAGATGTTTATCTTGATGACATTCTTTATGTAGAAGCAGATGGAAAAAAATCTAACATTCACACAAAAAAGGGGAGGATCTCTGTTTCCATGCCTGTTGCAGAGCTGGCAGAAATCCTTCCGAAAAAAGAGTTTTGCAGACCCATTCGCTGGGCACTGGTGTCTTTGAAAGAAGTTGTGGCGATTCCTACGGACGTATTGAAGCTTTCAGATGGGACAGAGATTGGCATCAGCCGTATGAAGCGAAAGGAAATCCAGGAGGCCTTTGCAGATTACAGCTGGAGGAATACACGAAGACGAATGCAGGGATATAGATAAGACAAAAGAAGCACAGCGGACTGTGATGATAATGAAACTCAGGATTATGGATTGCAGGAGGGATTTGTCAGACACACCGTAGAACCTGCTTTTACTGTTTATACCCTGAGCCTGCAATTCATTCCCTGAAATGGCAGATCCCTCATTTTTTTGCTAAAATGAAACCATAATCATTGAAGACACCAAAAATCTATCTCACTTAAAAAAGAAGGTCGTCGCAGATCCAGAAAATGTAACGCTCATATGGAACGGACGGATCAATTTCCGGTTTGTGGATTGCGCCCTGACTGACCAGAAGGATATCCCGTGGTTTGAGATGGTAGGCTTTTCCCTCGATGTGATAGGTGACTTTTCCGGAAAGAAAGACGATGATCTTGTGAAAATCATGGTAATGGTATGTTAACTTCCAATTATAGGTACAACTAAACAAAAATTCGTTGCATATCAATTGTTAAAAAACTTGAAAATAAGCCAAAAACCTGCATTTTTTCAATCAAAAACGCAGGTTTTATGCTATACCATATTTAGTCGTAAATCCAACTATTAAAAGGGAAAATTACATTTAGAAGCAAAGGGAATGCTCGTTACGTTTACTATGA
>ERZ1035006.592-NODE-592-length-27877-cov-8.149702_pt1 | contig 27877 bp, 25 predicted proteins | sample MGYA00520694_ERZ1035006 | MGnify/ENA primary metagenome ERZ1035006 (study PRJEB33766, sample SAMN09781746) | gut metagenome | biome: gut microbiome | host: Homo sapiens | place: Madagascar | study: EMG produced TPA metagenomics assembly of the PRJNA485056 data set... | reverse complement strand
AAGAGTTACAATTTGTCACTTATTGATTATATACTAACTCTATTTCCTTTTTCAATATGCAATATCCGCTAGAATAATTGACAGGAATAGCGTATTTTAGTATATTATTAACGATTTCAAATTGCCGTTTTCCGACAATTATACGAGCGCACTCATCACCATCGGAAGTACCATTGCGATCACTAAGATAATCGCGATAATTCCCGCGATGAGCTGTCTCTTATTATTTTTCTGTTTTTTTGATTGATTCATACCTGTCACCTCTGTCTGACTATAATTTTAACTGTAAAATATTAATTTAAGAAAGGAATCCGGCTGTCTGCGACAGCCGCATGCAACAACATCATATGTTATTACCGCTATTGACAATATTTATTATCGTAACTGCATACATCGCGATCCGCCAGCGCCACGCCACCAGCTCCGAGCAGGAAGTATGGGATCATTTCCGGCAGCGCGAACAGGATGCCAACTGGACACGCAAACAGGACATCTCCAATCTCGCCTATATCAAGCTGCCGATCGAGCGTCTGCCACTCGGCAAATATCCGGATGAGACGCTTGAGAACTACGAAGCTGCACTGCGCGATTTGTCCACACAGCCGATCTGCAATCTGAATGGCATCTCCAACACGGATCTGAAACTCCGTTACGGTGCTGCCAACCTGAATACACTCAGCCAGTGCGACACCAATTATAGCACGCTCGTATCACTTTTGGCAAACTATGCAGAGAAACTTTATGAACTTTCTCACATATCTGAAGCCAGAGAAGTACTCGAGTATGCCCTGTCACTCGGAACAGATGTTGCAAAAACCTATGAATTGCTCGCCACTATATATGAATACGAAAAAACCCCTGAAAAAATCCATGTACTTTACGAATCTGCGGAAAAAATCACTTCCATCCGGCGCGATGCCATTCTCCGCAAACTGGAAGAACACATGAACCACGGGCAGGAGGCATCCTCATGAAATATCTCGCCATTGATCTGGAAATGACAGGATTAAATGTCAAAAAAGACCGCATTCTGGAAATCGGCGCTATCTGCATGGAAGACGGAGCCCCCCGTGATACCTTTTCTGCAATGATCAATCCCCATTGTTCCGTGCCCGCACAGATCACTGATCTGACAGGAATCACACAGCAGATGGCTGACGAAGGCGAAGAACTCTCTGATGTTCTGCCCCGTTTTCTGGCATTCTGCGGTTCGTTGCCGTTACTTGGACATAATTTGATGTTTGACTATAGCTTTTTAAGACAGGCATGTGTGAACGCGGATCTCACATTTGAGAAATACGGCATTGATACGCTCAGGCTCGCCAGACGTTTTCTCCCTGCTGCGCAGGGGAAAAAGCTGACCGTCCTCCGGGAATTCTATCAGCTCGATACCGGCAGCGTCCATCGTGCAGTCTCTGATGCGCTCGCCGCAGCACTGGTATATGAACGGCTGTCGGGTGACTACGGCGAATCAGACCCGGCTGCCTTTTCTCCAGTTCCACTCCTCGTAAATATAAAAAAACAGCAGCCCATCACCATCCCCCAAAAGGAACAGCTGACAAGACTGCTGTCTGCATCTTCAACTATTATAGATGAACCGATCGATATCAGCCATCTGACCCGCAGCGAAGCCTCCCGCCTCATTGAACGGCTGCTTCATACAAACTAGATCATCACAAAACGGAATACGGTATCTACAGCCCCCACGAGCAGCATCACACCACCGATCGCATATGCTTTCGTCTTTTGCTCATATCCGAAATGATATCCAACATACAGACCCGCGATGACTACGACCACTGTTGCGGCAGAGACTGCGATGAGAAGTACCGCTCTCGCTGTACCGAGGAATCCCAGTGCAGCTCCGATCGCCAGCGTGCCGATACTGATGAGCGCCAGTCTGGCGATCAGCCCCTTCCACGCATATCTGTCATCCCGGTGTTCTAAGATCGTCTCATTCTTCCATGCCTTGCGGATCATGAGTATTCCCAGAACTCCGAAGATAACCACTGCGATGATCTCTGTTGCACCGCCTTGCGGATTGAGGTCGCGCAATCGCAAAAACATACCGCACGCACTGCCGATATAGAGTGCGGCTGTCTGCCAGACGGCAAACAGCACGCAGAGAATCACAAGCGGCTTCTTCTCTATTTTCGAAAGCTGTGCACCTTTGCATGCCATTGCTGCGAATATATCCAATGATATGCCAAGTGTCACTAAAATTGTCTCTAACCAGTTCATATACTATACTCCATAACTACACTAATCGTCTAATTTCACACTATCTGTCTTAATGATGAACTTCACACTGCCGACCTGATCCTGTGCCAGACCTGTGAATGTCTTGTAGTTCTCACCTGCCTGTACGACTGCATCAATACGGTCGAACAGATCCTTGGTATCGCCGCTGAATGCATCTACCAACTTGGAAATACCCTCTTCATTGAACTTCACCATTCCATTATACAACTCGTCAGCTCCATCGTCCAACTTTCCGACGCCATCTGCGATTTTTTCTGCTCCGTCGGACAGATCAGATGCACCGTTTTTCAGTTTATCGTTGTTAGAAACCAGTGTATTTGCGCCGGTTGCCAGCTGGTTCACACCGCTTACGAGATCAGGCACTCCTGCTGCCAGTGTAGAGATACCTTCGCTGAGTGCTTTTGTACCGCTGACCAGACTATAACCGCTGCTCTTGTCGACTGCCTCGATCTGTGCTGCGATTGTCTTTTTGGCATTCTCCGCACCCTGGAGTGCCGCTGTCTCTGCTGCTGACTGACATGCTCCTACGACTGATTTACCGACTGCATCAGAACCATTCTGTGCGATACCACCTGCGATACCCTGTGCCAGGCCACCTTTTAATACGCCGCTTGCAAAAAATGCTGCATAGGTAGTTGAGCTGCCCGGAACAGTTGCCTGACACTGTTCAGCCGTATATTTCTTTCCGGATGTCGCATCTACAAAACCATTTTCTGCATAATACTGAGCCAGGGCAGCTACCACGCCATCACTGGTCAGACCCATGCTTGAAATACCACTCTGGATCTGTTTTACGGTTGCATCACTCGTCATTGTGCTATTGAAGTTGTTCGCTGCAGACTGATAAATGAGCTTATAAGCTGCACTGCCTTCTGCAAACTGTGCAGAGACAAGTTTCTTAGCCGCAGCCTTTTCCTTATCGCTCATCTCCGTATTTAATGCCTTATCCAGTGTCTGTACACCGTTTGAGATTGTCTTTGCACTGGAATCCAGTGTCGTGGCACCTTTAGACAATGTACCTACACTCTTGTTAAGTGTGTTCAGGCCATCGTTTAACTTCTGTGTACCATCTGTATAGCTTGCAATACCGTCCTTCAAGCTGGCTGCACCGCTCTTGAACTCATCCATGCTGTCATTTAAAGTGCCGATGCCGTCCTTTAATTCCTTGCTGCCGTCCTGTAACTGCTGACTGCCATCAGACAACTCATCAATCGAATTCTCAAGGTCACTCAGATCCAGATCGTCAAGACTAAGGTCGTTGAGCAATCCGGTCATTGCAATCGATGCAGTCATCTGCAGTGAGAAATTGTTGACATCAGCGGTGACTTCCACATAATCCGGGAACTCAATATCACTGTCAAAATCTCCCTCTTCCTTCTGAAGGCTCTCTTTCAGTCCCGGCATAGCCATTCCAACGATAATATTATTCCTGCCATCTGAGATGACTTTTCCATTTTTTACTTCAATATTTGTAAAATCATCACTTACGACCATTCCTGTCATAACCGTAAACGGAACATATACCTCGATCTGTTTGCCATCTTTGTCGATGGTGGTCTTTTCATGATTTTCATAGTCAAAACGGATCGTGACCTTTCCGCTCTTGCCAGCCAGTTCTTCCGGCTCGATCTCTTTTCCGTCCAGATAATAGGTCACTGACTCGCTGATCGGGATCTCTTTTTTTGTTGTACCTTCGTAATAAATATCGTTGCCGTTTGCCTGCCAGGTCAGCTTATCGCCATCCTGTGTAAATGTCTCATCACCCTTAATGTTAGTGATGCCATCCAGATCGGATACATCTTCGATTGTGTCTGAACCCTCTTTGTTCTTCAGCCACTCCTCTACGATGACCTTTCCTGCATTTCCTTTTGCATCAGAGATCACATAGACTGTCTCATCCTTTGTCGTATCATCTGTAGCACTCTTATTCGTATTTACAAGGTCACTGATCTTTTCTTCCAGCTCTGACTTCTCAGCAGCTTCTGCTGCGATCGCCTGATCTGTGTTACCCTGTACATATCCTGCTGCAAAGCTGCCGCCTGCCAGCGCTACGACGAGCACGCCTGCCAGCATACGGATTGCAAATTTATTCTGATATCTTTTCTGTAATTGCTTCATCTTCATGATATGAATCCTCCTATATTTAACCTATCCTTGCTTACTGTCTGAATCCCTTACTCGTCTTGATGATCACCTTATCAAAGATCATGAACATAGACGGCAGAATGAAAATAACTACAAACATACTGATGATCGCGCCTCGTGACATCAAAATACACAGCGAACTGATCATATCGATATTGGAGTACACACCAACACCGAATGTTGCTGAGAAGAAGCTGAGTGCACTGACGATAATGGATTGGATAGATCCCTGCAGCGCCTGTGTAATTGCCTCTTTTTTCTCTAATCCATCATAACGTGCATTCTTGTACTTATTCGTCATCAGGATCGCATAATCGACGGTCGCTCCTAACTGAATCGTACCGATGACGATAGATGCAATAAACGGAAGTACCGTACCGGTATATGCCGGAATACCCATATTAATAAAGATTGCAAATTCAATCACAGCCACCAGAATGATCGGAAGGCTGATGGACTTAAATACAAAGAAGATAATGACGAAGATCGCTACGATTGATACCGCACTGACACGTGCAAAGTCCTCATTTGTAATGTTAATCAGATCCTTGGTACACGGTGCTTCACCGATCAGCATACCCTTGGTATCATATTTATCCAGAATCTCATCCAGTTTGTCGCACTGTGCATTGACTTCATCTGATGCAACCGCATATTCGGAGCTGACCATGAGCAGCTCATATTCATCATTCTGTACAACTTTCAAAAGATCGGAAGGCAGCATCTCCTTCGGGAAACCAGCCCCTAAGATTGCCTCGAGACCAATCGTTGCCTTCACACCATCTACTTCATTTACCTCATCAATCATCTTTACGACATCCTTGGTCGGTAATGAACTGTCGATCAGGTAGATATGGGTTGCATTCATATCAAAGCTGTCTTCCAGCTTCTGGTTCGCAACGATACTCGGCAGATCCTTCGGTAATGTTCCTGCCAGGTCATAATATACATCCGTGTGTGTATATCCATAGAGTGCAGGGAATAAAATAACCACAAATGCTGCGATAAACCATTTATAATGACGGACAACCCATCCGGCGATACGCCCAAGATCCGGGATGACCGCACGATGCCTGGTCTTTTGCACCGCTTTATCAAAGATCAGGATCATAGAAGGCAGGATCGTCACGCATCCAATCACGCCGAATACAACACCCTTCGCCATGACAATACCCAGATCCAGACCTAACGTGAAGCTCATGAAGCAAAGAGCTACGAATCCGGCGACTGTCGTAATAGAGCTGCCGACTACAGACGTGATCGTATTGGTAATGGCATTCGCCATTGCTTCCTTATGGTCATCCGTATTTGCACATTCTTCTTCATAACTGTGCCACAGGAAGATGGAGTAGTCCATCGTGACACCGAGCTGCAATACTGCCGCCAGCGCCTGCGTCACATAGGAAATCTCTCCCTGCATGATATTTGTTCCCAGATTATAGATAATTGCCATTCCGATACTGAGCAGGAAAAATACCGGAACAACCGCAGAATCCATCGTGAGTGACAAGACTACAATAGCGAGAATCACCGCGATCAGTACATAAATCGGAACCTCTTTATCAGACAGATCCTTGATATCCGTAATGACTGCTGACATACCACTCACAAAGCACTGTCCGTCTGCCAGTCTGCGGATCTCCTTGACGGCATCCATCGTTTCATCCTCTGACATTCCCGTGTCATAGAGGACTGCCATCAGCGTCGAATCCGTGTCATCGTTGTTGAATACCTCGTAGACTTCCTTTGGTAATACTTCCATCGGCAGTGACAGGTCTGCAATCGTGTCATACCAGACCACCTTCTTTACATGCGGCACTTCTTCGATCTTTCGCTCCAGTGCCACTACATCCTTGTTTTCCATTCCCTCTACCACGCATAGTGAAAATGCGCCGATACCGAAATCATCTTTTAAGATCTCCTGACCTTTCATTGTCTCGATCTCATCCGGCAGATAGGAGAGAATATCATAGTTTACCCTCGTGTTGAAATAGCCGATCGCTGACGGGACCAGCAGTACGATTGATAAAATCAAAATCAACACGCGGCATTTCACAACTCCCTTACCAAACTTCTTCATCCTTTTTATTCACCCTTTCTTTTTGCTGCTACTGCTTACTCACAGTAGCTTTCATCTAAAAGGAGTATAAAAAAAACGACTGAATACTTCCATATTCAATCGCATTTTGCTGTCATAGTCCATTATACAATTTTTTATATCTGTAAAATCTGCTATACAAATGACTTCGTTTGTATATATGTAACGGTTTGTCTAAAATTCCCGGATTGCCTGCTCCATCGAATGGCTCATCAGATACTCATATGTGTCTGCCATCTCCTGTGCCGGAATCGTCATACCCTGTCTGATCCATACCTTCACCGCATAACACATGGATCTGGCATAATGCTCTGCCAGCATATCTACACTCATCCACGGAAATTTCCCGTTTTTCTGGCGCGGATGTTCTGAAAAAATCTCCACAAGTACATTCTGGATGCACCTGACGACCATGTCCTCAAAGCTGACCGGTCCATCCATCCTGCTCAGCCTGCTGTAAAATTCTTTTTCCCGCAGGAGACTCGTAAAGATGAGCAGGACTGCCTGATTCGTCAGACCATTCCTGATCAGCGGATGCGCCGGTTCCAGAATCTCCGTGCATATGACCCACTCCAGCAATTCATATTTATCCTGAAAATGATTATAAAATGTCGGTCGAATGACTCCCGCCTTGTCCGTGATCTCCTTGATCGTGATCTTCTCTACCGGCTTCGTCAGCACCAGTGCTTTGATGCTGTCTGCAAGAATCTGATTCGTCGTGTTCTTATTCTGATTCACCATAACTATAAATCTTCCATAAATTTCACGCGCACCTTGCGTTTTCTGCTGCCATCAAACTCCATCAGATAGATGCTCTGCCAACTGCCGAGCGCCAGTCTGCCATCCTCCACAGGTACTGTCAATGATACGCCGGTCAGCATAGAGGCCAGATGTGCCGCAAAATTCCCCTCCAGATTATGATATCCACGCTCATCACCTGTCAGCATATGCACTGCCTTAGTCAGATCGACCGCCAGATAAGGATCTCTGTTTTCCGAGATCAAAAGTCCTGCCGTTGTATGCGGTAAAAATAACGTGCAGATCCCCGACTTTATGCCACATTCCTTTGCCAGCCGCTGCACTTCAGCGGTGATATCCTGCATCTGTATATGCCCTTCGGTCTGTATGTACATTGTATAGAGTGTTCCCATGTCACTGAACTCCTGTCAATCTCCCGGCTGCCGGTGTGCATCATTCATCAAACTCCACTGTGACAAAAAATCCCTTTGGTGTCTCCTTGATCTCCCTGACGGTTCCCTCCGTACAGGTCAGGCGCTCACGAAACGTATAATTCGCAGACATTGCATAGGCGTTACCCAATGTGTAATAGTAAGAATTCGGTAATTTACCCTCTGTCACGGATAATACTTCACCCTCCTTCACCAGTCCGGTGCGCTCCATTTTAAACTCCATTTCACGCATGATTTCTTACACCTCTTGCCCACTAGCATACAACAAAAATGTCAAAAAGTCCATTCTATTTTTATCTGGCTGCCGCACCCTGACGTTGTAAATATTGCACAATTTTTCTCAATACTACTTCGTAGGCTTTCACAATTTACATTTTGCCCTATAGCTGTTATGGTTAAATCAGGTCTTGCAGATCCCCTTGCCTATATAAAAATATAAGGAGGATCTATATGTTACAAAACCAACCACACCCCGCCATGCGCATACGCCGGCATAGACACTCACGTCATCCGTCTGTATACGTATTATCAGGTATTTTATTTTTCTTTTTTTCTGTCTGCAGCCTGGTGCTACAGCCGCCGGCCACAGTTCAGGCCGCATCGAGCAATCCGCCGCCGTTTATCCTGCTTTCCCACTACCATGCATCGATTCCGATTGATGGTCAGTTTACACTGATTGCAGTCTGCTCAAACGGCGCATTTCCTCGCTTTTCCAGCAGTAAATCATCGATTGCAAGCGTCAACACCTACGGTGTTGTCACCGGCAGGAAATCAGGCACGTGCACAATCACTGCCAAGGTCCGTGGCGCGGAAGCCAGCTGCAAGGTGACAGTTGAGAAATCTACCGTCACGATCGACAAGACCAGCGTTTCCATCGAAAACGGTGTGAACATCCCGCTCACGGCAACCGTATCGACCGGCCACGATGTGGTGTGGAAATCGTCTGCATCCTCGATCGCTGCTGTCGACGAGGATGGTATCGTTACCGCTAAAAAATGCGGCAGCGCAATCATTCGCGCTACCGCTGACGGTGTCACTGCCAAATGCCGGGTGACTGTCCGAAAGCCGACGCTGTCACTCAGCCACTCCAGTATCACACTCTATCCGGATGATACCTTTTCTCTGACTGTCCGATGTTCGTCCAACCGGCCAATCAGTTTTCGTTCATCTTCCTCTGCAACTGCCAGTGTAGATGAGAACGGTCAGATCTATGCCCATAAAAAGGGAACTGCGACGATCACTGTCAAAGTAGACGGTGTCAGCCGTACCTGTAAAGTCACTGTCAAGCCGTTAGAAACATCTGCGGCACTGGCATCCCATTCTCTATAACCCATAAACCAGAGGATCTGCAGACCTATCTATTTCGTAACTGTTCAGCACTCACAGTTACTCTATTTCTATAAAAATTTCTATAAAAATCATGCCCCTACCTGAACGCGGGTATTCGCCGGAACGCTGGACGTGATAAACGCCCCGCCTCCAATCGTAGAATTATCTCCAACAACCGTCTCACCGCCGAGAATACTGGCATTTGAATATACGGTCACATTATTGCCGATCGTCGGATGACGCTTGACATCAGCGAGCAGCTGTCCCTTGCGTGTTGAGAGTGCACCGAGCGTCACGCCCTGATACAGCTTCACATTGTTGCCGATCTCCGTCGTCTCACCGACTACCACTCCGGTTCCGTGATCGATAAAGAAATATTCTCCGATCGTCGCTCCGGGATTGATATCGATTCCTGTGCCTGAATGTGCATATTCCGTCATCATACGCGGAATGTACGGTACATGGCTCACATACAATTCATGCGCGATACGATACACAAAAATCGCAAAAAATCCGGGATAGCAGAAGATAATCTCTTCTTTGCTTTTTGCAGCGGGATCTCCGTCAAAACCTGCCTGTACATCCTTGAGCAGCAGTTCCTGCAAAGCAGGCACACGCGCTGCGAAACGGCAGCTGATATCTTCAGCCTGCGCAAACAGTTCTTCCTGCGTCATCTGCTCATGATCCGCACACTCCAGCGCCGTCATGATCAATTTGCGCATTTTATGAATGGCACTGCTGAATTTATAAGCAACATAATCGTCCAGACTCTCACCCAGTCCGTCTTCCTGCTCCATGAATCCGGCGAACATCACACATCGGAGCTCTTTAACCAGTTCTTTTACCTTGTCTCTGCTGGGGAGTCTTTTTCCTTCGGCTGCCCGGAGCAACTCGTGTGTCGCGTAATTTTTTCTGATATCCTGAATTGCCTGATTGAACAACTCCTGATTTTCTTTTTGTTTCATTTACTCGCCCCGTCCTCTCTAATAAAACTACGGTTTCTATGTCATCGGTATAAGGGAACATATCTACCGGTTGACATTTTTTCGGCTGATAACCGATTTTTTTCATATATTCAATATCTCTTCCCAGTGTCTGCGGATCACAGGATACATATACGACCCGCTTTGGTGCCAGCGCCGCTACTGCATCCATAAATGACGGATTGCTGCCACTGCGCGGCGGATCCATGAACACAACATCCACGTGCACACGTTCCGACGGTGGTGCTGCCGCCAGAAGTCTCATGAAGTCGCCGGCATCTTCATTATAAAATGTAATATTTTTACAGTTGTTGCGTCTGGCATTGATGATCGCATCTTTCACTGCCGATGGGTTCAGTTCTACACCTATGACCTGCCCGGCATGTGCTGCCGCAGTCATTCCTATCGTTCCTATACCACAATATGCATCGAGCACCGTCTCCTTGCCTGTCAGATCCGCATATGAGACGGCAGTCTCATACAACCGCTTTGTCTGCACAGAATTGATCTGATAAAAAGAATTCGGTGAGATCCGGTAACGATTCCCACACAACTCATCCTCTATATACCCCTTTCCATAGAGTACAATATTGCGGTCACCAAGCACCATACTTGTATGGCGGTCATTCACATTGAGTACCACTGTCGTAATCTGTGGATGTGCGCTGCGAAGTGCTTTTACAAAATGATTTTTATCCGGCAGTATCGGTGAAGAGAGCACTAGTACAACCATGATTTCTCCAGTCGCATGTGCCGTCCTCACCATCACATGACGCAGCAGGCCGTATCCGGTATCCTCATCATAGATCTTGATCTTAAAATCCCTGATCAGACCCCGGATCGTTGCGATGATCTCGTCTGCACGCTCATCTTCTATCATGCAGTGATCCACCGGTATAATACGATGTGTACCACTCGCATAGACACCGCTGATCACCTTTCCTTTTTTATCCCGTCCGAATGCCGCATGCACTTTATTCCGGTAATGCATGGGATCTGCCATCCCCATGACCGGATGTACTTTCACTCCACTGACACATTTCGCTACCAGCACACGTTTTTTCTCCAGCTGGTCACGATAGGACATGCCCTGCAGCTGACAACCACCGCATTTTTTTGCAACCGGACAGATCTGCATTTTTTTATCTGATATTTTTTCCATATTTATGTCTATGTTCATAGCCATTCCTCTGACAATCAACGATTTCAAACCTATCCTATAGACTACCACATCCCCCCGTTTCCGACAACCGTATTTTTTATATAGGAAGATTCCCAGACTCTTTCTCATTGACTTTTTTGTCAAACATGGTATAGTCAAACATGGAGTTTTTGTACCTATAGAGTATAAGGAGCAATCTATGTTTTCCAATATGGGAGAAAAAGCACTCGAAGCAGCCAGAACTGAAGAAGGCCGCAGTGCTTTTATCACACAGAACGAAAAATACATCATAAGCTGCGCCAGTCGATTTACCAAACGCTATATTACCAAGAGCGATGATGAATGGTCCATTGCACTGATCGCATTTTCCAATGCGATGGATACATATGAAGCGGATAAAGGGAACTTCCAGTCTTATGCAAGACTGTTGATTGAGCGCCGCCTGACTGATTATATCCGCAGTCAGGCTCGTTTTTCGGGTGAACAGACCACAGAACCATACGTCTTTGAAGGCAATGTCGATGAAGACGGCGAGAATTCTGCTTATCAGCTGCACATCGTCCGTGCGACGAGCACGAGTGACGAGAATCCGATCCGTGACGAGATCCTTGCCCTGAACGATATTCTCTCCGGCTATGACATCTCATTTATGGATCTGACAAGCTGCTCGCCAAAGGCTGCCAAGACAAAAAATGCCTGTGGTGAAGCCGTCAGCTATCTCTCAAAATCAGAGGAACTCATGAGTAAAATGCGCAGTACACGGCTGTTTCCAATAAAAAATATTGCAGAAAATACGAAAGTACCCCGAAAAATACTCGAGCGGCATCGTAAATATATAATAGCTGCAGTGGAAATCTTAGGCAATGATTTTCCGCTGTTACAGGAATATATCCGATAATTCCGGTGTCTGCCGGATTTCAACATTATAATATTAGAAAGGAGACGGAACGATGAAAGCCGTGATTGTTGATCTGAAAGACAGCAATGCTGTTATACTTCGTGATGATGGCCGGTTTGAAAAGATTAAAAATAAAAATTATTCCATCGGGCAGGAAATCACGCTTCAATCGCAGGTGCTTCATTTCCCGAAACAGGCTGTTGTGGCCGCTTCCGCCGCTCTCGCAATCACAGTGTGTGGCGGCATCGGTACTTACACCTGGAGCAATCCGATCTCTTATGTCAGCCTGGATATTAATCCATCGATTGCATATTCACTCAATGAATTTAACAGAGTCATTGCCGTAAACGGTATGAACGAGGAGGGCGCCGCCGTTGTAGACGCGATTAGTTCTTCCTTAAAGAACACTGATATTACGACTGCACTCACAATCACTGTGGAGCAGCTGTCAAACGACGCATATATTGATGCCGGGAACACGAATTACATGATCATCGGTGTCTATTCGGATAAGGATAAGAAAGCGTCCGATCTGATGAATACCGTAGATGCGTTTTCAGCATCTACCGTCGATACCTGTTCTATCACTACTGTTCATGTATCCAAGGAAACAAAAGAGACCGCTGATGCATATGGCATCACCGCAGGCAAAATGGAACTGATCAATGAGATCACCAATGTAGCTTCTGATCCGCAGGATGTTGATCCTGTCGCACTGGCAGATCTGAGTGTCGCTCAGCTCGAACAGACAAAAGCTGCCGCTGCTACCGGAGCATCCGTATCCAGCGCAGTCGCATCCGCAACACCTGATGCATCGCATGATTCTGATGATCAGACAGACGTTGCTCCAGCCAGTGTTGAAGATGACCCGAACGCAGTTGTATCAGACAGCAAGCCCAAGGAATCTGTTGACAGCAGTTCTGCCAAGAAAGATGCAGATACGACTAATACTACTACCGATCAGCCGTCGGACAGCAGTTCCTCCGCACAGCCGGCAGCTTCGACGGACAACGATGCTGCTTCGGTAACTGGTTCTGCTACAAGCAATACCAATACGAACGCATCCGACACAAACAGCACTGATACTAATGGAAATGGATCATCCGCCAAGAAAGACGATACAAAGGATGACAAAAAAGACAATACCACAGAAGGATCTTCCTCAAAGGGTGAGACCGTATCCTCTGAAAAGAAGGATGACAGCAGTTCTTCTACAAAAAATGATGATACAACATCCTCCGAAAAGAAGGATGAAAAGAAAGATGACAAGAAGGACGAGATCATTGAGGATGACAGTTCCCAGACAAACACTGCCCCGCCGGATATGATCCCGGATGAAAACAACTATCCCCCTACGTGGATTGTCGACCGATTCAATGAAGGCAATATGCTTAGCTAAGCTATTTCCCACATATAAGAGCACTTTGCATGATTGATGCAAAGTGCTTTTTTCATGCAATATCATTGCGCTTCTACAGAAAAAATGGTACGATAGTTTACATAGATTGATATAAAAATAACAAGCATTATACAACAAGGAGGATGTCTCATGAGTTTTCAGGATGAATACAAGCAGAAGCTTGTAACTGCCGATGAGGCAGTAAAAGTCGTCAAATCCGGCGACTGGGTAGATTACGGATGGTGTAATGGTACACCCGATGCACTCGACAAGGCTCTTGCCAAGCGTACCGATGAATTAAAGGACGTGAAGCTGCGCGGCGGTATCTTATTAAAACCGTTAGCTGTATTTGAGCGCGAAGATGCCGGAGAGCATTTTTGTTGGAACTCCTGGCATATGTCAGGGATCGAACGCAAGCTGATCTCCCGTGGCTGTGCATACTACTCACCGATCCGTTATTCCGAGCTGCCCCGCTACTATCGCGACGGCAACTGTTCAGATATCGTAATGGTAGTCTGCGCACCGATGGATAATCACGGTTATTTCAATTTTGGTCCGAATGCCTCCCATCTGGCTGCTGCATGCGAGATGGCAAAGACCGTCATTGTCGAAGTAAATGAAAATATGCCCCGTTGTCTCGGTGGTTTCGAGAACAACGTACATATCAGCGACGTAGACTATATCGTTGAGGGCGAGAATCCCCCGATCGGTGAACTCGGCGCAGGCGGTCCCGCGACCGATGTAGATAAGACTGTTGCCAAGCTGATCGTAGACCAGATCCCCAATGGCGCATGTCTCCAGCTCGGTATCGGCGGCATGCCCAACGCAGTCGGCTCCATGATTGCAGAATCCGATCTGAAAGATCTCGGTGTGCACACTGAGATGTATGTAGATGCTTTTGTAGACATTGCAAAGGCAGGCAAGATCAACGGATCCAAGAAGAGCATCGACCGCTATCGCCAGACCTACGGATTTGGCTGTGGTACCAAGAAGATGTATGATTACCTCGATGAGAACCCTGAGATGATGAGTGCCCCCGTCAGCTACACAAACGATATCCGTTCTATCGCAGCCCTGGACAACTTTATCTCCATCAACAACTGCGTCGATATCGATTTATTCGGACAGATCAGCTCCGAAACATCAGGCACCAAGCAGATCAGCGGTGCCGGCGGACAGCTCGACTTTGTACTGGGCGCATATCTGTCAAACGGTGGTAAGAGCTTTATCTGCTGTTCTTCTACCTTTACTGACAAGGCAGGTGAGATGCACTCCCGTATCCGTCCGACACTGGCAAACGGTTCCATCGTCACCGACACACGTGCCAACACACACTATGTCGTGACCGAGTATGGTATGGTCAATGTCAAGGGTATGTCTACCTGGCAGAAGGCAGAGGCCCTGATCTCAATCGCACATCCGGATTTCCGCGATGAACTGATCGCAGAGGCCGAGAAGATGCACATCTGGAGACGCTCTAATAAATAATTGATTTTAAAAAGCTCTGTGCCAACATGCACAGAGCTTTTTTATGCTTATAAACCACTTTTTACTTTGTCATAATTATTTGCCGCATTCCACAACAGCCATTCATCCACACCTGCATCCGCTGCACCACGGATCTGATCAGAGAGCTGCTGTCCGCCATACGATATATGCCCATCGACCCATGTCGCCGTAAATGCCTGCAACCACGGTCGTTGTCTGGCAATATGTATTCGGGAATCTGCCGCGCGCGCTTCATCTAACCGCTGCTCCCCATCAGCTACAGATGCATAGATCAGATCATAAGGTGCTGCATCCGGCACAGGGATCCCATACGCATTGTTGACATAATGTGATGGATAGACCATTGGGCAGATATAGTCGCAGTGCTTTGCCATCTCGACGTAGTCCTGCCCGATCAGCTGTCCATCTGTTTCATTACAGATAATCGTCCCAAATACATCTGCAGATACAAAAACCCCCATCGGAGCAAGCGTCTCATACGCTTTTGTCAGGAAACCGGTGATCGCATCCTGACGCGTCTTTCCTTCTGCCTCTGGTCCAAAATCTGCATCTGCGATCCCCTGTGCAGTCGAAAAACGGATGTAATCATACTGGATCTCGTCAAATCCCAGCGCCACCGCCTCTTTACTCAGATCGATCAGGTAGTCCCACACCTCTTCCCGATACGGATTGACCCACGCAAGGTCATTATTGTCATGAAAAACACTGCCATCTGGATTTTTGACCGCATATTTTGGTTCTTTTTCCGCGAGAATCGGATCTTTAAACGCCACGATTCGCGCGATGAGGTAGATATCCTTTTCCTTCAACTGCTGAATCAGTCCCGGCATATCCGATACATAACGGGTCTGCGCTCCGATCTCCTCCGCAAGCGGCAGTCCCATGTCATATGTGACTTCCCCGGAATCATTTTTAATATCAATCACCATCGCATTGAGCGATGTATCCTCCACCAGCTTCGTGAGTTCCGGCATCGTGTTCTGCGTGCCGGCGACTGCTCCGGTAATAAATATGCCCTTCGCTTCACGCGGCTGCCGCGGATCCTGCGCCAGATAATCTTCCAGCTGCTGCGCCGGGTCTGCTTCCTCCACAGTTTCAGAGACATCCGGTTCGTCCGATGGTTCTTCATCTACGGTCTCATCCCCATTCTCCTGCTGCGTCTCGTCAGGTTCCTCCTGCACTTCCGCCAGATCGGTCTGGGGCTGCGGTGGCTCTGTCCCGTCTGCCGGAGCCATCACCTCTGTAGCAGGTTCTGAGTCCGTCTCCCAGAACTTTGGAATCACGCCCCGGTGTATGAGTGCGATAATCAATGCTATGACAATCACAACTGATGATATCAACTGTATCCACTGTCTGTACCCTTTTTTCATATCTGCATCTCCTCACGCTGGCTACGTGTTCAGCTACTTCATCAATAAATATGCAAAATATCCAATATAAGCAACGAGCATTACGATACCACCGGTTCTGGTCAGTTTCTTTTTCGGATATACACAGATCCACAGCAATATCGCTGCACCGAGCGCTACCAGCGTATCTACCAAAAATGCCGGATGGAACGGCACCGGTATAATGAGGGCTGTCGTACCGATGACAAATAAAATATTGAAAATATTGCTGCCAACAATATTACCGATCGCAAGATCCGCTTTCCCTTTTCGGGCTGCGACTACCGATGTACATAACTCCGGCAGGCTCGTTCCGAGTGCCACGATCGTCAATCCGATAAAACGCTCACTCAGCCCGATCTGTCTGGCGATCTCTGTCGCTGCATCCACACTCACATCCGCTCCCCAGACAATGAGTACTGCTCCCAGCACGATAAATAACAACAGTTTCCAGATAGGTGCATCCGGCTGATCCTCATCTTCCTGCTTGCCCTTTTTGGCTATCACAAACAGATATGCGAGATAAATCAGGAAAAACACCCATAAAATCACGCCATCCAGGTGTCCGATCATGCCATCTGTCATACCCATCACGAGCAGCGCGACTGTCACAACTGCTACAAACGGTATTTCATAGCGGATCGTAGAGCGCTGTACCTCAACTGCCACAATGACAGCTGTGATTCCCAGAATAATCAATACGTTTAAAATATTGCTGCCGATGACATTGCCGACCGTGATGTCAGCAGTACCCTTCATGGCTGCCGTGATGCTCACAGCTGCCTCCGGCGCACTCGTTCCCATCGCCACAATCGTCAACCCGATCACGAGCTGTGGGATACCAAATTTGGCAGCGATCCCTGCTGCGCCCTCAACAAAGATGTCTGCGCCCTTGATCAGCATGGCAAAACCGATCACAAGCAACACTAACTCCACTAATAAATGCATGTTCATATCCTCTGCTTTCTATAATACTTTCTGTAATGATAAGTCATGTCCGTTTTCACTGCTCCGCAACAAGATTGCGCATCCACACGCCTTTTTTGACGAGTATGTACCCGATGACTGCCTTGATCAGCTCCATCCCCTGCACGATCATATACATCGGCACGACGGAGATATCTGTAAACCGGGACAATACGAATGCGAGCGGCACAACAATACACCACATATACACACTGTCAAAGATAAACGTAATACCTGTGCGCCCACCGGAACGCAATGTAAAATAAGATGCATTCGTAAACGCACAAAACGGCATCATAAACGCCATCACCCACAGAAAACGCGTCGCCAGATGCTGTACAACCGGTGTCGTATTATACATCTTCGGGAAAAACGGTGCCACCAGTGCGAGTACACCACCGATGCCGATGCACATCACCGTTGAGAAAAAGATCAGCTTCGTATCTGTATCCTTTGCCTGCTCCATCTTTCCTGCACCGAGCATCTGTCCAATAATGATCGCCACTGCATTTCCCATCGCAAGAAACGCTATGTTAAATACATTGTTGAGCGTATTGGATATATTCATCCCTGCAATGACCTCCAGGCCACGCAGCGAATAACTCTGCGTCTGCATCGTTACACCCAGCGACCATAAAAATTCATTGACCAGCAACGGTAATCCCTTTGTGATCGACTGCTTCCAGAGCATGGGTGAGATCGCACCCCGTGCAAACAATCCGGTGATAAATCCATACTGTGAACGCCGTTTCCACGTCCAGACCAACAAAAATCCACACTCTACAAATCGCGACATCACCGTAGCAATCGCTGCTCCCTCCACGCCGAGCACCGGCGCTCCAAACTTACCGAAGATCAGAATATAGTTAAATACCAGATCCACAACCACCGCAGCCAGACTGGCGATCATTGGCGATACCGTCTGCGAACATTCACGCAGTGTACTCGCCACACACTGAGAAATCGCAAATGGCACAATGCCGACCAGCATAATGTACAGATAGCCCTTCGCATAGCCGAGCGTATCCGCAATGCTCAATGACGCATCACCCTCATGCAAAAACATGCCGATCAGCGGTTCGTTCCAAAACCATAACACGAAAATACCGATCGCAGCGAGTACCAGCCCTATGATAAATTTGATACGAAAAATATCCTGCACACCTTTTTCATCTTTTTTACCGAAATACTGTGCAGTGAAAATGCCCGCTCCCGCCATACCGCCAAACAGACTCAGGTTTACAATAAAAATGAGCTGATTGACGATCGATACGCCCGACATCTGATCGGTTCCTACACTGCCGACCATCAGATTGTCAAGCAGACCCACGACATTCGTAAGTCCGTTCTGTAACATAATCGGGACTGCTACCGCAAGCACCATCGCATAGAACTGACGATCCCCGATATATTTTTCTCTTAATTTCATAACCTATCCCCTTAGAAATAACAATTCATTGCCATATCTACCGACTGCCTGCGCCACACGCTGCCTTGTCTCGATAAAATTGCCAAGTAGCTATATTCTATATGGAAAATCAGCAAATGACAAGAGTGAAAACGCCCATTTTTCCTTTATGATACTCCATTTTTCTGTCTGCTAAGCATAAATACCATAAAAAGTAGTACAACCGGAAATACCAGACCGGCTCCCCCCCCACGCGGATGTTGTCTCCGGCGCTCTGATGCACCGGAACAGACCATCAGGCTGACTGCTGAACACACAGAATACCGCGTACGTAAAAGGACTCAAATGCAAACATTCGTCACATTTGAGTCCCTCTTATGGATTGTATTCTATTCTGCCCGAAGTGTTCTCATGGAATTTAAGATCGCCAGTACCGATACACCGACATCCGCAAACACCGCAGCCCACATATTTGCATATCCGGTCGCTCCGAGTATGAGCACCAATGCCTTGACTGCAAGCGCGAATACGATATTCTGCTTTACAATACGCAGTGTCTTGCGCGCGATCGATACGATAGAAGCAATCTTACGCACATCATCATCCATCAGTACCACATCGGCTGCCTCGATCGCTGCATCACTTCCCATGCTTCCCATCGCGATACCGACATCGGCGCGGGTGAGTACCGGCGCATCGTTGATGCCATCGCCGACAAATGCCAGCTTGCCTTTTTCCGGTAATGCAGCTAACAGATTCTCTACCTGCGATACCTTATCTGCCGGAAGCAGCTCATAATGCACCTCATCGATTCCAAGTTCTGCTGCGACTGCTTCTGCTGCCTCCTTGCGGTCTCCGGTGAGCATCACGGTCTTTTTCACGCCTACATGCTTCATCGCAGCCAGCGCTTCACGCGCACCTTCTTTTACAGTATCCGAGATCACGACCGTTCCTGCAAAACTGCCCTCACATGCCACATATACGACCGTACCCGCGCTCTTTGACTCTGTGAATGCAAGATTCAATGAATTCATGAGCTTGGCATTGCCGACATAGACCTCCCTGCCATCAATAAATGTATGGATACCGTGACCGGATATCTCCTCGGTACGCTCTACACGCTCCATCGCCAATGGCTTACCATATGCCTCTCTGATAGAAGCTGCAATCGGATGTGTGGAATAACCCTCAGCCAGGGCTGCCAGCTCCAGCAATTTCTGGGACTCCATCTGAACCGGAGTGACTTCGTTTACCTTAAACTCACCTTTCGTGAGTGTGCCTGTCTTATCAAACACAATCGTATCCAGTTCCGCGACTGCCTCTAAATAATTGCTGCCCTTGACAAGCACACCCTTTTTGGATGCAGCTCCGATACCACCGAAAAATCCAAGCGGAACAGAAATGACGAGTGCACACGGGCATGAGATAACGAGGAATGTACATGCACGGTAGATCCATGTTCCAAACAGTGTTCCGAGACTGCCTGCTCCGGTCACCGAAAGTACAATCGGCGGTATGATTGCCAGAACCACTGCTCCGACCGTGACAACCGGTGTGTAGTATTTTGCAAATCGTGTAATAAAATTCTCCACCTGCGCCTTTTTGCTGGATGCATTTTCCACAAGCTCTAAGATACGCGCCACAGTAGAATCGTCGAATTCTTTTGTCGTGCGAACTTTGAGCGTACCGCTGCCATTCACACAGCCACTGATGATATCATCACCGACTGTAGCTCTGCGCGGAACTGATTCTCCGGTCAGTGCTGCCGTATCAACCATGGAATCACCTTCTACGACTACGCCATCCAACGGTACACGCTCACCGGGCTTGATCACAATGATCGTTCCGATCTCAACATCATCCGGATCTACCTGGGTAAGCACGCCATCTTCTTCGATATTAGCATATTCCGGACAGATGTCCATCATATCCGAGATAGACTGTCTGGACTTCCCGACTGCATAGCCCTGAAACAGCTCTCCAACCTGATAGAACAGCATAACGGCAACGGCTTCTGAATACTCACCTACGCCAAATGCTCCAAAGGTCGCGACCATCATCAGAAAATTTTCATCAAAAATCTGTCCGTTCCGGATATTCCGTGCTGCTTTAAACAAGATATCATAACCAATGACCAGATATGGCACCAGACAGATCAACGCCAACAGCACATGGGGCTGAATCCGTTCTGACAACCCTGTATGTTCTCCAACCATAATCGCTATCAACATGATAAATGCGGCCACGATGCGCACGACCATCTGTTTTTGTTTCTTCGTCATAATCTATACCTCGAAATCCATTTTCGTTTCTGCCTGATACGCACATGAATGCTCACACTGTGAAGGCTGTATTCCCTGAAACATGCGCTCCTTATCTCAGGATCCTCATGTCAGGCTCTACCTTGGCACATACTGCTACGATCTCATCCATGATCGCATCAAAGCGCTCGTCATCAGCATCTACTGTCAGTTTCTGTGTCATAAAGCTCATCGTCGCATCATTCACACCATCGATCTTTTTGATCGCATCCTCCATCTTTGCTGCACAATTTGCACAATCCAGATCCTCAAGTTTAAATTTCTTCTTCATAAGACATGTCCTCCTGTTTTTACGGTCTACGCTGTTTTGCTGTCACCGCTTTCATATGATTTTCTGTTACTCCTCAATATGTTCGCGTCCCTGATCTATGATCAGACGCACATGATCATCCGCCAGTGCATAGAATACGGATTTGCCTTCACGTCTGCCGGTCACGAGCTTTGCCTGCTTCAGGATCTTCAACTGATGAGAGATCGCTGACTGGGTCATCTGCAGTGCCTCTGCCAGATCACAGACGCACAACTCTGATTGGAACAATACATATAGGATACGGATACGGGTGGAATCACCGAATACCTTGAACAATTCTGCCAGGTCATACAGTTCATCCTCATCCGGAAGCCCTGCACGCACCTTATCCAGACGATCCATGTGTACACAAGTATCCTCGCAAGTCTCTACGTCATTGATTGCCATTCGTGTTCTCCTTTCGTGACCGTGATATGTTCGCGTTTATATATGAGCAACTGTTCATATGTTCATATTATCATTGCATTCATCGAATGTCAATACTTATATGCAGCTATTTTGTTACTGTTCACTCGTACCTCGTTCCAGTAACGGATTTTGCCGATGCTTCGCATTCCCAATCGGCAAAATCTGCTACCACCACTGTGTCATACGGCATTTTCAGTTCAGAAAATGCCTACCTGTGAACAGTAACACAGTTCAGCCTCCGGGTTCTTTCCTTAATTTAGTATTTACGACCACTTGAAATCGTGTTAAAATAATGTAGTATTTTTTGCTTTACAACGGTAAAGTGTCCATTCACTACTAAGAGGAGGTTATGAATATGAACACAACAAACTTTCTGATCATCGCAGCGATCGTCGTCTATCTGCTCGCGATGCTCGCCGTCGGTTTTCTTTTCAGTAAACGGACTTCCAGTTCTGAAGATTTTTATCTCGGAGGACGGAAAATGGGACCGTTAGTCACTGCCATGAGTGCCGAAGCGAGTGATATGAGCAGCTGGCTTCTGATGGGGCTGCCCGGTGTTGCTTATCTGTCCGGTGTCGCCGATGCCGCATGGACTGCGATCGGCCTGGGCGTCGGAACATGGCTCAACTGGTACTTTGTATCCCGCAGATTACGCCGTTACTCACAAAATATCGGTGCGATCACGGTTCCTGACTTTTTCTCGAAACGCTACCATGACAAAAGTAATACTTTAAACGCACTGGCTGCGTTAGTCATCATCATCTTCTTTATTCCGTATACGGCATCCGGATTTGCCGCATGCGGCAAGCTGTTCAACAGCTTATTCGGTGTCGATTATACAACTGCTATGATCGTAGCGGCACTCGTCATCGTCGGATATACGATCATGGGTGGCTTTGGAGCTGTATCCACAACGGATCTGATCCAGAGCATCGTCATGACGATCGCCCTGATCTCCGTACTGACCTATGGCATCTCAAATGCCGGCGGCTGGGATGCTGTCGTGGATAATGCGCGTTCCCTTCCCGGTTATCTGTCAATGACAGCTTCGCATGATGTCACCACCGGCGGCTCGGTGTCCTATAGTGCACTGTCCATCGCTTCCTGTCTGGCATGGGGATTCGGATATTTCGGTATGCCTCATATTCTGCTCCGCTTCATGGCGATTGAGGACGAGAAAAAGCTCGTATTATCCCGCCGCATCGCTACAGTCTGGGTATTTATCGCTATGGCAGTCGCTATCACGATCGGTATCGTCGGTCTGGGCATGACCAAGGCCGGTTCGCTCGAATTTCTCGAGGGCAGCACCAGCGAGACGATCATCGTGCGCATCGCCGGACTGATCAGCGGACACGGCATTCTGACTGCAATCCTCGCAGGTGTGATCCTCGCAGGTATTCTCGCAGCTACGATGTCTACCGCAGACAGCCAGATGCTCGCAGCGGCATCCAGCGTCTCACAGAATATCGTACAGGACTTCTTACATATTAAGTTAAATGAAAAGCAGAGTCTGATCGTGGCACGTATCACAATCGCAGCGATCGCTATTCTCGGCATTTTCCTCGCTAGAGATCCGAACTCTTCTGTATTTGGTATCGTATCATTTGCATGGGCCGGCTTCGGCGGCGCATTCGGTGCTGTAATGCTGTGTGCACTGTTCTGGAAACGTTCTAACAAATGGGGTGCGCTCGCAGGTATGTTTGCCGGTGGCGCGACTGTATTCATCTGGAAATACCTCGTCCGCCCGATCGGTGGCGTATGGAACATCTATGAACTGCTGCCCGCATTCTTCGTATCACTGCTGTTTATCATCGTTGTCAGCCTGCTCACAGCAACTCCCGATGCAGAACAGATCCGGGAATTTGAAGCTGCGAAGTAATAACACCGTTCATAAAAGCTCCCGCAAACCACACGGTTTGCGGGAGCTTTTATAATCACCTTCTCTTAATTTTATTTCTGTTCTTCCTTCTGCTTTCTCGCATTTGCAAGATACTTTTTCATGGAATCAAATACCATCTCACGTGAATATACGCGCTTTGCAGTATCTTTCTGCGCTGTACGGAAGCCCTGTACACGTTTCAATGCTACACGATGCGACCAATCCATCTCGCGGATTGAACGCTCCAGATTCTCCTTGGAAAACCGTGCGCGCTCGTCGGCAAGTGCCACACTGGCAGCCTGCGTCTTTTCCTGTACAGAGTTCACAAACAGATCCATATGCTGGTTCAGTGCTGTCTCCAGTGCTACCACATTATGCTCAAAATGCGTCAGGGCAGATACCGTCAGTGTCGCATCCGCTGCCACGACTGCCATAAATAGTAATGACAAAAACTCCATCCATAACGGCGAGATCCACGAAGTCATATTTTTAGTCATCGGCGCGATCCCATAGACAACGATCAGCCCTGCGACACCGAATCCGCATGACGCCGGAAAACACACGCGTCCGTGGATATTTAACGGCACATCACTGTAATCCCACCAGTATGCATGAAACAGCTTTTCGAGTACATACGAGGTCACATATTCGAGTACGATACTTCCGAAAAAAGCGATCAGGAAAATCTGCCACCAGGCGAGTTCAGACACCTCATGCACCTCCAGCTGATCCACAATAAAAGTGATCGAAGCTGCTCCCACGCCGTAGATCGGGCACATCGGACCGTATAAGAAGCCTCTGTTCTGCCATTTCCCGGTCTTGATCGTGCAGAATGTGGATTCATAGATCCATCCCATACAGCTGAATAATACAAAATATACAAAATACTTACTAATCCACATAATTTTCCCCTTTGTATTTATGAATAACTGTGCTTTTTCGCCCGCCTGCACAGTAATGTCTCTGCCAGCGAAACATATTTATCTGCGAGGCACAGGATCCAGGCTTCACGGCTGACCGGCATCCGCGTGATCGTAAGCGGCCACATATGCGACCGGATCATCTGCTGAATCCGTCTGTCTATCTGAAAATAATGCACCGCATTCTCACAGGATGTATCCGGATGATGATAACCATGCAGTCTATGCGACTTGTCATTAACATGCCAGTCATACAGATAAAAGTCATGCAGATATGCACCCAGCACCAGCGCCCGCTCATCCGCTCCCAGATGCAGCCTGCGGTTCAGCCAAAAGCACATCGCTGTCACCCGCTCCACATGGTCATAGGTCGTGATCGCACCATGCTGGATATAGCGGCGCATCTCCTGTACTTTCTCATGTGTACGGTACATGCGCAAAAAATGATCCAATTCTGTCTGTTCTTCTTCTGTCAGTTTCATGTGAACATCACCTGCCTTATCATCCTATCTTTCACATATCTTTTTTCATCATACATAATCTATCAGGCGCGGACAAGTCATCCACGCAGCAATCCTAATATTTTCTGAAAAAACCCACCATGGACTGTATAGATTCGCCGCTCTCCTTTAAATCAGGGAAAAACACACTGAACGCATGGGTCAGCTGTGGACTTTTGCGGAAATTCTGCAGACGGTAGGACACATGATTGTCAGCAAGCGCCCGCGTAAAACGCAGGGTATAACGCTGCAGGTGATCCTTTTTACTTGTGACCAGATAGCACGGAGGCAGGCTGCCGACAACTGCCGGGTGCTCCGGGTTCACATAAGGTGCAAAAGCTCCCCTTTTATAATTTTTCCCATAAAGGTATTTCGGCATGAACAAGCCGATCTTATCAAATCCTGTCGTATAGAACATCCCACTGATCAGTCCGAGTGCCCGAAACGGCAGCTGCGACGGCGCAATCCGTGCAGCATCCGCCAGTTCCCGATTGTTTTGCATCGCGGCAAAATACATCAACAGACAGGCACCGCCACTGTCTGCGGCTGCATAGACATGTTCCGCATCCCCTTTATCATCTGACAGACGCTCCCTGATTGTCTCCATTGCCAGTGAGAGATCCGAAATCTGATCGAAGATCGTACAATCCGGCACCAGCCGGTATTCAATACTATATACCATAAATCCCTGTTCGCTGAGTCTGGCACAGTAAAACCGGTTAAATTCCTTGTTACCAAGCAGCAGTCCACCACCGTGAATATCCACGATCACCGGCAACACCTCATGTTCCTTTCCCTTCGGACGGAAGATGTCCATGTGATGGGCATCGCACGCATCCTCGCTGTAACGGATATCCTTTGTCTCACAGACATCCTCCGGAAATGTCAGCTCCTTATCCCGCGCGGCAGAAGAACGTTCAAAATCTGCGCGCTGTTTGTAAAAAATCTTTTTCATCATTGCTTTTTATCTATGACAATAGAATGCCCGTAAAGCGTATTCTATTGTTTCTCAGCCTTTCTGGTCATTATTGGCCTTTTTCTCATTTTTGTGCTTTGGTCTAATACCATATTATAGCGGAAAAAAGTTTGATAGGCAACTGGTGCTTCACCCTGATCTTTTGGCTATTATTTATGATATTCTTTATATCTCCTATAAAAAGTCGACGCACTGACGCCCAGCCGCTCTGCTGCCCCTTTGCCGGTCAACGCCCCTGCCTCATATGCCTCAAAAATCTCCTGCATTTCCAGTTGATCGATTTTAATCCGAGATCTTCCAGTATATTTTCCTTGTTTTACAGACTTTCCAATTCCATCCCTGCGCCTGTCGTCCATATACTTTTTTTCACATGTATATAATGCCAGAAACAATTCATAATAAGATCTACGGTTACTATCTGAGATGGTAAATGCATCGGTGTGAATCTCTCCACCTGCACAAATCACTTCCAGCACCTTCCTGCTGATTACTGAGCTGCGATTTCCCAGCTCTGCGATAGACGAAATACGAACAATTCCCCTTTTTTTTGCTCTGCATACATAAAATCCGTCTCCGGAATATCGCGTGTCGGTACGAATCAGCCACTCCAGACGATTGAGATACTCCATATGACATGCCTTTAGCAGCTCCCATAGATCCTCTCGATTCTCTCCCGGAGTCCGCTCACTGATAAAAACAGGAACCATATTTTCACGCACATAGACCTCTTTTTTCAAACTCAGATCTAATCCTGGAATCCCCTGATAAATCTTCACATTTAACAACTCTATCACACTATAATCCGGTCGAAACTCATAGCAATAGCTTTCATCCTCGCGCTCAATATACCGTATATCCGCAACATGATAGGTAAAACCATATTCATCATCCAGACAAATGCTGCCATCTGTTATCACTTCTCTCATTGAATTATCCTCGCTGAATCAATCTGTCATATGACGCTTTTATAATTTTTTCATAACGTGCCTGCAGCATATGCATATAAAACATTTTTTGTGTGTCGGAAATAAGCGGTGTACCTTCAATCAGTTTCTGGATATTTCCCATTCCAATCCTCTGATATACATTGCGCAAGGCTTCATTACACTCTGGAAACTCCATACTGTATATCACCTCATAATAGGAACTTTTTTTCCCATTCAGCTTCACCTGTGATGTCGGAAACGCCAATATCCTTTTATCAGTTTCCTCTTGAGACTTCATAATATGCTTCATCTCATTTTCATCGACCAGTGCCGGATACAGGGAAGATCCATTATCAAACACCGGAGCCATGGAATAGCAATTATTTTCCTTGATAAACCCCCAGTTAGATCCATGGCGGTCAAAATTCCCAAGCAACGCATCTATGACATATATTTCCCAAAACGCAGAAATCGTTTCTTTTACATTGGTCAACTTTGAATTATCACGCAACATCTGCATAATATCTTTGTAATCATATTGATATTCTTCCTTATCTTGATCTAATGTGCTTTCCCCGACTTCATTAAACGGAACAAACTGCTTGCCGGACACATTAAAATCTTTACATGCGACTACCTGCTCATAATTCCAAAAACCCAGAAACGTCTTGTGTGCAGAAAATCCACACAATTCAAAAATATGCGACCCTAAATACTCCGAAATATGATTATTTCGTCTGCCAAAGGCTGTCTGCTTCTGGAACTTCAACATATAGTCCTCTCCATTCAGCACGATTCCCAGTTTACGTTCAGACCCTCCATAATATTTTCCGCTTAACTTACAATTTGAGAAATCAACCGCCTGCATTCGCCCATCTCCTTTGAATCGCTGCCATATTT
>ERZ1035006.591-NODE-591-length-27882-cov-5.042800_pt1 | contig 27882 bp, 23 predicted proteins | sample MGYA00520694_ERZ1035006 | MGnify/ENA primary metagenome ERZ1035006 (study PRJEB33766, sample SAMN09781746) | gut metagenome | biome: gut microbiome | host: Homo sapiens | place: Madagascar | study: EMG produced TPA metagenomics assembly of the PRJNA485056 data set... | reverse complement strand
TTAAGTGCGCTGAATCTGATTGACGATTTTCTGTTTCAGGCAGTTGTATCGGAGGAGGATGGCGGAAAGGAAGTTTGTCAGATTTTATTAAGTACTATTTTAAATCGTCCCATCGGTGATGTTCATATATCTGCGCAGAAGGTATTGCTTGGCAGTGATACGGATAAGCACGGCATCCGGTTGGATGCCTGCGTAGAGACGGAACAGGAAGTGGATATACAGGCAGATTCTGAGATTTATGATATAGAGCCACACCGGACAGGCAGGAAAGGACCGCTTCCATGGAGAACCAGATATTACCAGGCATTAATAGACTCGAGGCAGCTTCAGACAGGACATGAATATGAGAGTCTGAAAAAGCTATATATTATTATGATTCTTCCATATGATCCGTTTGGAAATGGACGAATGGTTTATACAGTCTGCAATCAGTGCAAAGAGGACACAAGTGTCCCGTATGAAGACGGGGTATGGAAGATATATCTAAATACTCATGGAACTGAGGGAGAAGTAAGACCGGAATTACGGGCATTGCTGAAATATATGGGAGAAAGTACAGCAGCGAATGCGGTGAATGAAAATCTACAGACGATCCACCGGTATGTGGAAAGAGTAAAACATAACAGAGAGGCAGGTGCAGCATATATGAGAACAAGAGAATGGATCACGGAAGCGATTGATCTGGGCTGGGAGCATGGCGTGGAACGTGGCAGAGAAGAAGGAATGCGGCAGGGAATACAAGAGGGTATAGAGCAAGGTATAAAAGAAAAAGAAAGGATTAATCAATTAACGATTCTGCTGATCAATCAGGGACGGCAGGCGGATCTTCTGAGAGCGGCACAGGATCAGGAATATCAGCAGGAACTCTTGGAAGAGTTTAAGTTATAAGAAGAGACACCGGTATTTTTGTATTGAAATCTTATGGAAATACTTAGTATAATAAGTAACGATATGCAATACAAGGAGAATGGATCATGAAACGAGAATCATTTAAATCCCGTCTGGGATTTTTGCTGGTGAGCGCAGGATGTGCGATCGGAATTGGAAATGTATGGAGATTTCCTTATGTAGTAGGACAGAATGGCGGTGGATTATTTGTACTGCTTTATCTGATATTTCTGGTTATTATGGGGCTTCCGGTGCTGACGATGGAGCTGGCGGTCGGACGTGCCGGTCGTAAAAGTGCAGTGCTTGGATATAAAGCATTGGAGAAACCGGGTAGTAAGTGGCATATTCATGGCTGGGTGGCTATCTTTGGATGTTATATGCTGATGATGTATTATACAACAGTTTCCGGTTGGATGATGACCTATTTCTATAAGTTTGCAACCGGGCAGTTTGTGCATGGAATGACAGCGGATGAAACAGGCGAGGTATTCAATAACCTTTTGGCGGATCCGCTTCAGATGGGATTCTGGATGGTGCTGACTGTGATCGCAGGCTTTTTGGTTTGCAGTCGTGGATTGCAGAATGGTCTGGAACGAATCAGTAAGGTGATGATGACGGCACTGCTGGTTCTGATCCTGGTGCTTGCTATTCATAGCTTTACGTTATCCGGAGCCGGAGAAGGCATCCGTTTCTATCTGGTGCCGAATCTGGAGGCTGTTCAGACGATTGGTATAGGTAATGTGATTTCGGCTGCCATGAATCAGTCGTTTTTTACCTTGAGTCTTGGTGTGGCAGCAATGGAAATTTTCGGAAGCTATATGAGTAAGGATCATACTCTGGCAGGAGAGGGAATCCGAATCTGCGCATTGGATACATTTGTTGCACTGATGTCCGGTCTGATCATATTCCCGGCATGCTTCAGTTACGGAGTTGAAGCCGGTGCGGGACCGAAGCTTATTTTTGTGACCTTGCCGAATGTATTTGTGAATATGGCGGGCGGAAGACTTTGGGGAAGTTTGTTCTTCCTGTTTATGACGTTTGCCAGCTTTTCAACCGTAATTGCCGTATTTGAAAATATAATGTCATTCTGCATGGATATGTTTGGGTGGAGCAGAGGAAAGGCAGCACTGATCAATTGTATCATTATATTGGTTGCCAGCATGCCATGTGTACTCGGATATAATGTATGGAGTAATCTGTACCTGATCGGCGGCCGGGATGTCCTGGATAGTGAGGACTTTATTGTAAGTAATTTGTTACTCCCACTTGGTTCCCTGGTATATCTGATGTTCTGCGTAACCAAATGGGGCTGGGGCTTTGACAACTATCTGGAGGAAGCGAATACCGGCAGCGGAATGAAGATAGCGAGATGGCTGAAGCCGTATTTTCAGTTTATCCTTCCGGTTTTGATTCTGATCATACTGATTCAGGGGTTGATATAAATCAAGATCATATGATAATGCACCGGGAATTCTGCTTGGAAAATAGAAATGTAAACAGGAAAGTACAACTGGTATGTTAAGATTTTCTGCAATCCGGCCGATATGTTAATCATAAGAGAAAATCAGGTTTCGGAATAACGGATCAAGGACGATAGCTTATGAAGAACCTCTGATCAAAAGGGGTGTAAGAATGAGAATTAATCATAATATCACGGCAATGATTGCCAATAACACATTAAATAAAAACCATGATGCCATGGCAACTGCGATTCAGCGGTTATCTTCCGGGTATCGGATTAATCATGCAAAGGATGATTCTGCCGGTCTGGCAATTTCACAGAAAATGCGGACACAGATCCGTGGGCTGCAGCAGGCGAATCGGAATGCGGGTGATGGCATTTCTGCAATTGAAACAGCAGAGGGAGCTCTGACGGAGGTTCATGCAATGTTACAGCGTATGCGGGAACTTGCGGTCAAGGCAGCAAATGACACGAACTGTCCGGAGGATCGTCAGACGATTCAGGATGAAATTGATGTTATGAAAGAAGAGATTCAGCGGATTTCGGATACAACGCAGTTTAATCAGAAGAAGCTGTTGAATGGAGATATCGGACGTGCGACCTATATTGATACCGGAGCAGTTGTGAAGGGTGTCAGTGCATTGGAAATATCAGATGCAGTGAACCTTGATTCCTATAGTATCCGGATTACACAGGATGCCAGACAGGCTGTATCGGTAGGTGGTACACTTGCTATGGGCGCCGGAGATAAGATTACAAAGGAACAGGCCGGAGTGATCAAGCTGAATGGTGAGTCGGTAGAAATTAAAGAAGGCGATACTGCCGAGGAAGTTTATACAAAGATACAGAATTTATGTGACTGGACCGGGAATAAAGCATTTACGGTTGATGATCTGGATACCACAGCGGGATTGCCGGAAAACGCAGGCTATGTTCCGAGCAGCAATGAATTTGGAAATGGCGGACAGCTGGTTATTGTATCAGATTATTACGGCTCAGAAGAACGGATAGAATTATCCTGCAGTAATAAACAGTTAAGTAATCTGCTTGGGATCAGTGACAGTATTGTGACCGGTACGGATGTGCAGGCAACATTAGCGAATGGATTTTCGCCGACTGCGACAATAACAGGCTCCGGAAATCAGATTACGGTGAAAGACAGCAGTGGATTTGAAATGGTTCTGGAAGCAAGACAGGGAGCCTGTGAAACGAAATTCCGAGATCCGACCATGGCAGCAGGCGGTACAGCGACTGCTGCAGGCGGAACTGCATTTGATGCAGAGATAGAGGTGATCAGTGCCGGACAGATGGTATTCCAGATCGGTGCTAATCAGGAGGAGACCATGACCGTGACGATACCGAATATGTCACCGAAGCTGCTTGGCCTGGATGATATCAATGTCGTTTCTTCCTCTGATGCCAGAGAAGCGATTGATAAGATAGAAGCGGCGATCCAAAAAGTATCGGATGTCAGGGCAAAACTGGGAGCTTATCAGAATCGTCTGGAACATACAGAAGATAATCTGGATGTATCAGAGGAGAGCATGACGAATTCGCTTTCCAGAATCATGGATTGTGATATGGCAGAAGAAATGACCAATTATACACAGCAGAACCTGCTGACACAGACAGCAACGAATATGCTGGCAAAAGCCAATGCACATCCGGAAAGTATTCTGCAGTTATTGCAGCAGGGCTAGGAATTGCTAATGAGAAGATAATTCCTTTTTAATGGAGGAACGTATGACAAAAGAACAGATTCAGGTATATACAAAGAGAATCACACAGGCAAATGCTTCCGGACTGGCAGTGATCCTATATGATTTGACGATCACATGCATAGAAGAAGGAAAGACCGCATATGAGGCCGGACAGGCAGAGGAATTTGAACGGGTAATACTGCAGGCACAGTCATTTTTACAGGAGCTGATGTCGATGTCAAAGATGGAGAATCAGACAGGATATGATGTTATGGCATTATATCTGTTTATCAGCAAGCAGTTATTACTGTCTGTGGTGAAAAAACAGCCGGTCAATCTGGACGAATGTCTTGGCTATCTGAACAGGCTTCGGGCTTCTTTTGCAAAGCTGGCAGAAACAGACACGGATGAACCGCTGATGGAGCATGTGCAGCAGGTGTATGCAGGACTTACCTATGGCAAAGGCTATCTGAATGAAAGTGTAGATCTGGCAGGAGATCCGAACCGGGGACTGAAGGCCTGAGACCGGGATCAGCCGGAAGAAACAGGCGCCATGTCGATTTGAGGTGGCAGATTCCTGATAAAAATCCCTTGTAAAATTAAGAAAATCGGTTTACAATAAAGCAAGTGACGATAAGGGAGGATACAACAATGGCAGATAAGGAATGCATTTTTTGCAAGATAGCGAATGGAGAAATCCCATCAGCAACGATATATGAGAACAGTGACTTCCGGGTGATTTTGGATGTGGCTCCGGCGAACCGGGGACATGCATTGATTATTCCGAAGGAGCATTTTAAGGATATATTTGATATTGATGCAGTGACCGCCGGAAAGTTATTTTCACTGGCAACCGAAGTGGCAAGAGCCATGAAGAGTGTATTGCATTGTGACGGTATGAATATCGTACAGAACAATGGTATTATTGCCGGACAGACAGTTTTTCATTTCCATCTTCATCTGATACCACGGTATGAGGGAGATCAGGTAGATCTTCACTGGGCACAGGGCGAGACAGTCCCTTCAGAGCTTCAGGAGCTGGCAAAAGAGATTCGTAAGAAAATATAAAACAAACCGTAGACGGTACATAACGGTAAAAGCAGAAAAGAACCTTGGAATAAGGTTCTTTTTTCTGCTTTTTTATAGTGCATTTTGTATTTTGCTATGATATAATTATGCCAGTTTATAGAATAGTTAGGAGGTTCGTGACATGGCAAGGGATGAGATGTTTAAAACAGTGTCCTTCGGCGGATATGATAAGGCAGTTGTAGATGAGTATGTAGCAGAGACTAATCGAAGTCATCAGAGTGATATTGCAGATTTAAAAACAACCATTGGAAAGCTGAGCGAGACGGTCCGTTCCCTTCAGGTAGCGAAGGAACAGGTAAAGTCAGCAGCCAGTGAAGATATTGAGAAATTAAAATTAGAACTTCAGAGTGCATTTGAGGAAACGGATGCAGTGAAGCATAAGCTGGAGACGCAGATCTCAGAGAAGAATGCCCTGCAGGCATCCTATGATGAGAAGAGTACACAGGCAGACGAGCTTCAGAAGCAGTTGGAAGAACAGACCGCAGAGCTGCAGCGGCAGTTGAATGAGCAGAAGTCCAGAAATGAAGCTCTGGCAGCAGAAATGGAGCAGAAGAAGACGGACTATGAATCACAGCTTTCAAGACTGGAAGCTGAGAAAGAAGAGCAGGCGACGATCGCACAGAAGGCACTGGCAGAGCAGGAAGCAAAGGCACAGGCGGATCTGGAAGAGGAACAGTCAAAGGCAAGAGCCGCTCTTGAAAACAGTGCATCGCAGGCACAGGCAGATCTGACTGCACAGGTAGATGCAGTGAAGCAGGAGAAGGAAAGAGCCATTCAGGAGCTTCGGGAGAGCTATGAAGCGAAGATTCAGGCTCTGAAAGAAGAGCAGGAGGCAGCGGTAGCTTCCATGAAGACAGAGTATGTGACACAGATGGCGCAGGTTCGGGAAGAGGCGAAGGCACAGTGTGGAGAGTACGAGACAGTGAAGGATGAGCTGGAGACCATGAAGGAACGGGAAGCATCCTTTGCATCGAAATATGAAGCAATCTCCAAGACTCTGATCGAGGCACGGGAACGTGCGGATAAGGTTGTGGCAGATGCAGAAGAAGAGAGCCGTCAGATGCAGCTGCAGACAGAAGAGAAATGCCAGGAGATGATCCAGACCACTGAGAATACACAGGCAGAAAAGCTGGCACAGACCGAGGCGGAATGCGATGAACTGACCCGCGTGACAAAGGCAGAATGTGAAGAGCTGGCACAGGCAACCAGAGATGAGTGCAAGAGTATGATCGCGGAGACGGAACGTCAGGTATACATGATAAAGCTGCAGGTACAGGAGCAGTGCGATAACGTAAATGCATATATGGAGAGTATGTTCCTTTCCATTGATAATCTGGCTGCGGCATGTAATAAGACAAGAGAGATCGCAGCTGCAGGCTTCTCACAATTCCCACAGGAGGAACAGGCAGAAGCTGCATCAGATGAGCTGGAATCGGATGAAGCGGAGCAGTCTGAGACAGAACAGGCTAAGGCCGGAGCGGATGCCTTTCGGCTGAATGAGTCCGAGGCGGCAGAAGGAAAGGAAGCCGAAGGCGAGGAGACAGGAGCCGAGCAGGCATCTGAGCGTGAGGCAGCGGTGACAGAGAATCCGGAAACGATATCCGCACCACAGTATGAAGATGATTATATGAATATATAATGAGGTTTAGGCTGCTCCCGGAAGTTATGAGAGCAGCCATTTTGCCTTAAAAGATACGGGAAGACAGTAATAGGAGGAAACATGGGAACATTAAGATGCGACTGCTATCAGGAATTTGCAAAGCAGATAGAATATCCGCTGATTGTATGGAATGCACTGACTGGTGAAATCATCATCATGAATTATGAGGCGAAGTTAATAATCGGACAGAAGCCGGAGCACTTATCTGTAACGATGGATATGGTTGCAGATGAGAAAAAGTTCTGGTCTACCTTACATGACCGGAAAGCAATCGTAGAGCATCACCTGATTCTGCATACCGGACATCGGGATATCCCGGTAGCCGGATTGGTAAATGAGTTTGATATTGAAGGCGAGATCGCATATATGCTTTTGTTTGAACAGCGCACCGGTTTCGGACAGAACAGCTGGCTGCTGGAGCGAATCGTAGAAGACAGCCCGATCGTGGCATTGCATATCAGCTTTCTTGGCGAGAATGAGACGAAGCTGAATTATATCAGTAAGAATATCAAGCGATACGGCTATACCTGTGAACAGTTCTATGCCGGTCAGTTACAGTACAAGGATATTATTCATCCGGATGATTTCGAGATTATTTCAGAGAAATTCCGTGCACATATGAATGATGGTGTAAACAGTGATTCCATGGAGTACCGGATCGTGACCGAGAGCCGGAAGATATCCTATGTCAGAAGTAAGGTATATTTCACCAGAGACGATCAGGGCAGGATCAATGGTATGGAAGCCCTTATGCTGGATATCATGGATGAAAAGCTGAATAAGGATGAAAATCAGTATCTTCGGTCAGCCATTGAGCAGAGCCAGAATGTGGTCATTATTAAACGCTATTTTGATCAGAAGAGTGTTGTGAAATATGTATCCTCGAATGCAGAGGGACTTGGTATGGATGTGGAGGATTTGAGAAGCGGAAGAAAGCTTCTGGAGGACTACATTCTGCCGGAGGATCGGAAAATCCTGTCTGAGGCATTGCTGAATGTGCATAAGGAAAAGGGCAAACGGGTAACCGGACAGTGCCGAATTAAGAATGAAGAGAATCAGATCCGCTGGATCAGCTTTGAAATCCTGCTGGATAATCTGGATGAATATATGTATGACATCGAGTTGATTCTTACAGATGCGACAGGCATTAAGAAATATGAGCAGAATCTGCTTCAGAATCAGAAGGATCTGGAGGAAAAACTGGATTATGTCATGAGTGGTTCCCTGCAGGCTACGGAGCGGAAGCTGGAAGATTTTATTGCAACGGAAGAGGTGCAGGGATTCTTAAAGGCATATGCGGAGAACTGTCAGTTGTATGCAGTTCTGATTGATACACATCTGAAGGAGCTGACAGTGCCGGAAGGACCGATGATCCGGCTGGGTGAATTTTATGATCTGCTGGAGAATCCGAAGTATAAGGAAAAGCTTCGGGAGGCGGTTGAACTCACAGAAGAAAAGCAACGCTTCTGCATTCTGCAGCTGGAGGAAGGAAACTTTGATAAGCAGCTGGGAGCAGTGCCGCTTATCATTCGCGGGGATATGGTGGCAGTATGTCTGCTCTGTGCCTTTGATGAGGCAGCAGTAGCCAGATTGCATAATTCCATTGAGTCCCTGCAGAAGCTGATTGAGATCATAACAAAGGCCGGAGCGGATAATAAATATATTGAAATGGATTCCAGAAGAAGCCGTCTGGCAGAAAAGACCATGAGCGAGGAGCTGGAAGGTCAGCTGATCCTGGCACGGGCATTTGCACATATGCGGAGTGACGGTGATGCGACGATTCAGGAGATTATTGAGCAGTCCTGCAAGCTGTTGCATATTTCGTCCATTGTTATTTATGCGGGAGACCGGATGCAGGAAGCCTATACCTGTATTGCAAAATATACGGCGGAGGATGCATTGTTTCATGACTATCCGGATCAGAGCTGGCGTATGGCAGAGCTCTGCCGGAAGAATGAAGTACTGGCACATGGCGGTTATATCAGCTCGCTGAATCCGGCCAATGCTGCACAACTGGAATATCTGATGACACGGACGCAGTCCCGGGCAATGATGATTCATGGATTAATGATAAATGATGAAGTGTATGGTGCGGTGTTGTTTACCAGTACTCATCCGAGACAGAGAATGCGGGAACGTGAGATTTCATATTGCAGGGATATGGTAGAGATCATTCGGGGAATTCTGGAGAGAAACCGGAGTCGGAATCATGTGAATGTGCTGAATCAGGATTTGTTAAATGCCTATAACTATATGTCAGAGTATGTATTTGTCCGTGACACACAGACCGGTATTGTACTGTTTGCCAATGAAGCAATGGAGAACCTGTTCGGATATGATGTAACGGGAACGGACAGCCGGGCATTTCTGTCGACCCCGACCCCGACTTATACCAGAGAGGGTGTTCAGCCGGTTGGCAATATTAAATGGCAGAGCTTTATCCGCAGTGTCAACAAGATCATGAATATTCAGGAGCTGGTGATCGAGTGGCAGAACGGTGAGGAAGCAAAACTGGTAATTATGCGTGAAAATATTAAAAACTCATAATCTGGTTAAAATAGAAGTAAAGATTTGTATGCAATATGTCGATATAAATAGGAAAGAGAGTTTTGATATCGGTGAATTTGCTGAAATCTGAAAATGTGGTTTGAAAAAATTTCCAGAGTGTATATAATGGAGACAGTTAAGAAGGACCTATCCTGAAAAAGAAATTATTTTGTCCGTCAGAAAGGGGATTATCATGGCAAGTTCAGATATTGGAATTGATTTAGGAACCGCCAGTATTTTGGTGTATGTTAGAGGAAAAGGTGTTGTATTAAAGGAGCCTTCTGTAGTTGCATTTGATCGGGATACCAATAAGATCAAGGCAATCGGTGAAGAGGCCAGATTGATGCTCGGTAGAACACCGGGAAATATCGTAGCTGTCCGTCCATTAAAGCAGGGTGTTATTTCTGATTATACGATTACAGAAAAGATGCTGAAGTATTTTATTCAGAAGGCAGTCGGCAGAAGCTTATTCGGCAGAAAGCCGAGAATCAGTGTCTGTGTACCAAGTGGTGTTACAGAAGTAGAGAAGAAGGCAGTTGAGGATGCTACTTATCAGGCAGGTGCCAGAGATGTATCCATTATTGAGGAGCCTGTAGCAGCAGCAATCGGTGCAGGTATTGATATTGCAAGACCTTGCGGTAATATGATCGTAGATATCGGTGGTGGTACCGCAGATATTGCAGTTATTTCCTTAGGCGGTACGGTTGTAAGTACATCGGTTAAGACTGCAGGTGATGATTTTGATGAAGCGATTGTTCGTTATATGAGAAAGAAGCATAATCTTCTGATCGGTGAGCGTACCGCAGAGGAGATCAAGATCAACATCGGTACATGCTATAAGCGTGCAGAGGAAGTGACGATGGAGGTTCGCGGACGTAATCTGGTAACAGGTCTTCCGAAGACAATCACCGTAACATCCAGCGAGACAGAGGAAGCATTGCGCGAGACAACTGCTCAGATCGTAGAAGCAGTACACAGCGTATTAGAGCGTACTCCACCGGAATTGGCAGCAGATATTTCAGATCGTGGTATCGTACTGACCGGTGGTGGTTCATTATTAAATGGTTTAGAGGAACTGATTGAAGAGAAGACAGGCATTACTACGATTACTGCGGACAATCCACTGACAGCAGTTGCGATTGGTACAGGTAAGTATATTGAGTTCCTGTCCGGTAAGAGAGACTAGCGATCAGCTAGAGTGCAAGGAGTGAAAGAATGGTAAAGGGCCTATACACAGCATATACGGGATTGCTGAACGAGCAGAGAAGATTGGATGTTATTTCCAATAATATTGCAAACTCGGATACTACCGGTTATAAAAAGATGGGCGTTACATCGCAGTCATTTGACCGGGAGATGGCAATTCGTGTAGATGATGACTCGGATCCATATCTTGCTAAGGCTATTGGAAATGTGAGTCTGGGTGTGAAGATCGGAGAGACTTATACCGATTACAGCCAGGGCAGTTTCCGTGAGACCGGTGCAACCTATGATCTGGGACTGGAAGGCAACGGTTTTTTTGCCATTAGCACAACAGACAAGAGTGGAACAGAGCATATACGCTATACACGGGACGGCTCTTTCACGGTTACCAGGGACGGTTATCTTGTTACAAAGGATGGAGATTATGTGCTGGGTGCCAACAACCGGCGGATTCAGATTCCGGGAGCAGCAACAGCGAAGGTAGCAGTTGACACATTGGGGAATATTTATGCCAATGAGGTACAGGTAGGCAGACTTCAGATTGTTGATTTCCAGAATAAGGATGCGTTGACTCTCTATGGGGAGAATATGTTTGAGGCATTGCCTGAGGCAGGCATGGTAGCAGGAACGGCGTTGGTTCGTCAGGGATATCTGGAGACTTCGAATGTAAATGTGATCAATGAAATGGTTTCCATGATCAGTATCACAAGGGCATATGAAGCTAACCAGAAGATGATGCAGACAGTAGATTCAACCCTGAATAAAGCAGTGAATGAAATTGGTAAGTTATAACGGACTGCCCGGATGACAGTAGGAAGGAGCACACGTGGTTAGATCATTATGGACAGCGCGCAGCGGTATGATCGCGCAGCAGGAAAATGTAGATACGATTGCCAATAATCTGGCAAATTTAAATACAACCGGATATAAGACGGAGACAGCAGAGTTTAAGTCATTACTTTATCAGACACTGCAGACACGTTCCACGAACAATGCAGGTGAGAATAAGCCGGTTGGTGCACAGGTAGGACTCGGAAGCCGGACAGCGGCAATTACCAGTCAGTTTACTCAGGGCAATCTGACAGCAAATGAGAGTCCGTTTTCGGCAGCGATTGAAGGGGATGGATTCTTCAAGGTGCGTACGGAAAGCGGAGAGATCCAGTATACAAGAGACGGCAATTTTACTGTATCGCCGGTGGCCGGTGGTGCTATGCTCTGCACGGCAGAGGGAAATGCAGTACTGGATCAGTATAACAATCCGATCATCATTCCAACAGGTGTAAGTGCATCTACACTTGGAATCGGAACCGATGGGCAGATCACGGTTATGCTAAACGGTAATCAGCAGAGTAATCTGGCCCGCGTAGACGCTAACGGTAACGTTCTTTATAATGTACGGATCGGAGTTGTACAGTTTAATAATCCGGCGGGTTTGGAGAAAGCATCCGGTAACCGCTATCGCCAGACAGTCGCATCCGGTAATGCAATGGAGGAGTCACAGACTGCAGGTCTGACTGCAAGTAAGGTACATCATAAGTACATAGAAGCATCGAATGTACAGGTTGCCGATGAGATGGTGAACCTGATCGTTGCACAGCGTGCATATGAGATGAATTCCAAGGTGATCCAGGCATCCGATGAGATGCTACAGCAGGCGAATAATCTGAGAGGCTAGGTGTGATCGGATATGGATATTTCGAATAGTGTTTATGGCAATTATTATATGCAGAATGCGCAGAATACAGCACGGACCTCCGGACTGGAGCAGAAGCTGACCGGTGGAAGCATGACAGAGGCTACGGATGAGGAACTGATGGATGCCTGCAAGGAGTTTGAAGCATATCTGGTAGAGCAGGTACTGAAGCAGGTGAAGGAAAGTATTCCTAAGACAGAAGAGGAAGAGAACCAGTATACGGAGTATTTCGGTGATATGATGCTTCAGGAATATGCATCTGCAATTACGGACCAGGGAAGCCTGGGTATTGCACAGAAGCTATATGAAAGTATGAAGAACAATATGAAGGCGGTCAGCATTTCAGAGGCTGAGGCCGGAGATGCAACGTCGTTGAATGCCAAAGCATAGTTGCGGTAAGATTTAATTATATAACAGGAATAGTATGGGGCTGCTATAAAGAGACAGGGAACTGTCTTTGCTTTAGCGGCTCTTTTTGTTACGATATCTGAATGTTAGCTGCATATTTGGGATAGCGGGACACCGGATTGTGAAAAAACAGAATCGTGAGACAGATCCGGAAGAATGTGATAAGATAGATGAAGTGATTGAAACGATAAGGATCGGAGAACGATATGATTGAGGGATACATAGAGAAAATTATATATCGGAATGAAGAGAATGGCTATACCGTCCTGTCTGTTATGGTGGATGAGAAGCTGGATCTGACACAGGTTTTGGTAGGTTACATCGAGGGCGCGGCCGAGGGACTTTATATTCAGGCAGAAGGCGAAGAAGTGGAGCACCCGTATTATGAGACACAGTATAAGGTGACGGCATATGAACTGCGTATGCCGGCAGACTCAGACAGTATGGAACGCTATCTGGCATCCGGAGCCATTAAAGGAATCGGCCCGGTACTAGCCATGCATATCGTGAAGAAGTTTAAGAAAGATACCTTCCGTATCATTGAGTTTGAACCGGAACGGCTGGCAGAGATCAAGGGAATCTCGGAACGTAAGGCAAGAGAGATCGGAATACAGTTCCATGAGACACAGGATATCCGGCAGGCAATGATGTTCCTGGGAAAATATGGGATCAATGCCAGACTGGCCGTAAAGATTTATAACGAATACGGGGAAAAGCTATATAAAATTATTGAGGAGAATCCATATAAGCTGGCAGAGGATATTGCAGGTGTCGGGTTCCGGATTGCGGATGAGATCGCGAGAAGAGCGGGAATCGGACTTGATTCCGAGTTCCGTGTTCGATCCGCCATTATCTATACGCTGAGTCAGTCGGGAGGACTGGGGCATATGTATCTGCCGAAGGATATGCTGATTCGTAAGGTGTCCGGATTTCTGGTGCCGGAGGGCGGAGATATTTTTGAAGGCGGCTATGAAGAAGTGATCGAGCAGCAGCTGATGGCGCTGCAGCTGGAACGAAAAATCATATTAAAAGAGATAGATGGGACACTTGCGGTGTATGGAAGTGCCCAGTATCACACGGAGCTGAATACGGCAAGGATGCTGTTGGACCTGAATCTGAGTTATCCGTTGTCCGAGAGCGAATGGCAGATTGCACTGGAGCGTCTAAAGAAGAAATCGGAGATTGAACTGGATGAGCTTCAGCAGAAGGCGGTACGGCAGGCGGCTGCATCCGGTCTGGTCATTATCACCGGTGGGCCGGGTACCGGTAAGACTACGGTTATTAATACCATTATCCGGTATTTTGAGCAGGAGGGGCTGGAACTCCGGCTGGCAGCACCGACCGGGCGCGCAGCGAAACGTATGACAGAGGCGACCGGCTATCAGGCGCAGACTATCCATCGGCTGTTAGAGTTAAACGGTGGAGTGGAAACAGACTCCGAGGCCGGGATCCATTTTGAACGGAATGCACAGAATCCATTGGAAGCGGATGTTGTTATTATCGATGAGATGTCCATGGTGGATATCTATCTGGCATATGCCTTACTGGAGGCAGTGGTGCCGGGCACGCATCTGATCCTGGTAGGAGATGTGAACCAGCTGCCGAGTGTAGGGCCGGGAAATGTGTTAAAGGATATCATTTATTCGGGGGCATTTCCGGTGATTGAATTGTCTACCGTCTACAGACAGGAGGAAGGCAGCGATATTGTAATGAATGCACACCGGATCAATCATGGCGAATATCCGATTATGAATAATAAGAGCCGGGATTTCTTCCTGCTTCCGCGGGCGAATCCACAGGCGGTGATCGAAGAAGTGGGGAAGCTGGTCTCTGTCAAGATGCCGAAATACGTGCAGGCGAAGCCATATGAGGTACAGGTGCTAACTCCGATGCGGCAGGGAGAGCTGGGAGTCGAGAATCTGAACCGGGAAATGCAGCGGATCCTGAATCCGCCGGATGGGAAAAAGCAGGAATATGAGTCGCATAACACGATTTTCCGTGAGGGAGATAAGGTTATGCAGATTAAGAATAACTATAAGCTGGAATGGGCTGTTTATGATGCCAGCGGATATTTTGAGCAGGAAAAGGGCATGGGGGTATTTAACGGTGACATCGGTGTGATCCGGGAGATTGATTCCTATGCGCAGGAAGTGAAGGTTCTGATGGATGATGAGAGAGTCGTAGTGTATGATTTCAAGATGCTGGAGGAGCTGGAGCTGGCATATGCGATCACGATTCATAAGTCACAGGGAAGTGAATATCCGGCGGTTGTCCTGCCGATTCTGAACGGGCCGAGGGTGCTGCTTCACCGGAATCTGCTATATACGGCGATCACCCGAGCAAAGAAATGCGTGGTGATCGTGGGAAACGGATATAAGATCCATGAGATGGTAGACAATGCAGATGAACAGAAACGTTATTCCGGCCTGCAATGGGCGATTTGTGAACAGATGAGAGGGGAAGAATGAGAGAAACACCATTGTTGGATCTGATTTATCCCAGACGGTGTCCGATGTGTCAGGAGATCGTGCCGGCTGGCATAGACGGATGGAATGGAAACAATCTGCTGATTTGCTCTGACTGCCGGGAGCGACTACCTTACCTGCAGCCGCCATACTGTTTAAAATGTGGAAAGGAAGTAGAGCAAGAGGACCGGGAGTATTGCTATGACTGCAGCAGACAGTTAAGGCATTACAGGAAGGGTTATCCGGTCTTGCATTACAGAGGAGAATGCAGGAAGGGCATGGAAGCTTTTAAATATCACAACCGTCGAGAGTATGCACAGTTCTACGGCGAAATTATTGCAGAAAGGCATGGCCCGGAGCTGACAGAGCTGAAGCTGGATGGAATCGTACCGGTTCCGATTCACAGGCACAAAAAGCGCAAACGAGGATACAACCAGGCAGAATTGATCGCAAGGGAACTGGGAATTCGAATTCATGTGCCTTGTTATCCGGATTGCCTGATCCGGACTGCAGATACGACGCCACAGAAAGAGCTGAATGATGTACAGAGACTTGAGAATTTAAAAAATGCTTTTTTATTTCGTGAAAATCATGTAGAATTAAAGAAAGTTCTGTTGGTAGATGACATATATACGACAGGGGCGACGATTGAAGCATGTACGCTTGCACTTCTTGCAGGAGGTGTTGCAGAGGTGTATTATACAAGTGTCTGTATTGGCAGTAATCTGTCTACATAAAGGAGGAGTTACGATGGATATCAGAAATTGCAAGAATTGCGGAAAGATGTTTAATTATATAGGGAATCCGATCTGTCCGAGTTGTGAAAAGGTGCTGGAGGATAAATTCCAGGAGGTAAAGCAGTACGTAAGAAAGCATCCGGAGGCATCAATCACAGTGGTAGCTGAGGAGAACGAGGTATCTGTGAATCAGATCAAACGCTGGGTACGGCAGGAGCGGCTGGAGTTTTCAGACAGCTCGCTGGTAGGCCTTGCCTGTGAGAATTGCGGAACTATGATCAAGACCGGACGATTCTGTGAAGAATGTAAGCAGAAGCTGATCAATAATGTGTCCAGTGCATTAAAACCCAAAGCTGTAAAACCGGCAGTACCGGAACGAAAAGACGCAAACGCAAGGATGCGATTCCTGGACGGAAAATAAAGCGGGCGGCATTTTTATGCCGCCTGTTTTATTGCTGTGAGGCAGGAAAACAATATTCAAAGGTTGATTTACTGATATAACGCTTTAATGCGTTGCATTATTGAAACATCTGTGGTAGAATAACCAGTATCAAACAACTAGAGGAGAGAGAACATGGCAGTAAAAATTCTATTGTTGCTGGTATTCTTCGCAATTATGATTGCGGTTGGTATTTATTCCAGAAAAAAAGCAACGAATGTAAACGACTTTGTATTGGGAGGCAGAAGTGTCGGACCGTGGATGACGGCATTCGCATTCGGAACCTCGTATTTTTCGTCCGTGGTATTTGTCGGTTATGCGGGACAGTTCGGATGGAAGTATGGTCTGGCATCTACCTGGATCGGACTTGGTAATGCATTTATCGGAAGTCTTCTGGCATGGGTGATTCTCGGAAGAAGAACCCGTGTCATGAGTCAGAAGCTGGAGTCGGCAACTATGCCGGACTTTTTCGGAAAGCGATATGACAGTAAGGCATTGAAGCTTGCAGCTTCTGCGATCTGCTTTATATTCCTGATTCCGTACACCGCATCTATCTATAACGGCTTATCCAGATTATTTGCAATGGCATTTGATATTCCGTACTCTGTGTGTATTATCACCATGGCAGTGCTGACCGGTGTATATGTAATTCTGGGTGGCTATATGGCAACGGCAATTAATGACTTTATTCAGGGCATTATTATGCTGATCGGTATTGTGCTGGTAATCGTTGCGGTTCTGAACGGACATGGCGGTTTCTATGAGGCAGTTCGCCAGCTGGCAGAGCTGGAGAGTGATGCGGCTGTTACATTGGGACAGAAGGGCGTATTTACCTCATTCTTCGGACCGGATGTCGTGAATCTGTTCGGTGTTGTAGTGCTTACTTCCCTGGGTACCTGGGGTCTTCCGCAGATGGTACATAAATTCTATGCGATCAAGGATGAACATTCCGTAAAGACCGGAACCGTGGTTTCTACGATTTTTGCGATTATCATATCCGGTGGCTGCTATTTCCTTGGAGGCTTCGCCAGATTGTATGCGGATGCCGATATTTACAAGGCAGACGGAAGCGTTATGTATGATGCCATCGTTCCGCAGATGTTATCGACTCTGCCGGATATTTTGATCGGTATTGTGATCGTGCTGGTACTGTCAGCATCCATGTCAACGTTGTCATCTCTGGTTCTGACATCAAGCTCAACGCTGACGCTTGATTTCATTAAAGGAACCATTGTAAAGGATATGAAGGAAAAAACACAGCTGATCGTGATGCGGGTACTGATCGCATTCTTTATCATTCTGTCAGTCGTGATCGCATTAAATCCGCCGACATTTATTGCACAGCTTATGGGTATCTCATGGGGCGCCCTGGCAGGAGCATTCTTGGCACCGTTTATGTATGGCCTGTACTCCAAGAAGATTACCAAGGCATCTGTCTGGGCAAGCTTTATTGTCGGTGTCGGTCTGACGGTATCCAATATGTTCTTTAAATTCATCGCATCTCCGATCAATGCCGGAGCGATTGCAATGGTTGCCAGTCTGATTGTGGTTCCGCTCGTCAGTCTTGTGACACCGAAGATGAAGCAGGAACAGGTGGATGAAATGTTCACCTGCTATGACCAGAAGGTCGTTGTATCCGAAAAGACTTCATTGGGTGAATGATCATAGAGAAACAAATAAAGAAAAACAAACGGAAACAAAATAAAAACAAAATAAAAACGGAACACCTGTGGTAATGATATACCTCTGTCAAACGGACAGGGGGCATATCGGAGATTACAGGTGTTTTTTTATAATATGAGGCTAAAGAAAATAAAGAAAGTGACGATACATATTGTATAGAAGAATGAATTTCAAGGAGGAAGGTGGCTATTATGCGAATAGATGCTTATAACCAGATCAGTCAGATATATGGCACAGGAAAGTCTAAAAAGACCGGACGAACCAGCAATGTCGGCAGTACAGGTACCATGGATCAGGTATCATTTTCTTCTATCGGTAAGGATATGCAGATCGCGAAGGCAGCCCTTGCAAAGACGCCGGATGTGCGTAAGGAGAAGGTTGATGCGATCAAGACAGCAATCCAGAACGGAACCTATGAGGTCAGCAATGAAAGCTTTGCTGAGAAGCTGGTTTCCGCATACAATAACCGAGGATTTTAACTGTTAGCAGAAAGGATTAAAGATCAGCATGGCTAGTTTGATTGAAGAATTGATTCAGGTAATGGAACAGGAGTGTGAGATATATGAAGCACTCGATCAGGTTTCAGACAAGAAGACAGAGACAATTGTAAAAGGCGATATTGAGGCTCTGCAGAAGATTACAGAGCATGAGCAGAATGTAGTAGATGATATTCTGATCCTGGAAAAAAAGAGACAGAATATCGTGAATAATATTGCCGTGGTTTTGAATCAGAACCCGAAGACAATGACCATTGCTGATATTGTCCGTATTATGGAGAAACAGCCGGAGTTCAGCAGACCATTAAGCGAGCTGCATCAGCGGCTTCGCACGGTTGTACTGAGACTTCAGCAGACGAATGCCCATGACCGTGAATTACTGGAGAATGCACTTGAAATGACAGAGTTCAGTATTAATGTACTTCAGACGGCAGGGCAGGCACCGGAGACGGCGAATTATGATAAGAAGTCTTACAGCGGTGATATGTTAGGGATTGAACACAGACAGTTTGACAGCAAGAGCTAAGGAGATGAAGAAATGTCAGGAACTATGGGAAGGATGTACATCGGTACTTCCGGATTACAGGCACATCAGAATGCCATTAATACAACTGCACACAATCTGACAAATCTGAACACTGCCGGATATTCCAGACAGCAGGTAGTCCTTACGGATCTTGCTTATCAGAAGCTTGGATATACGAAGGTTGGAGTCAATCAGACCGGACTGGGAACCAGAGTAGAGGCTACCAGAACTACACGGGATAAATATCTGGATCAGAAGTTCCGCCTTCAGACCAGCCGCCAGAATTATTATGAGACCAAGAGCGGAATCATAGCTGAGGTTGGAGAGTATTTTGGTGAAACGGAAGGCAGTACCTTCCAGGAATATATGAAGAATCTATGGAATGCGGTGCAGGAGGTTCAGAAGACACCAAACGGAATGGTAGAAAGAACCGCACTGGTTTCAACCGCAGGAGCCTTTGTTGACCGGGCGAATGAGATATATTCCCAGCTGGTGAGTTATCAGAAGAACCTGAATGCAGAGATTCAGGATAAGACCAATCAGATCAATAAACTGGCAAAGCAGATTTATGATCTGAATGAACAGGTTTTGAAATGCGAAGCAGGAAATATAGAAGCGGCAAACGACTACAGAGATGCCAGAAATCTGGCATTGGATGAGCTGTCGAAGCTGGTTTCGATTGACATAAAGGAACAGTCAAATGGCATTGTCAATGTATATGCCGAGGAGCATCTGCTGGTAGCAGAGGACCGGGTATTTGAGATGGACACCAGACCGGTAGAAGCCGGATCGGATCTGCTGACAGTATATTGGAAGGCGGATGACAGTGAAGTATTTAACCTGAGAAGAACGATCGTGGAAGGGGATAATACAGATGCCGGTTCATTGAAGGGTATGCTTTCCGCACGCGGAGACTATACACCGAATTATACGGATATTCCGTTCCGGGAACAGTATCAGACAGAGGCAGATTATCAGATAGCACTGAATGAGTATAATCGTTCCCTCAGCAACCGGGATGTAGCGAGTCTGATATCTCAGTTCGACAACCTGATCCATGGAATGGTGACCGAGATCAATAACGTGCTGTGTCCGAATAAGACGATTACGGATGTGAACGGAAACACCTATCAGGTACTGGATACGGATAAGGCTGGTAAGGGTTATGGCGAAGGAAACGAGGTACAGGGTACAGAGCTGTTTGTCCGGAAGGGTACCGAACGGTATCGGACACAGACCATTACGTACACGGATGAGAATGGACAGACCAGAACAGATACTTTCCAGGTATACAATGAAGAGGATGCCGATGATTATTATTCTCTGTATACACTGGGACAGCTTGAGGTTAATGATGCATTGGTGAAGAATCCGTCCCTGCTTCCGCTGACAACGGTAAGCGGAGAGGAATATCAGGAGATCGCCAATCAGCTGCTGGAGCTTTGGAATAAGAATTTCTCAACGCTGGATCCGAATACGCTGGTTATGAATAATTACAATAATTATTATTCATCCATGGTCGGTGATTTTGCCAATAAGGGATATACTTATTCATCTGTAGCGAATAAGCAGGCAGGCCTGGTGAATGAGGTGAATAATCAGCGGCAGGAGGTTGTGGGAGTTTCATCGGATGATGAACTGACCAACCTGATCAAATATCAGCATGCATATAACGCATCATCCAGATACATTACAGTGGTATCCGAGATGATAGAGCATATTATAGAAAAACTGGGATAATGGGATTAGAACCCCAAAGGAAAAGGATGTGAAAAAATGCCATCAACATTTTTAGGACTGAATACAACAAGATCCGGTCTGAATTATTATCAGGCATCATTAAATACAACTGCACATAATATTTCCAATGCAGAGACAGAGGGATATTCCAGACAGAAGGTAATCGGAAAAGCATCCTCCGCATTACGGCTGAACAACTCAGCCGGCATGCAGGGAACCGGTGTCTCAGTTACAGACATTAAGCAGATCCGGAATTCCTATTATGATGTGAAATACTGGAACAGCAATGCATTGGGCGGAGAGTTTTCCACGAAATATGATTATACGTATGAAATCGAGACATATTTTAATGAGATGAATTCCGCAACCGGATATACTTCATTGCTGACGGAACTTCAGAACTCCATGAAGGATCTGGCAGATGATCCATCCAGTGCGACCACACGGGTACAGTATGTGAATGACTTTAAGAGCTATACAGAGCTGTTCAATGAGATCGCAAATAATCTGCAGATCACACAGCGGAGCTTAAATGATGAGATCGCGGTCCGGGTAGGTGAGATCAATTCCATTGCCAAGGAGCTGTTTACGTTAAACGATCAGATCAACAATATCGAGCTGCGGGCCGGAAACGCCAATGATCTGCGGGATCAGAGAATGGTACTGGTGGATAAATTATCGGAGCTGGTGAATGTATCCACAGAAGAGATACCGATTCTGGCGGAAGATGGACATGATTCCGGAGCAACCAGATTTGTGGTGCGTATCAATGGAGAAATGTTGCTGGATGATCTCCAGTGTCGGCAGTTAATGGTAGTTCCGCGGGATGAAAAAGTAAATGAGACCGATATTGATGGATTGTACGAGCTTGCATGGAAGAATGCAGACGGAACACCGGGCGATGAGTTTGACATTGTTAGTTCCAGTCTGACCGGAAAGCTTGCAGGACTTGTAGCTGTCCGGGACGGAAATAATAACAATGGATTTGTGGGAAAGTCTGTAGCATCCGGTTTCAATGCGGATGGCCCATATGTGACGATGAAGACAGACAAGACCTTTACACTGAATACTCTGAACGTAGCGGATGAAGGTAAGATCACCATTGGCGGAAAAGACTATTATTATGATAATTTTACTGCGGAATATGATAATACAACCGGGGAGATTACCGGCTATACATTCCAGAATCTGCAGGTGCTGGCAGCGGATGGCACAACCAGAGTGGCAGCGAATCCGGCAGATATTAATACCGGTGTAACCGCACGGGTTGGTAAAAATGTGGACTTTCAGGGTGTTCCGTATTGTATGAGTAAGTTAAATGAGTTTGTCCGGACGTTCTCCAGATACATCAATGATCTGTGCAGCTCCGGCGTGGATGCGGATGGAAAACAGGGGCTGGATATGCTGAATGCTTTAAATGTAGACGGTAAAAGTATGGATCTGTCAGGAACAACCGGAAATACATCCTTTCAGTCTAAGAAAGCTTCTTATTATCGGCTGACTGCTTTGAACTGGAGCATTCATGATGATGTCATGAAGGACCCGAACAAGGTGGTTGTATCCGATAAACGGGCAATTGAGCAGGGCAATGTGGAGGATTGTGCTATTCTTCATAAGATTCAGGACAGCCTTACCAATACCGATATATTTAAGCAGGGAAGCCCGAGTCAATATCTGGAATCACTGATTTCAAACATCGGTGTCCAGACGAAGAAATGTAAGATATCTTCCCAGCATCAGGATAACATAGTATATAGCATTAATCAGCAGCGACTGTCTGAGTCCAGTGTGGATTCCAATGAGGAGGCCTCCAATCTGATCATTCAGCAGAACGGTTATAACCTTTCATGTAAAGTGATGTCAGTTCTGGATGAGATTTACGATAAGCTGATTAACGGAACAGGCGTATAAGAGATCGGACAGGAGGAATAGAAGATGCGAGTAACCAATCAGATGATGAGTAATAACTCATTGAGAAATCTGCAGACAAGTACCAATAAAGTAGATACCTTAATTCAGCAGCTGACAACCGGGCAGAAGATCCAGCGGGCCAGCGAGGATCCGGTCGTAGCAGTCCGTGCCTTAAAGCTCAGAAATACAGTCAGCCAGCTGCAGCAGTATAAGCAGAAGAATATTAAGGATGCGAACTCCTGGATGGAGCTGACAGAGAACTCCATTACCAGTATTTCCAACTATGTTGAATATATGTCCGGATATTGCACGCAGGGAGCAACGGATTCGTTTAATAACGATAACCGTTCGGCAATCGCAGAAACAATCCGGGCTTATAAGGATATGATCTATTCAGAAGGAAACACTACCTATGCCGGACGTTATATTTTCTCCGGATATAAAACAGATACCAGTCTGATCTTTACAGATAGTGACGCCACGAAATATTCTTATCAGATTACAGAGAAGCTGGATAAGGGTGATATCGATGTGAAGACGGCCACCGTAAATGCGGTCGATCCTGCAGATTTGGATCAATATTTAAATGGAAACAAAACATATGGAACGGCATCCTATCCGGAACAGCAGACGTCATATCGCCTGCGGCTTGGATATGACTCTCTGGATGAAACGAAGACACCCGTTATTACCTATGTAGACGAGACAGGCGTGCAGCAGAAACTTACCGTAACAAGAACTCTGGACAGCACACAGCGTACAGATTATTATAAGAATGTCGGTGATAACGAGGTGCGTTACATTCCTGAGACCGGTGAGATCGTGTTTGGTAAGAACACTTATACGAAGCTGCAGAATACAGAGGATATATCGATCACCTATACAAAGGAAGACTTTAAGGCAAATGATCTGCGGCCGGAGCATTATTTCAACTGTGTACAGACGAATAAGGCAACCGGAGAAACGGTAGACTTTGAGATTACGGATGAAGATCAGAACATAGAATATGAGGTTAATTTTAATCAGAAGATTCGAGTAAATACGCTTGGCCGGGATCTGATCACTCATGACATAGGACGGTCGATTGATGAATTGGCAGATAAAGTGGAAGAGGTTGCGGATGCTGAGTCACGACTGGCTGAATTAAAGGGAATGCTGACTAATCCGAAATATTCCAATGATACAACGGCAATAAAACAGTTGAATTACATGATCTCGGATGCCGAGAATGAAGTAAAGATGAAAAATCAGGAGATGCGGACCCTGTTTAATCAGCATATTTCGGTATTCCAGAACTTCCAGACAGATGTAACATCCCTGCAGTCAGACTCCGGTGCGAGATCATCAAAGCTTGATATGATTGCATCCCGTGTTGCAGAGCAGTATACAAACTTTACGGAATTGATGTCATCCAACGAAGAGGTAGATTATGAAGATAAGGCGATTGAATTTTCATCCGCAGCTGTTATCTATAATGCCGCATTACAGGTAACGGGTAATGTTCTTCAGAAGACACTGTTGGATTTCCTGTAAGGAGCAGATGGAAGAAGGGCATACACAGAAACGGGATCCCCGGATAGTAAAGGAGAGGTTATATGGTAGCACAAACGAGATTATTTGGTGAAGTAACGATTGACGATGATAAGGTATTAGATTTCCCGAATGGTATCATTGGAATCAGTGACAAGCATAAATTTGCGATCATTTATGATGAGGAACGTGGCTCTGATACGGCGATCCGCTGGCTGCAGTCTATGGAGGACCCATATCTGGCATTGCCGGTGATCGAACCGTTTGCCGTTCTGGATGAGTATAATCCGGTGATCGAGGATGAGTGGCTGGAAGTGATCGATAATCCGGCTGATGAAGATATAGTAGTGCTGTTAACTATGATCGTATCTTCCGATGTAACAAGAGTAACTGCGAATATGAAGGCGCCAATCGTGATCAATTCAAGGACCTGCAAGGGTGAGCAGATCATTGTTGAGAACCCGGATTATGAAGCAAAATTTAATGTATATGAAGCAATTCAGAAAAAAAAGGCGGGTGAGTGATTATGTTAGCATTATCCAGAAAGCAAGGCGAATCGATTATAGTTGGAAATGATATCGAAATCACAATCCTGGAAATCAAAGGAGATCAGGTGAAAGTCGGTATCAATGCACCGAAATCCGTTCCGGTATACCGGAAAGAGCTGTATGTGCAGATTACAGATGCCAATAAGGAGGCAATCCGGCAGGCGGATGCAATCAAAAACCTGAAAGACTTGTTATAGAATTAACCGTAGAGCATGGAAAAATATGACCATATGTGTTAAGATATTATCACATATGGTCGATATTATATATTGAAGAATGAAACTAATTGTTTATTATCACATGGAGGTGGATAATCATGGGAGTAGGTGGAATTGAGTCAGGGATGACGGCAAGCAGTGTTCGCAACATTACTACGAAAACGGCGACACCGGTGGTCCCGGAAATTACAGGTGTACAGAGTGTAACTGCTGCAGCAGATAATTTTGCAAGAGTTGCGCAGACATCGGAGAAACAGCAGAGCAGTAGTGAAGATACATCCGGACAGGAAAATCAGGAGCAGTTATCTGATGAGGGCATCCCGATTCAGGAAGTATCGAAAGAGAAGGTTGAGAATGCGATTCGGGATATTAATGCGAAGATCCGGCCGACACATACAGAGTGTCAGTTTTCATATCATGAAGCAACAAAGCGGATTTCGATTAAGGTATTAGATCAGGCTTCCGGTGAGGTGATCCGTGAGATACCGCCGGAGAAAACATTGGATATGATTGCCAAGACATTGGAGCTGGCAGGTATCCTTGTGGATGAGAAGCGTTAGGAGGGATAGTTATGACAATGAGAATGACAGGTCTGATATCCGGATTGGATACAGAGACCCTGATTACTCAGATGATCAGCGGACATAAGACGAAGGTTGAGAATGCCCAGAAAGAGCAAACGAAGCTGAAGTGGAAGAAGGAAGCATGGTCTTCCCTGAATACGAAGCTGTATTCCTTCTATACAGGGGCATTAAGTAATTTTAAATCCGTAGGTACCTATAAGGCGAAGAAGGTAGAATCAACCGACGATTCAAAGATAAAGGTAACCAGCAGTAACAGTGCAGTGAATGGTGTACATACACTGTCTGTAAAGCAGCTGGCAAGCTCTGCCTATCTGACAGGTGCCAGTCTGCAGAACAAGGCATTTAACACGACATCGTATGTAGCGGCAGAGAATGCAGACGTGAAGCTGAGTGATTTAAAGGATTCAAAGGGCTATGATCTGGAATTAGACGGAAAGAGCTTTGAAATCTCTTATAAGACGACCGGTCCGGACGGACAGGAAGCTACAGTTACCAAGACAATCACTGCACAGGCAGGCTCGGATGGTACACTTCAGAGTGTAATTGATAATATGAATCAGTCGCTGAAAGACGAAGGCATTAATATGACCGTTAGCTACAATGCGACAAAGGGTGCCCTGGAGTTTGTGAACAATACCGCACAGGAAGTAAAGGGTGCAGACGGTACTGTAACCGGCTATGAAGGCGGTATTGATTATACACTGAAAACAGCGGATGACGATGCTGCAAAGGCATTGGGGATCAGCAAGGATGGCGTAACAGTCAGTCAGAAGAAGAGTGATGCCGGAGAGAACATTCTGACCATGAACAGTGCGTTCCACGTAAAGACAGTATCTGATACGGCGGCAGCAGTAACCGGCAGCACAAAGCTGACTGATATGGGCATCGCAGATGGAACGACCTATACTATGACCGTAGGCAGTGGCAACGATGCAAAGACATATACTTACACGATCGATCAGACGACAACCCTTAAGAGTCTGGCAGCCCAGTTTTCCAAGATGGGTGTAACAGCCAGTTATGATGAGAAGCAGGGACGGTTCTTTGTAAACTCTGCAGAGTCCGGTGCAGCTTATGACTTTACGTTAACTGCTGATAATGCTGATGCGGTATCAAAGCTCGGTCTGGATGCAGCATCCGCAACAAAAGTAGACGCTGCCGATGCTATTGTAGTTTACAATGGAGCAACCTTCCAGCAGTCTTCCAATAATTTCAGCCTGAATGGTTTAAACTTCACAGTTAATGATGTGACAGTAACGAAGGATGATCAGGGAACTGTTATAAAAGACAATCCAATCCGGATGACGGTGTCAACGGATACGGATACCATCTATAAGGCGGTTAAGGACTTTGTGAAAGAGTATAATTCTCTGATCAAAGAGATGAGTACATTATATAATGCGGAAAGTGCCAGAGACTATAATCCGCTGACCAGTGATGAGAAGGAAAAAATGTCAGATACGGAAGTAGAGGAGTGGGAGAAGAAGATCAAGGATTCCCTGCTTCGCCGGGATGATACGATCAGTTCATTGCTGTCATCCATGAGAATCACATTAAATAAGTCAATAGAATATACAGGGACGGATGGCTCTACTAAGCGGTATTCATTGGCATCCTTCGGTATTAATACCGGTAAGTGGAATGAATACGGACAGCTGCATATCAATGGCGATTCTGAGGATGCAGAATATAAGGATTATGATGATAAATTAAGAACAGCGATCGAGAATGATCCGGATGCATTGATCCAGACCCTCAGCAGTCTGGGAGGCGAATTATATACCAACTTCCAGAAGGCTATGAAAGGCTCTGATCTGAGCAGTGCGTTGACGTTCTACAATGATAAGCAGATGGATAAAGAGATCAGTAGCTATGATGACAAGATCAAGAAGCTGCAGGAGAAGATGAATGATGTAGAGGATCGTTATTATAAGCAATTCGCAGCAATGGAATCTGCATTGGCAGAACTGCAGGCCAGCCAGTCCAGCTTATCCAGTCTGTTTGGAACCGGTTCAAAGTAAGGAGAAAACGGAGCTGAAAAGAAGTTATAAGGTATTGAGGTGACGGTATGATTAATAATGCAGCACAGGCATATGGAGCCAGAAAAGTTGAAACAGCGACACCGGCAGAGCTTACTCTGATGTTGTATGAAGGAACAATTAAATTCTGCAATATTGCAATGGGCGCCATTGAGAAGAAGGATTATGAAAAAGCTAATATAAATATCCAGAAGGCACGTAAGATTATTGTGGAGTTGCAGACAACCCTGGATCATAAATATCCGGTGGCAGAAGATTTTGACCGTATTTATGATTATATTTTTCATAAATTAGTGCAGGCAAATATAAAAAAAG